>JAAIGF010066344.1_pt1 | contig 145388 bp, 85 predicted proteins | sample 6487441 | NCBI WGS metagenome assembly JAAIGF01 (sample SAMN13974129, study PRJNA590717) | phyllosphere metagenome | biome: pepper field; feature: multiple bacterial spot infested pepper fields; material: pepper leaves; isolation source: leaves from pepper fields | host: Capsicum annuum ... | reverse complement strand
CACCAACGGCAAGCTGGACCGCAAGGCCTTGCCTGCACCGGATCAGTCAGCCCTGGCCAGCCGGGCCTATGAAGCGCCACAAGGTAAAGTCGAAACCGCGATTGCCGAACTCTGGCAGGAATTGCTGGGCGTTGAGCAGGTGGGGCGTCATGACCACTTCTTCGAGCTGGGTGGCCATTCGTTGCTGGCCGTGAAGTTGATCGAACGCATGCGCCAGCAGAATCTCAGCGCCGATGTGCGTGTGCTGTTTGGTCAGCCGACGTTGGCAGCCCTGGCGGCGGCCGTGGGTGGTCAGGCACAGATTGTGGTGCCGGAAAACCTGATTCCAGAAGGCTGTGAGCGCATCACTCCCGAGATGTTGCCGCTGGCAGATCTGGATCAGCAGGCTATAGACCGCGTCGTAGCCAATGTGCCGGGCGGTGTGGCCAATGTGCAGGATATCTATGCTCTGGCTCCGCTGCAGGAAGGCATTCTGTATCACCATCTGGCTGCCAGCCAGGGCGACCCCTATGTGCTGCAGGTGCAGTTCAGTTTTGAGAATCGCCAGCGTGTCGACCTCTTTGCCAGCGCCTTGCAGAGCGTCGTGGATCGTAACGATATTCTGCGTACCGCTGTGATCTGGGAAAGCCTGAGCGAGCCAGTCCAGGTGGTATGGCGCAAGGCGACTCTGGACGTTGAAGAGGTCGTGCTGGAGCAGAACGAAGCGGATGCATTGCAACAACTGCAACAGCGCTTCGACCCACGCCACTATCGTCTCGATGTTTCCCGCGCACCTCTGATGCGTCTGGCCTTTGCCGCTGATCTTGCCAATAACCGCTGGGTCGGGATGTTGCTGTTCCATCACATGGCCCTCGACCATACCGCACTGGAAGTCGTGGTTCAGGAAATGCAGGCCAGCCTTATGGGGCAGACCGAGCTTCTGCCTGCCGCTGTGCCGTATCGCAACCATGTGGCCAATGCCCGACTGGGCGTCAGCCGTGAGGAACATGAAGCCTTCTTCCGCGACATGCTGGGCGATATCGACGAGCCGACCCTGCCATTGGGCCTTCAGGATGTTCAGGGTGATGGCCATGGCATCGAAGAAGCGCACCAGATTCTGGACGATGCCTTGAGTCTGCGCCTGAATGCTCAGGCCCGCCGCCTGGGTGCCAGTGCCGCGAGCCTGATGCATCTGGCCTGGGCGCAGGTGGTAGGCCGTCTGGCCGGTCGTGAAGAAGTGGTGTTCGGCACCGTGCTGATGGGACGCATGAGCGGCACTGCCGGTGCGGATCGGGCGCTGGGGATGTTTATCAATACCTTGCCGCTGCGCATCGATGTCGGTACTCAGGGCGTGGAGGTCGGTGTTCAAGCGACTCATCAACGCCTGTCGGCCTTGCTCGGCCATGAGCATGCCTCCTTGTCACTGGCCCAGCGCTGCAGCGGTGTGCCTTCGGCGTTGCCGCTGTTCAGCACCTTGCTCAACTACCGCCACAGTGCGGGTGAGGTACCGGTATCCGAAGCCGTGGCAGCGTGGGCTGGTATTCAGACGCTGTCCATGGAAGAGCGTACCAACTATCCGCTGACCCTGAACGTGGATGATCTGGGCGACCGCTTCATGCTCAATGCCCAGGCGGTTGTCGAGATCGGTGCACAACGGACCTGTGATCTCATGCAGGCGGCGCTTGTAAGCCTGGTCACGGCTCTGGAAGAGGCTCCGAATACCCACCTCAATCGTCTGTCGGTACTGTCAGAGGCCGAGCGCAACCAGGTGCTGGTGGCATTCAATGACACCCATGCGCCGTATCCGCAAACCCAGACCATTCACGGTCTGTTCGAGGCTCAGGTCGAACGCACACCGGATGCGGTGGCGTTGGTCCATGGCAGTGAGCGCCTGAGTTATCGCACCCTCAACGAACGCGCCAACCGCCTCGCTCATCATCTGCGCAATCAGGGTGTGCAGCCGGACTCGCGTGTCGGTATCTGTGTCGAGCGTGGCACCGATATGGTGGTTGGCCTGTTGGCAATTCTCAAGGCGGGTGGTGCCTATGTGCCACTTGACCCGGCCTATCCGGTAGACCGTATTGCCTACATGCTGAAGAACAGTGCGCCGGCAGCCATTCTGGCGCATACCGTCAATCATGAGTTGCTGGCCACGTCTTCGGCCCCGATCATCGACCTGGATCGGGGTAACTGGCTCAATGAACCGGCCGCCAATCCGCAGGTGCCGGGCCTCAACGCCAGCCACCTGGCTTATGTGATCTACACCTCGGGTTCGACCGGTCTGCCAAAAGGCGTGATGATCGAACACCGCAACACGGTCAACTTCCTGACCTGGGCGCAGCAGTCTTTTGCACCGGAAGTGCTGGCCAAAACCCTGTTCTCGACTTCGCTGAACTTCGACCTGGCGGTCTACGAGTGCTTTGCACCGCTGATCTCGGGCGGCAGCATTGAAGTGGTGAAGAACGTGCTGGCTCTGCAAGACGGCGAGCATGATGTCACGCTGATCAACACCGTCCCATCGGCACTGAAAGCGCTGCTGGAGTCGGGCGGTCTGGGCCAGGGCGTGCATACCGTCAACGTGGCCGGTGAAGCGCTTAAAGGCTCATTGGTCGAGAAGCTGTTTGCCGAAACGGCCGTCAAACGCCTGTGCAACCTCTATGGCCCATCGGAAACCACCACCTATTCCAGTTGGGTGGCAATGGACCGCGAAGACGGCTTTGCGCCGCATATCGGTAAACCGGTGGCCAATACCCAGTTCTACCTGCTGGACGAACACCGTCAGCCGGTGCCGCTGGGTGTGCCGGGCGAAATCTATATCGGCGGTGCCGGTGTGGCCCGTGGCTATCTGAACCGTGACGATCTGACCGCCGAGCGCTTCCTGGACGATCCGTTCAATGCGGGAGTGCGGATGTACCGCACCGGCGACCTGGGTCGCTGGCTGGCCGATGGCAATATCGAATACCTGGGCCGTAACGACGATCAAGTGAAGATCCGCGGTTTCCGTATCGAGCTGGGCGAGATCGAAGCCAAGCTGGCGCGCCATGAAAGCGTGAAAGAAGCGGTGGTCATGGCCCGTGAGGACGTGCCGGGCGACAAGCGTCTGGTCGCGTACTTCACTGCTCGTGTCGAAGGCGTGGATATCGAGGCGCTGCGCGAATACCTGCAAGCCTTGCTGCCTGAATACATGGTGCCAATGGCTTACGTTGTGCTTGAAGCCTTGCCACTGACCCCCAACGGCAAGCTGGATCGCAAGGCACTGCCTGCGCCGGACCTGCAGGCGCTGGTCAGTCAGGGCTACGAAGCGCCTCAGGGCGAGATCGAGGTGGCGCTGGCGCATATCTGGCAGGAATTGCTGGGTGTCGAGAAGGTTGGTCGCTTCGACCGCTTCTTTGATCTGGGCGGCCATTCATTGCTCGCCATTCGCCTGATTTCCCAGGTGAGGCTGCGTCTGGGCGTCGAGCTGAGCCTGAGCGAACTGTTCGCTCACTCCGAACTGTCTGCTCTGGCCGGATTGCTGGCCGAGGCGGGACGTAGCGCGCTGCCGGATATTGTCAGGGTGCCTCGCGATGAGGAACTGCCTCTGTCGTTTGCCCAGCAGCGTCTCTGGTTCCTGGCGCAAATGGAGGGGGGCAGCACGGCGTACAACATGCCGGCCGGTCTGCGCTTGCGCGGTGCCCTTGATGAAAGTGCGCTGCAAAAGGCACTGGAGCGGATCATTGCCCGCCATGAAGCCTTGCGTACACGCTTCGCCGTTCGTGAAGATCAGGAGCCTGTACAACGGATTGAAACGCTCGAAAGCGGATTCACGCTGACCCGTGTCAACCTGCAAGCCAGCAGCGACCGTGAGCAACAGTTGCTCGCCATGGCGCAGGAGGAAGCTCTGGCACCGTTCGACCTGGCTACCGGCCCCTTGATCCGGGGGCGACTGGTGCGCCTGGATGCCGAAGATCATGCCTTGCTGGTAACGGTGCATCATATTGTCTCCGACGGCTGGTCCATAGGTGTGCTGACCCATGAACTGACGGCGCTGTATGAAGCATTCAGACAGGGGCTGGACGATCCGTTGCCACCGCTGAGCGTGCAGTACGCCGACTATGCCGTGTGGCAGCGCCGCTGGCTGAGTGGCGAAGTGCTGGAAGCACAAAGTCGTTACTGGCAGCAAACTCTGGCCGATGCACCTGCATTACTGGCGTTGCCTACCGACAAACCTCGCCCGGCGCAGCAGGATTATGCCGGTGCGACCCTGGGTGTCGTGCTCGATGCAGCCTTGACCCGGGACCTGAAAGCCTTGAGTCAGCGCCATGGCACGACGCTGTACATGACCGTCATGGCCGCGTGGGCTGTGCTGTTGAGCCGGCTTTCCGGGCAGGACGACGTGGTGATCGGCTCGCCCATGGCTAACCGCATGCGTGCTGAAGTCGAGCCCCTGATCGGCTTTTTCGTCAACACCCTGGCCGTTCGTATCGATGTGGCGGACGATCCGGATGTCAAGACCCTGCTGGCCCGGGTCAAGGATCGGGTCCTGAGTGCCCAGGCCCATCAGGATCTGCCGTTCGAGCAAGTGGTGGAGGTAGTCAAACCGGTGCGCAGTCTGGCGCACAGCCCGGTATTCCAGGCCATGTTGAGTTGGCAGGATACCGGCGGTACGGCGCTGGAACTGCAAGGTCTGGCTCTGGAAGGCATCGGTATCGCCAATACCGTGTCCAAGTTCGACCTTTCTCTGGACCTGAGCGAATTGCAGGGCCAACTGGTCGGCAGCCTTGAATACGCTACGGCTCTGTTTGGCGAAGCCACCGTACGTCGATATATCCGCTATTTCGAAAATGTCCTGCGCGGTCTGGTGGCAGGTGACGAGACAGCGATTACCCGCATTGAATTGCTGGATGCCGAAGAGCGTCAGCGCCTGCTGAATGACTTGAACCGCACCCGGACAACCTATCCGCAGACCAGCACCGTTCACCGCCTGTTCGAGGAGCGTGTGGCTGCCCAGCCCGATGCCATTGCCGTGGCCTGCGAAGGCGAGCGTCTGAGTTATGCGCAATTGAACCAGCGGGCCAACCGCCTGGCCCACACATTGATCGGCATGGGCATTGGCCCGGACGATCGGGTGGCGATCTGCGTGGAGCGTGGTATCGATATGCTGGTCGGCCTGCTGGGCGTACTCAAGGCCGGCGGTGCCTATGTGCCTCTTGATCCGGCTTACCCGGCGGATCGCCTGCAATTCATGTTGCAGGACAGTCAGCCCAAGGCCGTCTTGAGCCATCGCGGGCTGGACCGTTCACTACCGGATCTGAGCATTCCGCTGGTGGCTCTGGACAACCCCTTGACGGGCGCGGAGCACAACCCGGAAGTCGAAGGCCTGAATGCCCGGCATCTGGCTTATGTAATTTATACCTCGGGTTCCACCGGCAACCCCAAAGGGGTGATGATCGAGCATCGTGGCCTGGTCAACTACAGCCTCGATGCAGCACGCCTGTTCGAGCTGACGCCCGATGATTCGGTCTTGCAGCAAAACTCCCTCAACTTCGACCTGTCGGTGGAGGAGGTTTTCCCGGCATTGCTGGCTGGCGCGACCCTGGTTCCGACCCGGGAAATCTTTGGCAGCGAAGGTCTGGCAGTCGAAACCCCGAGCATGCTGCACATGACCGCTGCGCACTGGCATACCCTGGTAGGTGACTGGCACCACCAGCCGCACCTCGCAGCCGCCGCGCTGGCAAACGTGCGGTTGATCAACGTCACCGGCGACGCCTTGTCAGCCCAGAAGCTGCAATGGTGGCAGGCATTGCGTCCAGCCCATACCCAGTTGATCAATACCTACGGTCCGACCGAAGCGACCGTGTCCTGCACCACTGCCTATGTGGATAACACGGCTGTCAGTCACAACGTCACCATCGGTAAACCGATGGCCAACACCCGTATCTACCTGCTCGATGCCCGGCAACAACCGGTTCCAGAAGGCGTGGCGGGGGAAATGTACATTGGCGGCGACGGTGTGGCCCGCGGCTATCTGAACCTTGAGCGGGTCAATGCCGAGCGTTTCCTGGTTGATCCTTTCAGCGACGAGCCTGACGCCCGGATGTACAGGACAGGCGATCTGGCGCGTTACCTGGCAGATGGCAGCCTCGAATACCTGGGCCGCAACGACTTCCAGGTCAAGGTTCGAGGGTTCCGTATCGAACTGGGTGAAATCGAAACCCGTCTTGGTGACTGCTCCGGGGTCAAGGAGGCTGTGGTCATTGCCCGGGAAGATGCGCCGGGCGAGAAACGTCTGGTCGCCTATGTGGTGCCTCATGCCGGGCAAACACTGACTGCGGCGGTACTTCGCGAGACTCTCGCGCCACAACTGGCCGAGTACATGCTGCCAAGTGCTTTCGTGATGCTGGAAGCAATGCCTCTGACGCCGAACCGCAAGCTGGACCGCAAGGCGTTGCCTGCACCGGACGGTGAGGCCTTCGCCAGCCGGATCCACGAGCCGCCGCAAGGCGCGACCGAAACCGCACTGGCCCAGGTCTGGCAGCAATTGCTCGATGTGGAGCGGGTAGGGCGCAATGACCACTTCTTTGAATTGGGCGGTCATTCCCTGCTGGCCATGCGCCTGATTGCCCATGTCCGGCAACGCCTGGGAGCCGAATTGCGCCTGATGGATATCTTCGCCCATCCGGTACTGGAAGCCATGGCCAAGGGACTGGCCCAGGCGGCCCGCAGTTCCCAGCCTTCGGTGATCGCGGTTTCCCGTGATCAGGCCTTGCCACTGTCGTTCGCGCAACAGCGGCTCTGGTTCCTGGCGCGTCTCGAAGGCGACAACCCGGCTTATCACATTCCGGCCGGCCTGCGTCTGCGTGGCGAGCTGGATGCGAATGCGCTGCAAAGTTCGCTGGACATGATCGTTGCGCGTCACGAATCGTTGCGCACCACCTTTGTCCAGATGCCGGGACAGGATGCCGAACAGCGCATTGCGCCGTCCGATATCGGTTTCGAACTGCGTCTGCAGTCACTGGAGGGGCAACCTGCTACCGAGCAGACCCTCGCGTTGCTGGTGACCGAAGAGGCGCGTGCACCCTTCGATCTGAGCAAGGGACCGCTGGTGCGTGGTCAACTGGTTCGGATGGCCGACGACGATCACGTCCTGCTGGTGACTTTCCATCACATCATTGCCGACGGCTGGTCTTCGGACATTTTCACCCGTGAACTGGGCATGCTTTATGAAGCGTTGCGCAATGGTGAAACCGATCCGCTGCCGGCCCTGACGCTGCAATACGCCGATTATGCAATGTGGCAGCGCTGCTGGCTGACCGCCGAAGTGTTGCAACAGCAGACCGGCTACTGGCAACAGGCACTGGCCGATGCTCCGGCGCTGCTGAGCCTGCCTGTTGACCGTGCTCGCCCTGCGCACCAGGACTATTCGGGGAATGCCGTCGGTCTGGCGCTGGATGAGGCTCTGACTGAAAAGCTCAAGGTTTTGAGTCAGCGTCAGGGCACTACCTTGTTCATGACCGTACTGGCGGCCTGGGCCACGGTACTGGGACGTCTGGCCAGTCAGGATGATGTGGTGATCGGTACGCCGGTGGCCAACCGCACCCGCGTGGAGGTCGAAGGTCTGATCGGTCTGTTCGTCAACACCCTGGCTCTGCGCGTGGATTTGTCTGCCGATCCGACCGTCGAGGCATTGCTGCAACAGGTCAAGGCCCGAACCCTTGAAGCGCAGGCCCATCAGGACTTGCCGTTCGAACAGGTAGTGGAAGCCGTCAACCCGGTGCGCAGTCTGTCTCACAGCCCGATCTTCCAGGCCATGTTGTCCTGGCAGAACGGCGCGGGCGAGGATCTGGCTCTTGGCGATATGAGTCTGCAGGGCGTCAATTCCACCAGCCGCAGCGCCAAGTTCGATGTGCTGCTGGACATGGCAGAAGTCGGTGGCCGTCTGTATGGCTCGCTGGAATATGCAACCGCACTGTTTGACCGGGAGACTATCGAGCGCCATCTGGGTTATCTGGAAGCGGTATTGCGTGGCATGGTCGCTGACAGCCATGCCGTCATGACCCACATTCCGCTGGTGCAGGACACTGAACGTCGGCAATTGCTCGACACATTCAACGCGACGGCCGTGGACTATCCGCGGGGTCTGACACTGCATGCTCTGTTTGAAGAGCAGGTAGCGAGAACACCGGATGCAAAGGCCTTGACGTTCGAAGACACGTCATGGAGCTATGCACAGCTCAACGCCCGGGCCAACAACATCGCTCATCGCCTGATCGGCATGGGCGTCGCAGTGGAAGACCGGGTCGCCATCTGCGTGGAGCGCAGTCTGCACATGGTTGCGGGTCTGCTGGGGATTCTCAAGGCGGGTGCCGGCTACGTGCCGCTGGATCCGGATTATCCTGCTGATCGACTGGCCTATATGCTGGAGAACAGCGCGCCGGTAGTTGTGCTCAGCCAGTTGTCCCTGCACGACAGCCTGCCACACTGCAAGTGCCCGATGCTGATGCTCGATGGCCAGGATCTGGATGGCTTGCCGGTCGATAACCCGACGGTTGCCAACCTGACGGAGTCGAACCTGGCCTATGTGATCTATACCTCAGGCTCCACCGGCCAGCCCAAAGGGGTCATGAACGAACACCTCGGTGTCGTGAACCGGCTCTTGTGGATGCAGGACGAATACGCTCTGGACGCAACCGATGTCGTGCTGCAGAAAACTCCGTTCAGCTTCGACGTGTCGGTGTGGGAATTCTTCTGGCCGCTGTTCAACGGTGCCCGTCTGGTGATGGCTCGTCCGGGCGGTCATCGTGAACCCGCTTACCTGTGCGATACGATTCAGGCCCAGGGTGTGACGACTCTGCACTTCGTACCTTCGATGCTGGAAGTCTTCCTGACTCACGGCAATCTGGAGCGTTGCCACAGCCTTACCCGTGTGATGTGCAGTGGTGAAGCGTTGCCGGGGCATCTGGTCAGACGCTTCAAGGCACAGCCGACCAGCGCCGTCCTGTACAACCTGTATGGCCCGACCGAGGCGGCGGTGGACGTCACCGCCTGGGACTGCAGCGGTCTTGAAACACCGGATAACACGCCGATTGGCAAGCCGGTGGCCAATACCGGTATCTATCTGCTCGACAGTGTCTTCCAGCCGGTGCCTTTGGGCAGTGCGGGTGAAATCTACATTGCCGGTATCCAGGTGGCGCGTGGTTACCTGGGACGTCCTGAGCTGACCGCCGAGCGTTTCCTGCGCGACCCGTTCAGCAGTGACCCGACGGCGCGGATGTACCGCACCGGTGACCTGGGCCGTTTCCTGGCCGACGGCACGCTGATCTATCTGGGCCGTAATGACGATCAGGTCAAGATCCGCGGTTTCCGGATCGAACTGGGTGAGGTGGCCGCACGTCTGGGCACTCATCCGGACATTCTGGAAGCCGTGGTCATTGCCCGTGAGGACGAGCCGGGTGACAAGCGACTGGCGGCCTATTACACCGCAAGCCGTGAGCTGGAAGTCGAAAGCCTGCGCGGCTATCTGCTGGGGCTGTTGCCTGAATACATGGTTCCGGCGGCTTATGTAAGGCTCGACAGCCTGCCACTGAGCGCCAACGGCAAACTGGACCGCAAGCGCTTGCCTGCACCGGACCGGGCCAGCATTGCCAGCCGCACGTACGAGGCACCGCAGGGGGCGACCGAGATCTTGCTGGCCGGGATCTGGGCTGAGCTGCTGCATGTCGAACAAGTCGGTCGCTTCGACCACTTCTTTGAACTGGGCGGGCACTCGCTGCTGGCGGTCACGCTGATCGAACGCATGCGTCAGGCCGGGCTGAGTGCGGATGTCCGGGTATTGTTCGGGCAGCCGACGCTTGCTGCGCTGGCCCAGGCAGTGGGCAGTGATCATGAAGTGACGGTGCCGGAAAACCTGATCATCGCGGGCAGTGAGCAGATTACTCCGCAGATGTTGCCTCTGATCGATCTGACTCAGGACGAGATCGATCGCCTGGTTGCTGCGGTGCCCGGCGGTGTGGCGAACATTCAGGATATCTACCCGCTGGCTCCGTTGCAGGAAGGCATTCTTTATCACCATCTGGCTTCTGAAGTCGGTGACTCCTACCTGCAGCAGGCGCTGTTTACCTTCGAGAATCAGGACCGTCTGGATGATTTCATCAGCGCCTTGCGCGGTGTGATCGGGCGGCATGACATTCTGCGTACGGCGATTTTCTGGGAAGGCTTGAGCGAGCCTGTTCAACTGGTCCTGCGCGAGGCTCCGCTGCCGATCGAAGTGGTCAAGCTGGACCCACGTCAGGGTGCGTTGGAAAACCAGTTGCGCGAACATTTCGATCCGCGTCACTACCGCATGGATGTGCGCCAGGCACCGCTGCTGCATCTGGCCTATGCCTATGACGATGAGCGGGATCGCTGGGTCGGCATCCTGCTGTTCCATCACATTGCACTGGACCATACCGCTCTGGATGTCTTGCAGGCGGAAATGCAGGCGTTCCTGACGGGGCAGGAAGCACAACTGGACGCTGCCGTGCCGTATCGCAACTATGTGGCCCAGGCCCGGTTGGGTACAGAAGCGCAGACACACGATGCGTTCTTCACGCAAATGCTGGGTGATGTCACTGCATCGACACTGCCATTCGGCCTGCATGATGTGCAGATGGACGGCAATGGCATCGAGCAGTTCCGACTGATGCTGGACGAGTCGCTTGGGCAGAGGCTGCGTGCCTGCGCCCGGCAACTGGGCGTGAGCCCGGCCAGCCTGCATCACCTGGCCTGGGCGCAGGTGCTGAGCCTGGTCAGCGGTCGCGAAGATGTCGTGTTCGGCACCTTGTTGATGGGCCGCATGCAGGGCGGTGAGGGTGCCGATCGTGCCTTGGGCATGTTCATCAATACCTTGCCGATCCGCATTGATATCTCTGCCCGGAGTGCACGTGACGCGGTGCGTTCGACTCATGCTTCGCTGGCGGCTCTGTTGGCCCACGAGCATGCTTCACTGGCACTTGCCCAGCGTTGCAGTGGTATCGAGGCTCCGGCGCCGTTGTTCAGTGCCTTGCTCAACTATCGCCACAGCGGGGTAGAGGTCGATGCCCAGACACAAGCGGCATGGGATGGCATTCAGGGGCTGGGCGGCGAGGAGTGGAGCAACTATCCGGTCGCACTGAACGTGGACGATATGACCGACGCTTTCGTGCTGACCGCCCAGGCCGTACCTCAGGCCGGAGCGGAACGCATCTGCGCTTACATGAATCGGGCATTGTTCAGTCTCGTCGAAGCTCTGGAGCGCACGCCGGACAAGCCGGTGCATGAATTGCAGGTTCTGCCGCTGGCCGAGCGTCATCAGGTATTGCTGGAGTTCAACGATACCCACGCGGACTATCCTGCGGATCAGCCGGTGCATCGTCTGTTCGAGGCGCAGGCACGACTGAATCCGCTGGCTGTTGCTGTCGAACATGACGGTGTCCAGACCTCCTACAGCAGCCTCGATGAACAGGCCGGGCGTCTGGCCGGACGGCTATGGCAAGAGGGCGTCAGGCCGGGTGACCCTGTCGCCATACTGCTGAACCGTTCTCTGGAGTGGCTGGTCAGCGCGCTGGCGATTCTCAAGTGCGGTGCGGTCTATGTACCGCTGGACCGTCAGGCTCCCGAAGAGCGCTTGCGCATGGTTCTGGATGACAGTGCCGCGGTGCTGACCCTGAGCGCCGGGAACATGTCGGTTCCCGAGGGCATTCGCTGGCTGGATGTGACCGTTCCAGCGGGTACTGCCCTCGAGGAACAGGTTGAAACGGGGGGCAACGATGCGGCTTACATCCTTTACACCTCCGGCTCTACGGGAATGCCCAAAGGTGTGGTCGTGCCGCACCGTGGCATTGCACGTCTGGTCCTGAACAATGACTTCGCGCAGTTCACTGCACAGGATCGTCTGGCCTTTGCATCGAACCCGGCATTCGATGCCAGCACTCTGGAGATCTGGGGCGCGCTGCTCAACGGCGGGCGGATAGTCATCATCGATCATGAATGCCTGTTGGACCCGAACCGCTTCGCGCAGGTCCTGACAGGTTCCGAAGTCAGCGTGCTGTTCCTGACTACGGCGGTCTTCAACCATTACGTGAGCCTTATTGGCGATGCCCTTGCCGGGTTGCGTGTCCTGATGTCGGGTGGTGAGCGGGCAGACCCGCAGATGTTCGCCCGGATGCGTGAGAAGGCTCCTGCCTTGCAGTTGCTGCATGCCTATGGCCCGACCGAGAGCACTACTTTCGCTACCACTCATGAGGTCAAAGAGGTCGCGCCGGATGCCGCCATCCTGTCGATTGGCAAACCCTTGTCCAACACACGGGTGTATGTGCTGGATGCGCGACAGAAGCCTGTTCCCGTGGGGGTCGAGGGTGAGATCTGCATCGCTGGCGATGGCGTGGCCCTGGGGTACCTGAACCGCCCGGAACTCAGCGCAAAAGCGTTCCTGGATGATCCGTTCAGCCCGGGCGAAGGTGCCTTGTTGTACCGCACCGGCGATACCGGACGCTGGCAGGCGGACGGGACCCTGGATTGTCTGGGACGTACCGACAATCAGGTCAAGCTGCGTGGCTACCGGATTGAGCTGGGCGAGATCGAAGCCAGGCTGAATATTCATCCTGCGATCAGAGAGGGCGTTGTACTGGCACGTGAGTCGACTGCCGGAGGGAAATGCCTGGTGGCCTATTTCACTGCCGATGGTGACGTTGATCTCGAAGCGCTGCGAGCGCACATGCAGAACCAGCTACCGGACTACATGGTGCCGGCTGCTTATGTAAGGGTGGAGAAAATGCCATTGACTGCAAACGGCAAGGTGGATGTAAAAGCACTCCCGGATCCTGATGAACTGGCGCTGGTCAGCCGGGGTTATGAAGCGCCTCATGAGGGGCTTGAAACCACACTGGCCGAGGCCTGGGCACAAGTGCTGCAACTGGAGCGGGTGGGACGTCACGAGCGTTTCTTCGAGCTGGGTGGCCACTCGCTGCTGGCAGTGCGTCTGGTCGGCGTTCTGACTCAGATCGATGCGCGCATCACCTTGTCCGAGGTCTTCGAGCACGACAGTGTCGCGGCCATGGCTGGGCTTATCGAGCAGCGTGGAACTCATCAGGTTGAGTCGGGAGGCGCAATTACGGTGCGCAGCAGTGGTACACGCACACCGTTGTTCCTGGTCCATGAGTTCAGCGGTCTGGATCTGTATTTCCCGGCACTGGGCAAGCACATCGATGCCGACACGCCGATCTACGGATTACCCGCTCTGGCCTGGGGCGAGCCGCAGTTGCAGACGCTGGAATGCATGGCGACCCGGCTGATCGGGTTGATGCGTGAGGTTCAGCCGCAAGGTCCCTATCGTCTGGCGGGCTGGTCGTTTGGTGGTGTTCTGGCCTATGAAATCGCCAACCAGTTGATTGCCCTTGAGGAGACAGTCGAGTTCCTTGGTCTGATCGACAGTTACTACCCGCGCTTCGTGGATCAGGGACAGCAGCGCTGGAACCGGGAACATGGGCATGCCTTGCATTTGCTGGACCGTTGCGAGGTGCTGGCCAATGCGGCGGGCCTGAGCAGCGACGAACGCACTCGTATTGCCGATGCTCTGGCGGCGCTGCAATCCATGGCCCGTCAGGCAGATTTCGATACGTTACTGGCCGCCTGCCGTGCACAGAGTCTGCTGCCCGCAGAACTGGCAGTGTTGGGGCGTGATGAACTCTGGTATTACCTGGATCGCGAAGTCGCTCATGGCCATGCCCTTGCAAACTACAGCGTGTACCCGATTCCCGTGCCGGTGCATCTGTTCGTAGCCGCTGAACGAGCTGCGGATGCCCCGCTGCATGAGGGGCATCTGGGTTGGGAGGCTGTTCTGCCTGTTGCCCAGTTGCGTTGTATCTCGGTGCCGGGTGACCACCAGACCATGATGGAGCTGCCTCATATCCAGGTGCTGGGCGCGGCCATCAGTGCGGCATTGGAAGGTGGCGGGCCTGCCGGTCCGAACGGCGGGACGTTCCACCCGTTGCTGACGATTCAATCCGGGCGTGCCGACCATGTACCGGTGTTCTGTGTGCCGGGGGCCGGCGACAGTGTCACCGGGTTTATCGCCCTGGCCGATGCTTTAGGTCCGCACTGGCCGGTGCACGGGCTGCAACCCAGAGGGCTGGATGGCGCAACAGTGCCTTTCGGTCTGGTAGAGGTCGCTGCCGAGGCCTATCTGAAAGCCATCGACTCCGTTCATCCCCACGGCCCGGTGCATCTGCTGGGGCATTCGTTCGGTGGCTGGGTGGTCTATGAAATGGCCGCTCGTCTTCAGGCCAGTGGACGCAAGGTTGCGTCGCTGACCATGATCGACAGCGAGTCTCCAGGCGGTAATGGCGTGGTGGGCAGGCCTTATACGAGCAGTGGTGTCCTGAAGCGCCTGATCGAGGCGATTCAGTTGTCGTCTGGCAAGTCATTGAACATCGACGCTGCGGCCTTTGATGCGCAGAACGATGCCGGACAAATGCGGATGCTGCATGCGGGCATGGTCCGCGCAGGCATTCTGCCGGCCCGTTCTCCGGTCACGGCAATGAATGGTCCGGCGCGGGCCTTTGGGGCCGCCCTGCGCACGCGTTACAAACCCGTTCACCGCTACGACGGTCCGGCCAGACTGGTTCTGGCCGAAGACCCGACACTGGATGCCGCGAACAACCAGCGAGAGCAGCAATCGATGCTCGAAGGCTGGAAATCCCAGATTTCAGATCTGGGCGTCTGGTACGGCCCCGGCAACCATTTCACGATTCTCAAGGACGGTCATGTGCAACGCCTCGCGCAATGGTGGCGCGAGGGGCTCGCGGCATCAGGCAAGGAAGTCAGCCCGCAGATAACCCTTGAATAACGGCCTCGACGGCAAACATCGACAACCTTCATCCCGGCTGCCAGCCAGCCGGGCCTGTCCGTAAAGTATTCGTGGTCCTATATGCCAAAGTTCAAATTTCGCAAAACCGTTATCACTCTCGGCCTGGTGGTTGCGGCCGGTGTCTTGTATGCCGCGACCCGCTCCGAGGACGCGCCGCCCCAGTACCTGACGGCCAAGGCCGAGCGTACCGATATCGAGAATTCGGTGCTGGCTACCGGCGTTCTGCAAGGAGTCAGGCAGGTGGATGTCGGTGCCCAGGTATCTGGCCAGTTGAAGTCCCTCAAGGTCCAGTTGGGGGATGAGGTCAAGAAAGGGCAATGGCTGGCCGAGATCGACCCGGTCGTGCTGCAGAACTCCCTGCGTCAGGCTCAAGTCAATGAAGAAGACCTGATCGCCAAGAAGGAAGCTACGGCAGCGCAACTGAGCAAAGCCAAGACCACCTATGACCGTTATCAGAACCTGCTGCCGGCAGATGCGATCTCGAAACAGGATTTCGAGACGGCCAAGGCGGATTATCACGTTCAGGATGCCAACCTGCGCTCATTGAATGCCCAGCTCAAGGATGCTCGCATTCAGGTGGAGACCGCCCGGGTCAACCTGGGTTATACACGCATTGTCGCGCCCATAGATGGGGCTGTAGTGGGCATCGTGACTCAGGAAGGCCAGACCGTCATTGCCCAGCAACTGGCACCGGTACTGCTCAAGCTTGCCGATCTGGACACCATGACCGTGAAGGCCCAGGTTTCCGAAGCGGATGTGATTCATATCAAACAGGGCCAGGAAGTCTATTTCACGATCCTCGGTGAGTCCGACAAACGCTACTACGGCAAATTGCGCGGTATCGAGCCAGCGCCGCAGAACTTCCTGGAGACCCAGGCCAACAACTCCAGCCGTCAGAACACAGCGGTTTTCTATAACGCGCTGTTCGATGTGCCCAATCCCGATCACAAGCTGCGTATCTCGATGACTGCGCAGGTGCGTATCGTGCTCTCCAAAGCCACTGGCGTACTGACGGTCCCTGTTGCGGCATTGGGCGATAAAGACGCTGAAGGCCGCTTTGCGGTTCGCGTACTGGATGCCCAGGGTGTTGCGCAGGTTCGCAAGGTCAAGACCGGTATCAATAACAATGTCCGGGTGCAGATCGATGACGGGTTGCAGGAAGGTGATCAGGTTGTCATCGGCGAGCCTTCAACCTCGACGGCGACTGCCGCCGCAACTTCAGGAGCCGGCGCATGACGACTCAACCATTACTGGAGCTGCAAGGCATTACCCGTCGCTTCAGCGCAGGTGCCAAGGATTTCATTGCCCTGGATAACATCAACCTGACGATCAACGAAGGTGAGCTGGTCGCGATCATCGGCGCATCCGGGTCGGGCAAATCGACACTGATGAACGTGCTTGGCTGTCTCGATCATGCCGATGAGGGGAGCTACAAGGTCGGCGGACGTGAAACCCATGCCCTGACGGATGACGAACTGGCAGCGCTCAGACGCGATCATTTCGGTTTCATCTTCCAGCGTTACCACCTGCTTGGGCATTTGAGCGCGGTCAATAACGTCGAGATGCCTGCGATCTATGCAGGTGTAGGCGAGTCAGTCCGCAATGACAGGGCACAAGAGCTTCTGTCACGGCTGGGGCTGGGGGAGCACTTGCGTAACCGGCCCAATCAACTCTCCGGTGGTCAGCAACAGCGGGTCAGTATTGCACGCGCCTTGATGAATGGCGGGGAGATCATTCTCGCCGACGAACCGACCGGAGCGCTGGACACCGCAAGCGGCAAGGAGGTGATGAAGATTCTGCTGGAGCTCAATGCGGCCGGGCGCACGGTGATTCTGGTTACCCACGATGAAAAGGTCGCGGCGCATGCCCAGCGAGTCATCGAGATATCCGACGGCAAGATCGTCAGTGATCGTATCAACTCTGATCGTCAGTCCCTGGAAGACCAGAAGCAAGACCGCTTGCCGACAACCCGGAAAGGCAATCGCCTGGTGGCCAGCATCGAGTTGTTTCGCGAGGCATTCACCATGGCCTGGGTCGCGCTTATCTCGCACCGCATGCGTACCTTGCTGACCATGCTGGGTATTGTCATCGGCATTACATCCGTAGTGTCTATCGTGGCGGTCGGTGAGGGCGCCAAACGCTATGTGCTCAATGACATCGCTGCCATTGGCAGTACGACCATCGAGATATTCCCCGGCACCGACTGGGGCGACAGCCGTTCGGCAGCGATCGAAACACTGTCCCTTGGTGACGTCGCGGCGCTGGGAGAGCAGTACTACATTGACAGTGCCACGCCCAATGTCGGCCGCAATCTGCTGCTGCGCTATCAGAATCTCGACGTGACCGCGACAGTCAACGGAGTGGGCGACAACTATTTCCGTGTACGTGGTGTCAAGATGGGCGAGGGTGTGGGCTTCAGCAAGGAAGACAGCATTCGACAGGCCCAGGTGGTGGTGATCGATCACAACACCCGCATACGGCTGTTCGGACCGAAAGCCGACCCGCTGGGCCAGGTCATTCTGGTGGATAACCTGCCATGTGTCGTCATTGGTGTAACCGAAGACAAGAAGAGCGTCTTCAATACCAGCAAAAACCTGAATGTATGGATGCCTTACGAAACGGCTTCGGGACGTTTGCTGGGGCAGCGCTATCTGGACAGCATCACGGTAAGGGTCAAGGACGGACAGCCGAGCAAACTGGTGGAAGAGAATCTGACCAAACTTATCGAGAAACGCCACGGTACCAAGGACTTCTTCACCTACAACCTGGACAGCATCATGCAGACCGTGCAGAAGACAAGTCAGTCTCTGGCGCTGCTGTTGTCGCTGATCGCGGTGATTTCCCTGGTGGTTGGCGGGATAGGGGTCATGAATATCATGCTGGTGTCGGTGACTGAACGCACTCGCGAAATCGGTATCCGGATGGCGGTGGGTGCAAGGCCTTCCGACATTCGTCAGCAGTTTCTCGTAGAAGCGGTGATGGTTTGCCTGCTGGGCGGCATTATCGGTATCGGCCTGTCCTTTGCCATTGGCTATGTGTTTTCCCTGCTGGTCAAGGAGTGGCAAATGGTGTTTTCACTGGGATCGATCATTACGGCGTTCGTCTGTTCCACTCTGATCGGCATCGTGTTCGGTTTTGTGCCTGCACGCAATGCGGCACGTCTTGATCCCATCGAAGCCCTTGCGCGGGACTGAGCCTTGCTATCAGCCTCGGTCTTCCGGGGCTGAATCGGGCTGAAAAGAGAGAGTGTTACAGAGAGAAAGAAGCAAGGGTATCGGTCAGTACATCCTCGGATATAGAACCGTTACCCTTGCAAAAGGAAGTGAACGCTGAAGAAGTGAAGAGCTGCTTCAGACAGCCTTCTGATAGACGCCGGCAGCCGTGACACTACGCTTGGTGTCGGTTGCATGCAGCCAGCGAAGCAACGGACTGCGTCCGCCAATCCCCATCTTTACCGCTGCGCGCTTGAAATAGCTTTCCACGGTGCTGACCTTCAATTCCAGACGTTCGGCCAGTTGAGGGACGGTGAGGCCTGCCAGCAGGCCAACACACACCTCGGTTTCACGCAGGGACAGGCTCAACTCCGATGCCTGCAAACGATCGAGGAAGCGCTGGCGCAAGCTTTCCATGGCTGCATCTTCAGCAGCTCCGGCGATAATTGGCGTTGGAGCCACGGCTGCACGTACTGGCGTCAACGTGGCGATGTGTTCTTCGACAATCGGCAGCAGCATCAAGGACATGTCCTTGAGCTGCGCCCGTTCCTGGCTGGTGAAAGGTCTTGAGGAGGATGAACGATAGACCGAGATGACACAGCGCTTGCCATTGCTGTGAGATGCCAGGTGCACTTGAGGCACCTCACTGTGATCGTTGCTGTCCTGCGCCTCATAAGCCGGTGTATCGAACCTGATGCTCTTGTCGACGCGGGCATTGGCAAACTGTTCGGCACTCAGCAAGACTGGCTCCAGGCAATGCTGGCCATTGTGCTGCATGGCATCCTGGCTGAGGTTTCTGGTGATGGGAGCTGGTACGGCAGCAGTGGTCGCGACTTCCACCAGCTTGGTGCGGTGCTGGGTCACGTGGGTGGCATCCACATGGAGCGAGGCGCTGATCAGATCGTGCAGCAGGCGGGCAAAATGACGGCTTCCGGTACCGGTGATGACTTTACCCAGATGGGGAAAGAGTTGTTGAACGTTCATCAGACTTCCTTTTTGTGTTAGATGAATTTTTTTTCAGTTGAATTTCTTCAACCTCCCAGTCGCGACTAAAAGTGCGCCGGGGCCTGTGGATTAAGGTCTGGGTCGTCATCTTCCTGTGAGCTTCCCAAGCCTTACCCCTGAAGAATCAAGGGCTGTTTTCTCGCTGCGAGTAATATCAAGAGTTTGTCGCACTGTTCAAAAAGCGACATCGTCCAAGGCAAACATCTATCGAGCTTTAGGGTCCGCATGCTCGATGAATTTAATTATTCTTGGGTTGTCTGAATATTGAACAGTGATTAATTTTTAACTTTCGCATCACTCATTTACTACTGTACCTAGGTACAGGAATGATTCAAGACGCCTTGTCTGCGCGACTATTGTATTTCTCAATGCAGTGAATAGTTAATGTTTATCGAGGACTTTCCTTAAGGTGGAGCCTTACTAAACAATCTGTGCGCAATGATTAAACATATATATGTTTCAAACGCATGTTTATGGAAGAGTTATGAGGTTATATCGCGGGCATACGCAAACTACGCACTGATTGAGTGCGAAAGAATGCTTCAATAGGGCGTAAAGAAGAAATTAATTGATGACTCTGGACTAGTCCAGATGGATTTACTGGACTAGACCAGGTTGAGATACATGGCCTTCATCATGGCTTGCTTGACGTTGACACACTCCAGTTTTTCCGTCATCTGATGAGCGTAGAATTTCACTGTTCGCTCACTGATATTCATTATCAGGCCGATTTCCCGGTAGGTCTTGCCCATGCTGAGCCACCTCAGAAACTCGTTTTCCCGTGGCGTCAGCCTCAGCGAGTCGGAGGACGTGCTGGGGTGCGGTCGGTTGTGATGGGCGAGATCGCTTATGACCTTTATCGCCAGTTGATGGGCTTTGATACTGGGCACGAACGCTTTGTTTGCAAGGGGAGCGGCCAGGTGCATCGAACCAAAAGTGCGGCCAGGCTCATGCATGGGGACAGTGAAACCCTGTTCTATACCGTAGTGGGCGGACTGCTCGACCACCTCCAGATTGACATGCTTGGGGCGCAGGACCTCGCTCCAGAAGAAGGGGCTGGAGGTGTTCGCCGAGTGAATGATGATGGGGTCTTTCTTGTAGAGCGACTTCATGCGATAGGTTTCTATCCACTCGGCCGGGTAATTGCTGAATATGGAAACTCGAGAAATCCCCAGCGGGGTCAGGTCCATGTGCAGGTAGGCAAAATAATCAACGTTTAACTTGCCAAGGAGGGAGGAGAGCGAACTGATATATTCAGTTTCACTGGCGGCAGGGAAATTTCGCTCCGCTTCGATGAGCAAGTCAAACACCTGGGAATCCGGCAGTCTTGTGTCCATAGAGTCAGTCCGATAAATATCAATCTTTGCCACGCCGTGAATGCTGTTACCCGGTCAAGAACGCTCGATAGTGCGAGTTTTCATCGGAAACAAGTGAGGTCATACGACAACGGATGATCGAGAAAAGTTCAACGGCAAGTTCAGGGCTTGCCGTGTATGGTCTGCGCCCTAAGTCTGCTGAATGTGAAAATTTCATGATTTCAAAAGTCATTGTTAGCCCGGTCTTAGATTTGACGATTCGCACCTGGATCCAATCATGCACGTGCACTTGAGAAAAAGCTATATCGTTTCAGCCTCTAGTGCAACCTGCAGGTGTTCACTTCTAGGATTTTTTGGCTATATGTGGGGAGGAGTTTCTCTGACGGGTCTTTGGCTGAGTGAATTAGTAACACTAATAAGTGGATTAGTGCAGATACATACATATGAGTAGGTAAAAAAATATTAATGTTCCCTGGTACGCTAAGTGCTAGCTATTTAATATTAACCACCTACTATCATGTTGTAGAGATGCACTTGGCCACCATTATCATTTGAATGGATTTTCAGCATGCCCGCTCAAGCGGGCGGGACTGGCGGTAGGCTGGCCGGCATGGTGTACTCATTCCAGCCACCACCTAGCGCCTTGTAGAGGTTGATTTCGGCAGTAAGCTGGGCAAGACGGTCCGAGATCAATGTCGATTGTGCCGTGAAGAGTGAGCGCTGAGCATCCAGCAAGGTCAGACTGCTATCCAGACCGTTTCTGTAGCGTGCTTCGGCCAGGCGGTAATAGTCCTCGTTGGCTTTCAGTGAGTCACGCTGTGCAACCAGTTGTTCTGTGTACGTCTGTCTTGCCGCCAGGCCATCGGCGACTTCCTTGAAAGCGGTCTGAATGCTTTTCTCGTACTGTGCGACCCGGATATCTTTCTGGATTTTCGAGTAATCCAGGCTGGCGCGCAAGTTGCCCGCATTGAAGATCGGTATGCTGATCTGTGGCTGGAAAAGCCAGCCTCCCGAACCTGCCTTGAACAGCCCCGACAGATCCCTGCTCGATGTACCTGCATTGGCAGTCAGACTGATGCTTGGAAAGAATGCGGCACGCGCAGCGCCGATATTGGCATTGGCAGCTTTAAGCTGGTGTTCGGCTTGAAGAATGTCGGGACGACGCTGCAACAGTTCAGAAGGCAAGCCGGCCGGTACATTGCCAAGCAGCTCGCTGCTCAAGGGCTGCGCCGGCAGCGTATCCGACACGTTTGTGCCTGTCAGCAGGGTCAGGGCATTGAGGTCCTGGGCAACCAGTCTTTCGTATTGTGCAAGGCGTGCCCGTGCACTTTCCACGGACGTGCGTGCCTGGCTGATGGCCAGAGCCGATGCAGTGCCTGCCGATCCTTGTTGCAGAGTCAGCTTGAGGCTCTGTTCATAGGTCTGCAAAGTGTCACGGGTGAGTTTGAGCTGCTCCTGGTCTGCACGCCAGGTGAGGTAAGCGGTTGCCACGTTGGCCACAAGGCTCAGTTGCGTGCTGCGCCGAGCCTGTTCGCTGGAAAGATAGATTTCCAGATCTTCACGGGAAAGGCTGCGGTTGCGCCCGAACAGATCCAGTTCGTAGGCACTGATGCCCAATGTCGTAGAGTAGGAACTGCTGATGGCACGCTTGTTGACCCCTGACAAATCGGCCGGAAGACTTTGTCGCGTGCCTGACCCGCTCACTGAAACCGCAGGAAACAGGGCGCTGCGCTGTATACGGTACTGAGCCTGATAACCCTCGAGATTGAGCACCGCTACGCGCAAGTCACGATTATTGGACAATGAGCTTTCGATCAGTTGGCCAAGTACCGGGTCGCGAAAGAAGTTTCGCCAACCTTGTTCCGCCGCTGCCGGATTTGCCGACTCGGTAACACCTGCCGCATAGGCAGGACCAGTCGGGTAGCTTGCAGCAACAGGTAAGGTCGGGCGTTGATAGTCGGGAACGAGAGAGCAACCGCCAAGCACTGAAAACGTCAGGGCGCTGAGTAAGAAGTACTTCATTGAAATAGCCTTTGTAGATACCGGTAACCCAATGCAGTCAGTGGGTCAGGCACTCTGTGAGACACCAATCATCCACTTCACCAGCCCGTGACGTCCTTTCACGCCAAGCTTGGCTGCTGCACGTTTGAGGTAGGTTTCTATGGAGCTGTTTTTGACATGGAGCTTTTCAGCCATTTCCGGGACAGTCGAACCTGCGAGCAGGCCAAGACAGATTTCCTTTTCACGCAATGACAACCTGACTTCGGAAAGCGTCAGCTTTTCGTTGAAGTCCTTGAGCAACTGCTGTCCTCCCTGCATTGTCGAATCTTCTTCAGTTGGCGCATTGAAGAGATTGCGTGTTGCCTGAGCATGTCGCTCCAGCAAGGGCAGCAGCGTTTCGGAAAAATTCTTGAGAAAGGACAGCTCATGCAGGGAGAAATCACGCAGTGGCGGTTCCCGATGCAGGGAAATCACACAGCGGCGATTGGATTTTCGTGAAACCAGGTTGCACTGGTAAGCGACACTGGTCGCTGCAGAGCTGCCAGGCGCATCGTTGATGGTGTATTTGAGATGAATCAGCAGTGAGTCTTCCAGATTGAGCATCCGCGTGAGCAGCATCTGGTTGTCCGGCAATGCTGTCGGCGTTCCCTGCTTTCGCTCTGTAGCTTCGCGCCCAAGAGGCTGGATGCTGATGATGCTTGCCTCGCTTTCATCGATGGTCCATTCGCTGAGATCAAGAAGATCGATGGGGACCGAGGCTGCTATGAGTTGATACATATTGGAGACGAACTGCGCATCACCGACGCTCGAGATAAGACGCCCCAGTTCAAGAAAGTAAGCCGGCTGCTTTCCCGTCATTCGTAGATTGGGATTCATCACACTTGTGCCCCCATGGCATTAATTTCCGCCGGAATTTCAGACCTCGCCCAGCTCGGAAGTCCATCAATGCCTTGTCCCGTGACTCGCTCATTTTGTAGGACAAGACTCCTAATGTATGGATGAATGTACACATGTGCTTTTGGATGTGTCTGTAAGGGAAACTGGGGACAAACTGTCATGCATGTGACTGAAAACGCTACAGACCTTGTGCTGCAAGGTTCTTGGCCTGTTGATGATCATCGCGGGAACCTTGTCCCCAAATGCAAGGACAGACGCGCCCGAACCCGAATGCTTCTATTGCCCCTGATCGAGAATCAGGAGGTTGTATGCATATCACGAAAAGGGCCTGGTGGTGAGGAGGATCTGGCGTTTTCTCCGTGGTCTCAACTACCGCAAGATCATTCTGCGAATGATTTTTATCGACTTGCTGGTTTCGCTGGCGGGTTATGCCCTCTATAGAGGTGCAACTCAAGACGGGGAACCTCATTACCTGACCGCCTCGGCAGAGGTTACCAATATCGAACATGCCGTGCAGGCAGAGGGCGTGCTTCAGGGCCAGCAGCAAGTGGATGTGGGGGCACAGGTTTCCGGTCAGTTGCAAACGCTGAAAGTCGCTCCTGGCGACAATGTCCAGAAGGGACAATTACTGGCCCAGATCGATCCTCTGCCAGCTCGCAACGCGTTGCGCCAGGCAATCGTCAACAATGAAAGGCTGATAGCAGAGAGAGATGCGGCCATTCATCAGTCGCAGCTCGCACGTCTGACCTATCAGCGTTACGAAGAGCTGGGCTCCGACGCTGCGGTATCTCGTGAGGATTACGACAATGCGCGCTATGACTATGAAGAGCAGAGCGCAACGCTGGAATCGCTTCAGGCCCAGGTCCGTACTGCCCGAATCAACATAGAAACAGCCCGGATAAATCTGGGGTACACCCGGATTCTTGCTCCCATGGACGGCAAGATTCTGGCCATCGTCACCCAGGAAGGTCAGACCGTCATTGCCGAACAACTGGCTCCGGTGATTCTGAAAATGGCCCGGCTCGATACGATGACGATCAAGGCCCGGATTTCCGAAGCGGACGTGGTCAGGATCAAGGCTGGCATGCCGGTCTACTTCACCATACTCGGGGACCGCGATAAACGTTACAGCGCCACATTGCGAGGTATCGAGCCGGCTTCTACCGGCTTCGTCAGCCAGTCCAGCGGAGCAGGGCGGTCGGACTCGGCGGTTTTCTACAATGCCTTGTTCGATGTGCCCAACCCTGACGGGCGCTTGAGGATCAACATGACGGCACAGGTACGAGTCGTGCTTGAAACGGGTGAGGGCGTCTTGACGATTCCCGTGGCGGCACTGGGCGAGCAGAACCCCGACGGTACTTATCCGGTACGCATCCTTGCCGAGCAAGATCAGGTCAGAACGGAAAATATACGTACCGGCATCAATAACAAGGTCAGGGTTCAGGTACTGTCCGGTCTGAAGGCGGGAGACAAGGTGGTCATCGGAGACGAGGTAGCAAAATAGAGCGCCTGCCTATCCCGAGAGGCCTTGAACATATTTAGATACGAAACGGGCTGAACTAACGGCTTGGCCATGCGTTCCTTTTCTGTGCGCAGTCTGCGCGCGCCCTGATGAGCCGGTGCCATCGCACTGAGCACAGATCCAGGTACGCCACACGATAAGGAGCCGCCGTGACCGTTACCGCCAATCCCATCTACCGAAGCACGCCAGGTCCGCTGCACGCGATCCTGCTTGCCGGAACCGTCCCGCTGTTTCTCGGCGCCTTGCTGAGCGACATTGCCTATTTCAAGACCTTTCAGATTCAGTGGAGCAACTTTGCGTCCTGGCTTATTGCCGGCGGGTTAGTGTTCTGTGGCCTTGCGCTGTTGTTCGCGCTGGTCAATCTGATCCGGGCAGAGCACAAGGCCGGTCGCCCGCTGGTGTACTTCCTGCTGCTTCTGGGCACCTGGGTGCTGGGTCTGATCAACGCCTTCGAGCATGCGAAGGACGCATGGGCCGTCATGCCTTCGGGGCTGATTCTGTCAGTCATCGTGACTGTGCTGTCCGTTGTGAGCGCGTGGGTCGGCTTGACCAGCCTGCGGTCGGGAGGTGCGCAATGAGACACTTGCATGCATTGTCTGTTTTGAGTGTGGCGTTGTTGTTGAGTGCATGTGGCGGCGAAGCGGACAGCACCCAATCCCTTGGGCCGGATCCCAAGCTGCCGGAGCCGCAGCGCGGCCTGCTGCCGAGCATGAAAATTGCCGAACCTGCCGAGTGGGGCGATAAAAAGCCGACGGTGCCTCAGGGCTATAGTGTGACCGCAATCGCTACCGATCTGAGAATCCCGCGCCAGACGCTTGTCCTGCCCAACGGCGATATCATCGTTGCAGAAGGCCGTGGCGGCAGTGCTGCGAAGCTCAAGCCCAAGGATGTCATCGCCAGCGTCATCAAGGCCGAAGGCAATACCAAGGTCAAAGGCGGTAACCGTCTGACATTGCTGCGCGATGCCGATGGTGATGGAACCTACGAACTGAAGACGGTATTTGCCGAAAATCTCAACGCCCCTTATGGGTTGGCCTTTGCCGATGGCAAGCTGTACGTGGCAAACCAGGATGCACTGGTGCGTTTCGATTATGCAGAAGGCCAGACCAAGGCCAGCGGTGCGCCTGTCAAGGTCACCGACCTGCCTTCCGAGATCAATCACCACTGGACCAAGGCGCTGACCGTCAGCCCCGATGGGCGCTTCCTGTATGTGGGGATCGGCTCTAACAGCAACGTCACCGAACGAGGCATGGAAGCGGAAGTCGACCGAGCCATGGTGTGGCAGATCGATGCCCAAACGGGTGCTCACAAGCCTTATGCAACCGGACTGCGCAACCCTACGGCGTTGGCGATTCAACCCGGGACCGGACAATTGTGGACGGTGGTCAACGAGCGTGACGAGTTGGGCCCCGATCTGGTTCCCGATTATCTGACATCGGTACGCGAGGGCGGTTTCTACGGCTGGCCTTACAGCTATTGGGGGCAGAACGTCGACTCTCGCGCCCAGCCGCAAAATCCTGAGAAGGTAGCCGCTGCAATCAAGCCGGATTACAGCCTTGGGTCGCATGTCGCGGCACTGGGTGTCGACTTCTCCATACCGGCCATGGGCGACAAGTACGCAGACGGCGTATTCGTTGGCGAGCATGGCAGTTGGAACCGTGACAATCCGGTAGGTTACAAAGTGATCTTCGTACCGTTCAACAACGGACGTCCAGCAGGCGAGCCGCTTGATTTCGCCACGGGCTTTCGGGATGCCGACGGTAAAACCCGCGGCCGACCTGTCGGGGTTACTGTCGATCCACGTGGCGCATTGATCATCGCCGATGACCTTGCCAATACCGTGTGGAGAGTGACTCGTAATCGGTAAGCCTTGAGCGGCACGCCGTGCAGTATTGCCCGGCGTGTCGTTTCAGACGGTTTTTGAATGGCCGGTGCGCTGTGCCAGGTATTCTGCAAACGGCTCTGGATCCGGCGAGCAAAGCAGATGTGCCACGGCCCTGACCTCTGATTCGGGCCAGTCCCACCATGCAGACTGCGCAAGCAACTGTCGCATGTCCTCATCAAAACGCCAGCGGATATGCCGGGCCGGGTTTCCGCCGACAATCGAATAGGGCGCAACGTCCTTGGTCACCAGCGACCCCGCAGCCACAACTGCGCCATCGCCGATGGTGACGCCTGACAATATCTTGCTGTGCGAGCAGATCCAGCAATCGTTGCCAATCACTACGTCGCCGTTGCTGCCGCCGAAATCCTTTATGTGAGCGACTTCCTCGATCATGGCGGGGAAGGGGTAGGAACTGAGCCAGTCGCTACGATGATGCCCGCCCAGGTAAACCTCGACATTCATCGCAATGGAGGTATAGGCGCCGACACGCAACGTTGTGCCTTCGTTCCAGTCATGAACCGTCAGGTCTCCGTAAGTGCCCAGGCCAAAACTGCATTGAGGGTAGCGATTACGCAGTTTCTGTGCGGCCCGTTCGAGCTTGGGCAAACTGCGCAAGGCCTTGCGTTCCTTATGCTCGCGCCATTTGCGCAATAGGTTCATGGAGAGAGCCTTTCTCAGACATTGAAAACGGGCATCATCCTGAACAAAGGAAAGAGGGATGGCAAGTGTGAGTCCTATCGGTTTTCCTGCGCAGGCTGATTGAGTCGTCTGCCACCTGAACGTCAAAAAGTCATAAGTTAATGACTAAAAACTATTTTTCTTATTCCTGGTGGAAATATATCGTCCAGCCACATCAACGGTATTTCTCGTAATCAGGAGTCAGGAATGCGGCGTCTTACGGCTTTGGCAATGGCTATTGCAATCAGTGGTTCGGCGTGGGCGAAGACGCCTGCGGATACGTTGATTGTGGCGCGTTCAATTGACGATATCGTCAGCCTTGATCCTGCCGAGAGTTTCGAAATAACCGCTACAAACACTCTGGTCAGCCTGTATCAGCGTCTGCTGGAGCCTGATCGCCAGAATCCGTCCGTGCTGGTCCCGGCGCTGGCGCAAAGCTGGACAGCAGGGAGTGACGACAAGAGCCTGGTGTTCAAGCTGCGTCCTGACGCGACTTTTTCTTCGGGCAACGCGGTACGTCCAGAGGACGTCATTTATTCTTTCAAGCGTGTCGTCAAACTCAACAAGACACCTTCATTCATTCTGGGCGAACTGGGCTGGACAGCAGACAACATTGACGGTTTTCTTACCAAGGTCGATGAGAACCACGTAAAAGTCGCCTGGCCAGCAGGTGTAGGCAGTGCTTTTGCCTTGAGTATCCTGTCGGCGACCCCTGTTGGCTTTATTGTCGATGCTGTCGAGGTCGAGAAACATGCGAAGGGTGCCGATCTGGGTAATGGCTGGCTGAAAAACCATTCGGCAGGTACCGGTTCTTATGCACTGCGCTCTTACACGCCTCACGAGGCCGTGGTCTTGCAGGCCAACCCCCACGCCGCCGTAGCCCCCAAACTGAAGACAGTGGTGATCAAGAATGTCACTGATCCGGCGACCCGTCGCCTGCTGGTGGTACAGGGTGATGCGGACATTGCTTATGATCTGGGAGCGGACCAGTTCAGCGCCCTGGAGCAACAGAAGGGCGTGACAGTCCAGCGTTTCCCTTCATCGATGATCTATTACCTGGGCATCAATAGCGGTAACACTCAGGTTCCTGCCCTGAAGAACCCCGCTTTCTGGGAAGCAGCCCGCTGGCTGGTGGATTACCAGAGCATTTCCAGGGACCTGCTCAAGGGGCAGTACAGCGTGCATCAGTCATTCCTGCCATCAGGTGTGGCGGGATCATTGGCTGATCAACCTTTCAAGCTGGATGTAGAGAAGGCCAAAAGCATCCTGAAAAATGCCGGTATCGCGCAAGGCACCAAGGTTGAGTTGAATGTCTTCAATCAGCCGCCTTACACCGACATTGCCCAGGCATTGCAATCAAGCTTCGGCAAGGCCGGCATCGAGATCAATGTCCGTCCGCTGGTCGAGAGCGAACTGTGGGCAAAGATGCGCAGTCGTGATTATCAGTTGATCTTCACCTATTGGGGCATGGACTACCTTGACCCTAACTCCAACGCCAGCACCTTCACCTACAACGTGGAGAATGGGCCAAAGACTCTGGCCTGGCGCACCCAATGGAATATTCCCCAGTTGAGCCAGGAGACTCGCGCGGCAGCTGCTGAACGCGATCCGCAAAAACGTACGGCCCTGTATGGCCACCTGCAAAAAACCGTACAGGAAAGTTCGCCCTTTGTAGTCGCGCTGCAAGGTCGCAATCAGGTCGCCGTCCATGAAGGCGTCGAGGGTGTCCTGCAGAACATCACGGTTTCGCTGCCGTACTTCGATCAGGTGAGCAAAGCCAAGTGAGGGTAGGGGCCTCGCGCAGGATACGAGTGGCAGGAACCGGATTGTTGACCTTACTGGTTACGCTGCTCGGTCTGCTGTTCTTTACCTTTCTACTGACCACGCTGTCACCGGTCGATCCGGCGTTACGCATTGCCGGGGATCGAGCCAGTGAAGCATCCCTGGCTCAGGTTCGTAGTGATCTGGGACTGGATCAACCCTGGCCGGTAAGGTTCGGCAGTTACCTCAATCAACTGGCTCAGGGCGATCTGGGCGTTTCCAATACCTCCAGCAAACCGGTGCTGGAGGATTTGAAACGTGCCTTGCCCGCGACCCTGGAGCTTGCCACGCTGTCGATTGTGCTGGGTGCGTCTCTTGGTCTGTCACTGGGACTGCTGGCTGCCTGGCGGCCGGGTGGCTGGATCGACACTCTGGTGAGATTGTTCTCGCTGATCGGCTATTCGGTGCCGGTGTTCTGGCTCGGGCTGCTGATGCTGCTGTTGTTCTATGCCAAATTGCAGTGGGCAGGAGGGCCTGGCCGTCTGGATGATGCATTTCTCTACACCATCGAATTGCCCAGCGGCCTGATGCTGTGGGACACCTGGCGTTCTGGAGAGGAGGGGGCCTTGAGCAACGCCGTCTCGCACCTGATACTGCCGGTGCTGGTGTTGGGGTTTTATGCCATGGCGGGTATTTGTCGGCTGACACGTTCTGCGTTACTGGGTGAGATGGGCAAGGAGTATGTGATAACAGCCCTGGCCAAGGGAGCGGGGCGTGGCCGTGTGCTGTTTTGTCACGTTTTACCCAATGTCGCAGGCACGCTTGTAGTGGTGGTTGCCTTGGCTTACGCCGGTTTGCTCGAAGGCTCCATTCTTACTGAAACCGTCTTTGCCTGGCCGGGCATCGGTCGCTATCTGACGACTGCATTGTTTGCAGGCGATGTGCCGGCGATCCTGGGCAGCACCTTGCTGATCGGCCTTTGTTTCGTGATCGTCAACGGTGTCGCCGATGTGCTTGCAGGGATGATCGACCCAAGGACGAGGGAGTTGCTATGAGCCTTTCTGCAGCTTTCGCTATCGCTTCAGGACAACGCTGGTGGCGTCGCTCGCCTGCTTTGACTCTGGGCGGATCATTGATTCTATTGCTGTTGCTGGTTGCGATATTTGCTCCCTTGTTAAGTGGTTTTGATCCGAACCAGCAAAATATCGAACAGCGTCTGTTGCCACCCTCAGCCAGTCATTGGCTGGGCACCGATGGTTTTGGTCGTGACCTGTTCACGCGACTGCTTTACGGCACACGTCCCACCTTGCTGCTGGTGTCGCTGGTCTTGCTGCTGACCTTGCCCATCGGCGTCCTGGTGGGCGTCGCGGCCGGTTTTTATGGCGGCTGGCCAGAGCGCATCCTGATGCGCATGACCGACGTGTTCATGGCTTTCCCGCAACTGGTACTGGCGTTGGCATTCGTTGCCATTCTCGGGCCGGGACTGCTCAACGGTGCGCTGGCTCTGTCGCTCACTGCCTGGCCAGCCTATGCACGTCAGGCACGTGCCGAGACCAGTGTCCTGCGCGACAGCGACTATCTGGCTGCTGCTCATCTGCAAGGTATTCGAGGAGCACGTCTGCTGCTCGGGCATGTATTACCTCTGTGTCTGCCGTCTGTGATTGTGCGGGTTGCATTGAATCTGGGCGGCATCATCCTGGCGGCTGCGGGACTCGGTTTTCTCGGCCTGGGTGTCGAACCTCCGACCGCAGAATGGGGCTCGATGGTTGCCGACGGCAGCCGTGTCATCTTCGATCAGTGGTGGGTTGCTGCCGCACCGGGCATCGCCATTCTTCTGACGAGTCTGTCTTTCAATCTGCTGGGCGACGGCCTGCGCGATGTTCTGGATCCCCGTCATGGTTCGTGATGAAACCCTTCTTGATATAAGAGGCCTGCGTGTCGGCTTTCCCGGTCCTGATGACCAACGAATCGATGTCGTAAAGGGGATCGATTTCACGCTGGGGACTGAAAAGGTTGCCCTGGTGGGAGAGTCAGGCTCGGGCAAGTCACTGACCGCTCGCGCGCTGCTTGGGCTGATTCCTCGTCCCGCTCAGATTACTGCAGCGCATATGCGCCTGGGCGGTACTGATTTACTGGGGCTGAACGAAAAGCAGTGGCAAACCCTGCGCGGTACACGGCTGTCACTGGTGCTGCAGGACCCTAAATATTCACTCAATCCGGTGCTCAAGGTCGGCACCCAGGTTGAGGAAGTGCTGGTATTGCACACCCGCCTCGGGCGTCGCGAGCGTCGTGAGAAGGTATTGGAAATGCTCGATGCCGTGGGCTTGCCAGATCCGGCAAGCCTCTATGACCGTTATCCTCATGAATTGTCCGGAGGCATGGGACAGAGGGTCATGTTGGCGTCGATGCTGATCAATGATCCTCAAGTGCTGATCGCCGACGAACCGACTTCGGCTCTGGACAGCAACCTGCGCGACCAGATGCTCGATCTGATCATGGGCCTGGTAGAAGAGCGGGGCATGGGCCTGCTGTTGATCAGCCATGATCTGCCTCTTGTCGCCAGATATTGCGACCGTGTGCTGGTCATGTACCGAGGCAATATCGTGGATCGTTGTCAGGCATCCGAGCTGGCGACTGCCAGCCATCCGTACACGAGAACCTTGTGGAATTGCCAGCCTTCGGCGCTGAGCTATGGCCATCCATTGCCTGTCCTAGACAGAAGCCTGCTTGAGGAGCACCGATGAACGCCGTGGATATCAGTTCGCTGGCCGTGAGTTTCAAGCGCGGATCAAGTCATTTCAAGGCGCTGGAAGTCGAGCAGATACAGATCGGGCAGGGTGAGTGTTACGGCCTTATTGGCGGCTCCGGCTCAGGCAAGTCGACCCTGTTGAGAGTTCTTGCAGGATTGCAGCGTGACTGGCAAGGCAGCGTTCAATTGTTCGGCCAGCCTCTCGCGGCCCAGCAAGCCTTCAAGGGCAAATTGCGTCGTGATGTCCAGATGGTGTTCCAGGACCCCTACGCTTCATTGCATCCCTTGCATCGTATTCGTCGCAGCCTGCGCGAACCGCGGCAAGTCAACGGGTTGCCTTTTGATGAACGCAGCCTGGTGGCGTCGCTGGAGCAAGTGGGGTTACCAGGTGAAGTTCTCGACCGTTATCCGCATCAGCTATCCGGCGGCCAACGCCAACGAATTGCTATCGTGCGTGCCTTGCAACTGCAGCCAGGTTTGTTATTGCTCGACGAGCCCACCTCAGCGCTGGACATGACCGTACAGGCGGAAATTCTCAACCTGCTTCAAGGTCTGCGGCGTGATACCGGGATGACCATGATCCTCGTCAGTCACGACATGAACACGGTTGCTCATCTGTGCGACAGGGCTTTGGTGATCAAAGGCGGCAGCATCGAGCAACGGCTGGACAGGGAAGGGTTATCGGCCATCGTTCAGGAAGAGGGCAGACATTATTCAGCCCGGATATTTGACCGTTCGGTCATATCTGCTTAGGGTAGCGCGCTCTGTTTTGCTTCGAGATTCTCATGACCACCCGCTCTAAACTGCCGCCTACCGTCTACCTGCTGGGCTTGACGATCTTCACACTTGTCACCGCCGAGTTCATGGTGGCCGGAATGATGCCGGCATTGGCCGACTCATTTTCGGTGAGCCTTGCCCAGGTCGGTAACCTCATTGCCTTTTATGCACTGGGCATGGCTCTGGGCGGGCCGCCGGTCATGGTGCTTCTGGTTTTCCGCAACATCGGCAACAAGCATGCACTCATCGGGCTTCTGGCCGTATATGTCGGTGCCGGAGCACTGGCTTCTGCGGCGCAAAGCTACGAAATCCTGTTGCTGGCCAGAGTCATCATGGGCGTGGCCAGTGCCGCCTGCATCGGGCTGTGCATGACAATCTGCGCCGGGCTTGTGCCGCCTGAAGCCCGGGGGCGGGCGGTATCGGTTGTCCTGGCCGGACTCATGCTTTCGCCTGTGGCCGGCGTGCCGATGACCAATGTGATTGAGCATGCTTTTGGATGGCGCGCTAGCTCATGGCTGATCGTGGCGTTATCTCTGGCATGCACATTCCTGGTCGCCACCAGACTGCCTCAAGGCAGCGCAGACAAACAGCCCGCCTTACTCAAACAACTGAAAGATCTCAACAACCTCAGCCTCTGGGGCGCTTACCTCACCAGCGGCCTGATCATTGGATCGACCTTCGCGGCGTTCAGTTACATCACACCGATTCTGATCAAGGAAGTCGGCTTGCTTCCCAGCTACATAGCGCCTCTTCTGGCGCTTTATGGCGTGGCCAATCTGGTGGGCAACATGTTCATCGGACGCATCGCCGACCGCCATACTTTCCCAGCATTGGGTTGGGGGCTGGCGTTGCTGGTCCTGGCACTGAGCGGCTTCGCTCTGGCCGGCGAGCATCGATGGCTGAACGTGGCGTGCTTTATCGCGATCGGCCTGACCGGGGTGTCACTGAACCCGGCAATGGCCGCACGAGTAATGAAAGCCGCCGAGCCCGGTGCACTGGTGAACTCACTCCATACGTCAGTCATTACTGCTGGCCTTGCACTGGGTAGCTGGGCAGGCGGAGAAGCTATCAATGCCGGGTATGGTCTGCGCGGACCGCTGTGGGTCGGAGCCGGAATGGCGTTATTGGGATTGATCAGTGTGGTGCGGCCGTTGCTGAGTCATTCTTCGGCGAGCAGATCGTGTGCGTGAGATTTCAGGCATGAATGAGCAGGCTCTGGATTGCATTTTCACTCAAATCAAAGACGTCAAAGGTCGGTTGCGAGAAGCTGGGCACTGGATCTCAAAGAAGCCGGCATTCGTGTGAACGTGGTTTCGCCAGGACCAGTTTCAACATCAGGTCTGGATGTTGGATGGAGGATTTGAGAAAGGAAGGGTTTTGCCAGTTGAAATGTGGCTGGCACTGTCCTTGGGAACGCAATACCTTGTTACGTATAATGTGTATTATGTTAAATAATCTGTCGACGCAGCTCTGCGAGCACGGCTGTCCGTTTCCAGTAACCTACGCACTGGATTCCATGAACCCCCGAAATCCCGCGAAATCAACGTTACCACCACCCACTTCTCAGCCATTCTCTCATCTCCTGTTTCACAAACCTGCGAAGTCCGGTCGAATCCTCATCACTTGCTTAGTGAACACTACAAGTCACCGATCAGGTCGGAAGATTGGAAACCGGTTGGTTCCTCCGACGTGTCCGAAAACCTAGACGTTCGACGTAGACTCGACCAGGTCGATCCAGCATGCCAGGCCTACCTAAGCATCTTGTATTGCTCGCATTTTCTCGAATATTCGTCCCATCGGTGGCCCCCAAGGTAAGGCTAAAGCTCTCTATACCCAGACCTGCCGAGTCCTCGAGCAGGTGCTGAATTGGAGCTTTAAAACCGGCATCTCATTAATGGACTGGAAAACACCCAATTTCCTGCAGTTTCTGTGTCATCCGCCTATCGCGTGGTATGCAACAGCGCCACACCAAAAATATGCATGGTCAAAGGAACAGGCTTTCCGAGATCGACCGATCAATGACCACTGGAATCTCTTTTACCGACAAATTGATAGTACGGGCGCTGCGAACCCACCAAGCCGCCCGGATGTGCGTCGCTGTGCAAAGGTCGTGAAGGATTTCTTTGCTTTCTATATTTCCGAGAACGACATTTTGGAGAGCGACATCTCGGAAAACGCCGCTACAAACCCAGTACCGGATGGATCATCAAGCATCCCGCCAGGAGTCAACCCCGCACAGAACACTCCAAATGACTTCCTCCATACCTTGGCGAAGAGCCGGCCTTTAATCACCCTTGAGGCCCACGAGCTGGATTGGGCATTTCTACAGATCGCTGACGGTGCTGTTCCGGTATTACGGCCGGAGCAGATCCTGTTCTACATGGCGATTGCCCGGTTCTCCGCCATAAGAATCTCCCACGCCCAGTCACTGAGCCAGTTTCAAAAGAACCTGGATGGTGTCTGGGTTTTCGACAATGGTTTGGTGCCCACAACAATGATGGAGCTTTCACAAGAGTTCTCCGTCCACTTGGAGCGTTACCTCCAATGGTACGCCTTAGACCCCAACGAGCCGCTGCCATCGGTGCTTCCCGACCAACGATGGTATCCAGAGCTATGTGCCGGATGCTCTCCATCAACACCAAGTCGAATGCGGTAAACGACTGGCGAGGGCTTGTAGGGCGTGGCTCTCCGAGCTCAGCTGTCGTGAATCAAGCCTCCCGAGAGGCGGTCGTCTTGACCCTGCGGGCTTCCATCCTCACGCCTGCGCGCTCCGCTTGCCTGAATAAACAAGCCCCCTGCCCTACACTTGAGTCTCTATGACCTCTAGGAAAAGCTACGCACGACGTTAAATGATCGATAAGATGGGTCGTATCTCAGTTGTGCGAGCCAGGTATGGCAAGGCCTCCAAAGGCAAAGGGACAGAAAGCTCCCACTCCTAACCCCAAACCCCAGCAGAAGAAGGTCGCAAGTCCTATTTCAACGGGTGGGCGCGGTGGTGCATTCGAGCAGCGCGTGCAGGCGGTGCGGCTGCTCGCTATGTGCCTGGGCATCCCGTGTGCGGGGTTACGCGAAGGATTTGTCATCGTAGGGTTGCTGTTCCAAGGTCGAGGGTTTGACCACAACACTGACGACCTGGTTGTCTACGCTGCTTCGCCGAGCACTGGGCAAAAAGCGACCATCAGAATGCAGATGAAGCGGTCACTCAAGGCGACTGCCAACGACGTTTTTACTGAGGCCGTAGGGCTTGCGTGGCTCGACTTCATCAAACCAACTTTTCAACGCGGACTGGACGACAATCTGATCGTCTATCACGTGTCCAGCTCGTCATCCATGGAAGGCGCGGTCGAGGTTGTCAGGCTGGCCTTGGCGTCGATTTCGCATGAATCTTGGCACGTCCGTGTGCAGTCAGAGGGGCTGAGTAATGCTCGGAACCGAACTGCTTACGCCGCCATCAAGGCTGCAGCTGAACAATATAATGAGGCGGCGGTTAGCGACGAAGACCTGCGCCAGTTCGCGTTACACCTGAAGTTCGTGCCCCACGACCTAGACTCGGATCGTACCCAGGAAGCCGGATACCAAAAGCAATTTATCGCTCAGGCATTACCAAGCCGGGACAGCGGCGCAGTGTGGGCGCAGTTGCTGTCTGTGTGTGCTGAGCTCAATGGCACGGCCGGAGAAATCGATCTTTCTTCTGCTTCAGCCCATCTAGGCGAGCTTGCCAAGGAATTTCATACGGCCAAGCTGATACGTGACAGTGTACGCGCCTGCCAAATGGGCACGATTTCTGTCAGCCAAGAACGCGCATCAGAGCTTACCCCGCTGGCGGAATACCTCGCTCCCCTCCTATCCGTTGGCCGCGCTGCCGGCAGCACACTGCTGACTGATGACCTCCCCATCGCAATCCAAGGGTCGGAAACTACATTTGCTACGCGCCAGCTCGACCGCATCAGCACGCTGCACAACGATCGCCGGTACAAGGATGCCTTAACTCAGCTGGAGCTCCTCGAAGATGAGCTGGGAACGTTTGATATCCACCAGAAAGCCCGTTGGCATTTCCTTCGCGGAATGTGCTTCTGGCATCTTGGGGACGATGAGACCGCCTCGACAGATCTTGAGACAGCCGCAAACCTCTACGCCGACGATGAGCGCATTGCTGCGGGTCATGTCCGGGCTCACATGCTTAAAAATGACGTGCAGGCTGCTCTTCAGGTTGGCCAGGCGGCACAGGCTCGCTTCCCGGAGTCGTATTCGGTATGGATCGCTTACACCAACGCGAGAGTCCTCAATAGAGAACAGCTAACTGAAGACGAGATCCCCGAAGCCTTTCGCAATAAGTCCGGGGCCTGGCAGATGGTGGCCAGTTCCAGGGCTGGCGCCGGGGACGATCTTGGTGCCGTCAACGCTATCAAGATAGCTTTGGAGCAGCCTGACAGTTCCATTTTCATCGTTGAAAACTATCTGCGTTTTGCCATTCGACTCGCTACGGACAACCCGTTCCACGTGAACACGCGATCTCAGCCTCAGGATCGACGCGAGCTCATCATGGATGCCATGTCCAAGTTTGAGGATCGTGAGGCTGCGCTATGGGCCGAGCAAAGCCCCAGGACAAAGACTGACGTCGTGTTCCACCTCGCCTATGCGTATCTGCTATTGGGGCAGCCGGATCAGGCGTTAGACATGATCGAGCAAGGAAGACAGCGAGGCGTCCCAGAACATGAAACCTCGGCACGAGTGGAACTTGAGGCCCTTTGCGATTCGAATCGTGAAAGTGAGGCTGTCGATCGTTTCTCCGGTAGCCTTGAGCAGCTTGCGGATGATGCGCTGATTATATTTGGCCAGGCGTGCTTGGTCGCTGGTAAAGAGGTAATGCTTGAGGCTGCCTACGGCGTTCAGGTGGAGCGGCCTGTTACGGATGAGTCGGCGAAAGTGCTGCGGATACTCCGCCACATGCACTGGGAATTGTTGCTGCGTCAGCAACGCAATGATGCAGTTCAGCAGAAGCTTTCGCAGCTAGGTGTTACTCCCCAGAACAGCAATATTACTGATGGGGTTTTCGCTGCTCGGGCCTTTATCGATAACGAAGCAGTCCGCCAGGCATTCGAGAATCGTGTAGCCGAACTTGCACCACAAAGCTCCGATTTGCTGGAGCTATCCATGGCATCGCAATGGATGCTCCATGCACGGCGTCACGATGACGCTATCGCAATGCTGGAACGCGTGCTTCCTCGCGACTCGTTCACTCCACTGCATGTTGATTTGCTTCACGCCTACGCCCTAACTGATCAGCGTGCGAAGGTTCGGGATCTGCTGGAGTCGCTTCCTGGTGAATGGCGCCAGTCTGCAGATGTGCGAAACGTGGCTTTGAACGTTTACGGTAACGCCGGTGATTGGCCCAGGATGCGTGAAATCGCAGAGATGATTGTTTCTGAGACCCCTCTTGATGCCAGTGCATGGTTGTTGCTGATCCAGGTTCTAGCCAACATAAACTCCGAGCAGATGGACGCGTGCATAGCCACGCTTCCTGTCTTTCTCGAAGGCTCCGCTCAGGATCAATTGAAACTTGCTAACGCAGAGATCAGTCGGGGGATGCCTGATCGAGGCATCGCTCGCATCTACCGAACCATGCGAGTTAGCTTGGGCAATCTTGAGGCTGCTGCCGGTCACATTTCACTGATGGTGATGGCATCCGACACGGTGGATGCTTTCCTCACCGACCCAGTTGAGGTCGCTAGTGGGACGACAGTCGAACTCGAAGACGGCAACGGCGTCAGTGGTTACGTTTCAATAGATTTTGACATCGACCCACCGCTCCCGCCGACCGCGGAGTTCATCCCTGCGGACTCAGCACAGGCTGTCGCGCTTATTGGTCTCAAAGTTGGCGAAACCACATCGATCCGCAGTTTGATAGGAGAGCAGACACTCAAGGTTAAGCGAATAGTCACCATACACCGGCGTTTGCTCGACCTATCATATGGGCAGGTATCAAGCGCGGTCGTTCCGAGCAAAAATTTAGTCGCCATGACCATCCCCACGCGTGAGGATGGCGAGCTGGATATCTCCTTCTTCATCGAGCAAATCGAACGAAAAAAAGCACAGGGTCTGAACACAATCGGGCTATATGGCCAGCACATGGCCACGCTTGAACTGATCGCGCGGATGCTGGGTGTGGATGTGATCGATCTCATCAGAGGCTGGCCCGATGAGGGGCCTTTGCTGGAGATCTCGATGGGCGTGGGCCAGACCCACGATTCATTCTCCGTGGACGCTGCCCGTGATCTCCCATGGGTTGTCGATCTCTCTATGTTGGTGGAGCTTGCGACGTTGGGAATGCTTGATGTATTGGAGCACATCCCAACGCTTTATATAGCTACTGCCACCAAGCAGGCGATCGAAACGAAGATCGAGTCGTCATCGCGCTTTCGCAAGGGAGGGACGCTCTTCTCACACGATGGGCAGCTCGGCATGCAGGAGCAGACAGAGGAAAATTGGCGTCGGGAGCGTGCTTTTCTCGACTCAATCTGTGCCGCTATTGATGAGTATTGTGAGGTGGTACCGGCATACGGCCCACCCTCACTACCGGCACAGATGCATACGCTCAAAGACATTCTGGGTGACGGAGAGTACGCATCCCTACTTGTTTGCCTGGAATATGGCGGTGGCCTGCTGTCGTTAGATGCCCGCCTCCGAGCCATTTCAGGGTTTCTGGAGATCAAAGGAGCATCTCCTCAACTGCTACTGACGAATGAGCTGATTTCAGGGCGCTTGTTGCGTGCCGAGTACTCCCGGGCAATTGTTCAACTGGTGATGGCCAGGCGCAGCTTCGTCTCGATCCAAGCTGCAGACCTTATCTCCATGATGGATCAGGGTGAGGCGTTTGCAAACATAGGTATAAACCGGTTGCGCAGCTATCTGGCCGAGCCGAATCTCACACTTGATAGTGCCGTACCCGTCATAACTGATTTTGTCTGTCTGATGTTCTTACAGGTGCGCTGCAATCTTGGTGTGATGCTGCAGCTGATCGAATATTGCTTTGAACCGATGTTCCGCCACCCAAGCTGTCCTGATGATTTCCATCGGTTGGCGTACACACAGATCCTGCTCACATTAGCAGGTGTGGAAATCAATTCTGTGGCCCGCAGAGCCATAGGGCACAGACTAAATGTTGCGATGCAGCGCGCAGAGCGACCTAGCAAGCCGGTGACACTGGAAGCGAAGGTTACCTTCGCTTATGCAGTCCCTTTCTGGGCGGTCGTGGTGCCCTCACCGCTGGCTGCTATTCGGCTTGAAGCCCAAAATCCTGCGCCAGCATCGGCTGAGAGCGGTCATACCGAGGAAAGCAGGAACGTGGATTAGTGTAGTGGTCAACTGATTCCGGACACGGCTTTGATTTTTTCTTCAGCTTTCACCGGAGCCAGTCCATCGTTGAATTGATGGGGTCGGATCCAGTTGTAGTGGTTCATCAGGTACTGGCTAATGTCTCGCTGAGCTTGCTAGCCCGTGGTCGGTATCCATTCTGATTTCAAGCTACGAAATGTCCGGCTTTTCTGATAAGGCCCAGCCCACCACTCTGCGTGCATAGAGATCCAGGACAACTGCCAGATAGTGCCATTTGCCCTGCGCCCAAACGTAAGTGATGTCGCCACACCAGACCTGATTTGGCGCTTCGACATCAAACGCTCGGTTCAAGATATTCGGAATATCTGGCCGCTCCACTGTGGCCTTTTTGTACGCATGTGATCCTGGCTGCTTGCTGACCAACGCCAGCTCACGCATCAGGCTGCGCACCTTGAACCGCCCGATTTGCTCACCTTCTTCTTGCATCGTTGCCTTGATGCTACGGCTGCCGGGCGCACTTCGCCCTCGCGTGAACAACTCATTCACTCGACTGCGCAACCGCAGTCGCTCAACGTCCGGAGTTCGCCTTCTATGACGATGTGCGTAGTAACTTGAGCGAGTGACTTCGAACACTTCGCACAAACAATCAACGGGCTCATGGGCGCTGAGCTTGCGGATCAGCGAGTACGCTCGAGATCTTCCGACATCAAGAGCGCGGTAGCCTTTTTTAGTATCGACTTCTCGCGTTCAAGGCGAGTGATTCGAGCTTCCAGCTCTTGGATTTTTTGTTGCTCTGGCGTCAACGCCTTGCTGGTCGGCGTAATGCCGCCGTGCTCCTGTTGAAGCTGATTAACCCAACGGCGCAGGGCCGACTCGACCAAGCCGAGCGAGCGGGCTGCTTCGGCATGACTGTAGCCTTGGTCGAGCACCAGGCAGGCAGCTTCACGCTTGAACTCAGGGGTAAAGGTACGACGTTGCTTGGTCATCAGACACCTCTCTGTGGCGAGCATTCTCGCCTAAATGGGTGTCCGGTTTCATTAGACCACTACACATGGCTTTGCTAAAGAGTTCCGGCAGCTATATCAAGGCACTATCATTGCCGCTGGCAGGTGTGATCGAGCATCGGCTCAAGGTGCTATGGCTATACACTGTTGCTGTTGCAAGCAGATCTAAAAAACCTGAATCGAAAACTTTCATATTCCCCCGCCCCCTCAATAGCACATCTGTACTATAGGAGGTTCTTGTACCGCTCCACTAAGCTACCTCAATAAGCGAATTTTCAGTAGCAATTGCACATCTTCAGGTAGCTGTCAGTTTTCAAGCTACCGAAATTCTCGTGCAAAGAATAAATTCTTACTCTTAGAGGTAGTAACCATGGGTACTTATTGCCAACTGGCAAAACTTAAAGGTTTAGCGGCTGCAGGAATGTTAATGGTGGCCTTGACTGCATGTTCAACCGATGGTTCATTTGCCGGACTGGATTCTTTGACCGGCGAGGCAAAGTACGCACCTGAATTTATCAAAGGCAATATCATTATTGGCAAATCAACAAAACAGCAGATTCGCGAAAAGTTTGGCTCACCTTCAGACGTGAGTGACAATTTGGGCAACGATACCTCGGAATGGCTTTATGATCGCAGTGAGTCGCAACTGGGCAAGCTTACGGACATGGCTTACAAGTACACCACCCGCTATGGGGCTCAAAGCTCTGCCAGTACCATCATTTCGAGCCAGAATCAGGTAGGTGATGCCCAAGAGATCATGAATGATGCCGGCACACTCTCTGGCAGCAATGCCCCAGGAAAAAAGGTCAAGATCAACAGACTGTATGTTGAATTCAAAGGTGATGTCGTGCGTGCCTTCAGAACCTATTGAGTACAGTGCGATGCCTTTTACTTGTTGAAAGGCATCGTTTCTGGGGATGTGCCGAATCGATTCTCATGAAGAGGCATTCAACACCGGATACAGCCACTGTGCACGCTTAGTTGATCCCCCACTTATGAGGCGATCCCGTGTTGCCCAGCCCCATAAAACCACAACCCTTGGTTTCGTAATATTCGATGATGCCTTTGGAGTTAACAGTCATATTGACTGAGCAAGCGGTATATTTACGCTTCGTCGTGTAAGTTTCTACGTGCTGTACGTAACCTCCAGAGGTGTCTGTATAAGTACCAGCAGGCTGTACACTATCATAGTACCCTTCATTGCTCATCCATTCATAAAAGGTATACTCGGGGTTGCTGATTGATCGGGTTATATATCTCGGCTTGCCCATTGACGGAGCCAGTCGTTCTACCGCCTCGCTGACATTTTTGCCCACGAGCTCACTGGCTATGCTTCTTTCTGGATTTATCGTACTGCACCCTGAGAGCCCTATAATCAACAGCGTTGGAATAACCAGTTTATTCATGATGGAATTGCTCATGGAAGCGAATTTTATTGAGTGCCGACAAGCAGCCAGGACGTAATTGCGATAAAGCCAGAAGATATCCGTTGCCAGGCCGTTAAAAAATAGTACACATGTGCTATTGAACGCACTCTTTCTCACTGGTTTTTCAAACGAACGGCATGTAACTGGCTGAGCATGCTGTTTTTATTGAACCTGAAGGTCATCACAACAGAACTGGCATCAGGCTCAAGTATCGCCTGCCCCCGATTGTCTCGAACGACAAGCTTGTCAGGTGCATCTTCAATAATCTTCGATGTTCCAGATGAGATAAATACCTGAACTATCACAGCCTTGCGAGTATTCAAGGGAAAATACCGGGCGACAACATCGCTGACATCGACTTGCTCAAAGCCGACAGGTTTTCTCGATGAATGAACTTCATCAAGCATGGCGCTCAGGTCCGCAGCCAGAACATGCGGAAAACCTGAAGCCATCGCCATTAGCGCCACAAGCAGATATTTCATGAAGCCTGACGGCCTCCTGAAGCGTCTTTTACAGGGGTTCACAAGCAGCCTTCTTCGCGATAGTCGCCACCAACAAACGCAAGTGTGTCGCCCGGCCCAAGACGCCAGTAGACTCGCGCAGAAACTCTGCAGGGTATCCATCCCTCCTTGCGCACTGCCCCGTAGTAACCGCCACTCACAAACCATGTCGGTCTGAACCCTTCGCTGTTGAGTTCACGAATGAAATCCTCGGCGGGCATCCCCACTGGAAACCGAGTGCGCAGACGACTGCCAAATTGTTCGGCAGCGTTATTCCATTCAGTTGGCAGGCCATCAGTCAACGACGATGATGATCGTACAGAGTCCCACAAAAGAACAAAGACGATTCCGATGGCAATTCCCACGCTATAAAGAGCTACATTTTTAGTTAACTTTCTAATCATGACAGGCGTCTGGATCGCGACCTTTAGTGTGTTCGGCCTTTCAGTGATTAATTCATTCCTGATAATCCTTTTTCAATAGCACATGTGTGCTATTTGTTCGGGCCTGCACTCGTTATAGTTTCTATCAAAGCCATGATGGGTTATGAAGGATGTTCTATGCTCCCCTCACCTGCTTGTGCCAGTACTCGTTGGGGCAAGTCCCTGTGCTCTTGAATTACAAGAAACTATTGCACTTTGTCCGGGATCGTGTCGTGACTAAGCTGTGTGATTCACCGTTCAGAAAAAACAGCAGCGACAAGGAGCCTTTGATCTTCAAGCGAACACCATCGGGCGTGTGGGAAGCTCGGGATGGGTACTATCGTGTGAGTTTTGAGGGCCAACGTGTCGGTCATATCATTAACCTCCACGTGGATGGCAGAGCTGAGGCCTCTATTTTCGTCTGGTCAGAAAGAAATCATGAAACTGACGTAACGAGCTATATATGGACACTCGGCGCACGGCCTGCAGTGGGTGAGACGCGGGTCGGTAAACATACCTACACCTCCATATTCCTGGCCATGTTCAAGGCTTTCAATGAGTCAGAGAAAGTGACAGTGACAGTGGTTTATGACCCCACTATACAAAACACTGTTCTGGATCGCTGGGGGCCGTGACTACCTTGGAGTCTTGTTGATCATCTGTGCTCTCTTATCCCGTTAGACAGGACGTTTTATGGCCATCCCCTATCTGCCGCTGTTGCTCTGGAACAAGCACTGGAAGCTGAGTGGCGAGTCTGTGTCCTGTCAATACTGTGGCCGCTCGCAACACCTGGCAGACCACCGCACTTTCAAGCACGCACAGAGCTGCCCTCAGTTCACGCGACAGGTCCAATCCCCCGGTCGGGAGTTGGGGCAGATCATTGAACAGAAAATCAACGCAGGCCTGTTTTAGATCTATGCCGGATATTCCTCAGGGCAAAGTCCAGGGGCTTGCACGAACGCCCGGAGCTGACTCCTGCGGTTTATCTGTCCAGGTCAGGAGCTTTGACAAGATTCCATAGGGCTCGGCAAAACGTTGGCAGGACGCTTCATCGGTTACATCCGACACTCTTGCTGACTGAGTTGCACCGATGCGTAGAGCTTTTAGCCAGTCTTTGGCACGACTCCTGTACTGGTCGGTCAACTGGAACCGGTGTTGAGCCAGTTCGGCACTGGCATTGCGAAGGATGGTCTGCGCGTCATCCGGGTTTAAAACGCGGCATATCTGACCGATCAGCACTAACCGCTCCATCCGGACCATATTCATTGCCATACCCTGCCACTGCTTCCAGGCAAGCAGGCCCGGAACATCGGCGGGCATCGCCTTGCCTGACGCGAGTACACTCTGGATGTACCTCATTTCAGGATCTGCTGCGTACCAGGCCAACAACTCGGTTTCGTTCCGGGGAAGCCATTTATCCCAACGCGCAAACACTTGCTCATTTTCGTTATTGTCTGCACCAACAGGCAGGCACACAAATGTGCCCAGTTGCGAAGGACGGCAACTCCAGGGATAAGAAAGTGCTCGCTGACTCACGACACTGCCAACTCGGGCAGAGTTCTTGTCTTGGCCGACAATGCCGAGCAACAGTTGCGGCGGCCCGGTATAGCTGCTCTGATTCGCAGGCTTGTATTCGCAGACACTCGTGATGGGCGCTAACTTCACGTCAGCAGGTGCGCATGGTGACTCATCCAGTTCAGCCACATCGAACCACTGCCGCATATAGTCACGCATTCTCGGCGACGCCCATGCCAGATCCTCTGGACCCAGCTCAGCCAGAGCGTCAATGGCATTTATGGGTTGCTCTACAGGTGAGAGAGCCAGGGCTGGAGTGAGCGCGCTACTCAGCCACAGTGCTGCCACACATAATATGCCGAACTGAGATACTCTGGATGAGCAGGCAAACATGATTAATTTCTCGCTACTTGATGACCTTGACGGAACAACACTCTAGCCTCATGTGTTGTTATCACTCAGATACCGAAAAACCAGCTTTTCGACAGCCGCGTACATCCTGAACCGACAGCTTCTGCGCTTTGAACGATACCTCGTCTATCGGCTTTAAGACTGACGGTGCAATAGTGATTAACACGCTTGTAGTCGTAGGTATGAACCAATATAGGGCGCCCCATATTGACGTCCATGTAGGAACCGGTCTGCTCCGGCACATCTTCGTAGTAAACAAGCGTCTCCCATTGGTACAGACGCTCTGAATCAGCTGGAATCGTGTCGGAAATTATGCTGGGGATTGGCGTGGGCTCATAGACAGGATCACCCATGGTTGAATGAAGAAAGCCCTTGGCTTCTGCGATATCCTTCCCCTTGAGCTTGCTTATCATTTCACGCTCAGGATTAAGATAACTGCATCCGGAGATCGACACCAAAAGCAAAAGCGCCATTGCCTTCTTGAACATTATTTCGATCCTGCCATTTATAACCGTCTACACAATGCAATAATCACCAGCCCCAAGAAGCCTGCTGACTTGAGGACTTAAAACTGGAAATATATTACAAGAGCGAGAACCAGTCTCTTTTCAGATAATGGACAAGCCGTTAAAACATATCAATAGCACATGTGTACTACTGCCAAGGTGGTTGCGGGGAATACGGTGACTCTCTTTCAGCCAGCCTGAGCGGGGATAGGTGAAAAGGCATGACCACTGCCCACTGGCGGTCCTCGGCCGACTACAATCGGGATGAGATCAAAAGACGAAGTAAAAATATAAATACAGAATTAATATCAACTATTTCCTCCGCATGGACAACCTCTAAGGCATACTCATAGGTGCTCTTGACGAAGCGACAGCATTGTATTCAACATCGACTGAACACGTGAGCGAAAAATCAGATATCCGGTAAAAGATTATCTAGATAGCCGGAGCGCTCCAGACTCATTCTTGCCTCGCAATTATTTGCAGTGGTCGCATAAGCAGGTTGACCAATCTCAATTTCAAAAGCTTCAAGTACGCAGTTACTATCGCGCAACTTCAACCACACCCGCTGCGACTCTTTCAGCTTGGTAGCAAAGTCACCTCCTGTTTTTCCATCTGACTGATACTGCTCCTTTATTCGGGTCAAGAGGTCTTTGTAGCTGGAATTCAAACGTGCATCTGCCGAATCTCTTGCTGATTTTGCACAGGCATCGACCTCTTGGCTGACGGCGCTTTCAATACAATCTGCTTTTACGGTCGGAAGGCAGAGCAAACCTGGCATTAAAAAAGAAATTATGATTTTCTTCATGATGGTATCTCGCCTTTTAAAAACGGGTTGGCAATCTGTGCTTGGAACATAAAAAACCAAGCACAGGATTTTCAATTCTTACCGAAAGTCTTCCGCGCTCTTAGGTATTGATTCAATTCCCTGCCTTGCTGCTCGACTTACAAATGCATTACTCCCCTCATTACAAGATTTTCGAAATACGACTTTTTTATTATTCAACACAGAAAGAGAGCTAACAGTCGACTGGGCGACAATATAGGTGTAACTGCCATTCTTGAATTTTATAATATCTTTATTAACGCTGCCCTCTGATGCGTTTACGAAGAAAAAATGTTGCCTGGGTGGAAGCATTTTCTCTGGATAGTTTATTTCAATTCTATCTGGAGTTCCATACCGATATTGGACATAACCCGCGCTCGGCTCGGTATTGCCAGATGCACATACAGAGACAATCTTGCCGCCTGATAGAGAGCAGCTAAAATAGATATCTTCGTCTTCCGCACAAAGGCTTATGTCAGGCTCATCTGCCATGACCTGCCATGAAGCCATATACATTAATATAGTAACTATCGAGGTAGCAAAGCTTGGTTTGTTACTCATCCAACACCTGATAAAGTGCTTATTAAAGTCCATCTTACCCTCTACTGATGTATGCGCTCAGCCACCCGCTGAGGGATCTTGGCACTTTTTCCAGCATCGCTCATCGACTCAGCATACTGTTTATAGTAGTCGATAGCTTCAGAGCTTTTTTTCATGCTCCACAGGGAATCAGCAATATTCAGTATCAACACTGTGCGTTTACCCACAGACTCAACGCCTCGATATATCTTGAGAGCAGAAGCGTGATCACCTGCTTCAGCTAGATAAAACCCCAAATCATTTAAGGCTTGGGCGTTTTTAGCGGGTGAGTAACAGCTCATGTACGAGCTTGCCCCCATGAAAATCTGATCTTTTATGGCAATAGCTCGGGATGCTACATCACCTATAGTTGAAGTCGCTTTTATTAAATCCTTAGGAGTTACTGTTTCTAGCCGAGGCGCTATTACTTCACCTCCATCCGTTGACCAGTTACCATTTTTCCAGCTTCCCGAACATGCTTCAGCTGGTCGCGACAGAAGCACACAGCCACTATCCATTGCCACCATGTCGCAATAGCTTTTTTCCGTGTTTGTAATTTGCTGAGAGTCATTCAGTTCACCAAATACGGTTCGCTGAATGAAAACATATTTTTTGTCTGGGGAAGTGGAGGTAGAGCTTACATTTAAGCCTATCGAAGCGTTGTTATATAAGGAGAATTCTGAATGGTTTTTTATAAATCTGGCCTCTTCCCAAGCCGCATGGTCTTTATTCCATGAGCCAAGCGTTAAGGTAGAGTCCTCCAAACCTATTAAAGTGATTTCGGTAGAGTGGCAAATGGCCGAGACAGCAGCCAACGAAAAAACACTACTCAAAAATCGTATAAGCGTAAATTTTTTTGCGGCCTTATTCTTTTGCACAACGTCCCCTATCATGCGGAGCTTATAAAGGCTAAGAAAACCTCATTTTTTCATGAGCTCATAAACAGAAATAAACAAATCATACTGCTGCTTCCTTGTTATGACTCGACCCTATGCTGCCTTCCCAGGCAACTTCCCCCAAAAAGCATACTTGTCAATACGCTCTTTCTCATGTTAAAGCATCTTCGGCGATGTCTCCAGCAGCGCATGAGGGAGGGTCAAAACTGGCAAACCCTCCCTTTAAAATTTATGCCATACTTTCAATTATTGATTTGGATAGCACCTTCTGGAATCCACCCTGTAGTTTTTACTTTTCCTGTATAGATAACTTTATAATACAAACCATTATCATTACGATGATAATCACTCAAAATCGCTTTATTACCCTGTACCAAATATGCTTTTCTTTCGGTAAATACTGCTCCGTCAGACATATCGAAGAAATTGACCTTGGCTATTGATACGGTAGCCTCTACCGGCGCTACTGTGCCTTCCCTGACAATTTCTGGGTCCATGCAGGATGTCTCTGCGCAGACTTCTCGCTTTTCAAACAGCTCTGAAAATTGCTCTCTTTTTTCGCACACATAATAATCCTTCTTTGCCGCGGAATAGCAAAAGGTATCATTGTGCGTAGTCGAGCCATCCTTGTAGTTACTAAGAATCTTGCCATCGAGAAACTCGGGGTTAGTGACCAGGCCCGCGCGAGACGGTTTGAACTCATTCGAGGACTGGTCAAAAATAAACAATGCAAAACTTTCATTGACGGAATTTTCGGCATATTTAAATGCGGCAACGCATACTCCCAACTTTTGAGCAGAGCCGAGATAGGCAGGCAAGTCTTCATCTTGATAGTCCAGACTCAACTTGTAGGTTTTGCCTACCTCATTGATAATGCTGACTCTGCCATCAAGGAGCTGGATTCTACTTTTGTTACCGACGCAGTCCCCACCTATCTCCCTGGTAGTTTGTTGCTTTATTATTAAGCTATCAAAGTCTGCATACGCTTGTGAAGAACTGATCGCCAGCAAGACTGCGTACACTATAGAAAACCTCACATCAGTGCCTGTTTAGAATAGCTAATTTACTCTTTCCAGCGCAGGGCTAGTAAAAGTCTAGCACCCCCCCCCCCGAAAACCATATCAGCAGATACTCAACTTTTATTTCTCCTTATCAATACACTCCAACTCCCTTATTTTCGCCCCACTGACAGGAATAGTACAAATATACAACTCCTCGTCATTTAATGTAAGTGGCGTAATGCTCAGTCTAAAACTAATTCCATCAGGCGAAAATTCAATTTTTTCAAATGCTGCATAAGCCACATCCGTTATCAACGACTTTTCACGGTAGCTACAAAATCTCTTTTCAGCAATGAGTGCCCAGTTCTTGGCAGGATCTAAAACCTGAACACGTAAACAAGGGGAGCCATACTCCTTTATGTATCTGACGACCACATCTCCTTGACGAGAGGATTCTATTTTAGAGGCCCTGCCATAGTCGAAACCCCATGAAACTCCTGAAAAAGCAAGCAACATGCAAAGAGCAGACTCCCTAAAACCTTTAACCATGCCCCAGTCCAAAATAAATAACACTCCCTTTGAAATAGTTGCCAATTTAAAATCTCACTCAGTCGCTTATAATCCATCTTTTCAAATGGTGCTTCTAAGCTTCAGTTACGACTTCAAGATAGCTTGGCTTCTCGAAGCTGGATTTTTGAAAAACGGTCAATACCACATTAGATTCGAAGCTATGAGAGCGCTCATTGCGCACTACCATAGTGGCCGGCACGTTAAATTTCAGATCTTCTCTGGACTTATAGGTTCGCAATATTATATCTTCAATCGATGCCTCTTCAAGCGATACAGATTTGGTAGTAACGAACAAGCTTTCCAGAAATCAAGGCCGTATAAGCCTTATATATATTTACTACTGCAGCCTGATCACTTTGTGCAAGCGCACAGCAGGAAACAAAAAAACCAATATCGCTGACAATTTCATTCTTTTACCTTACAAATAATTAGAGCGTTCAACAAACCGGTCCGACGGAACATTTGGCCAGTTATTTTGATCAGACATAACAGCTTTCAATTCTGTTATATTATTTTCTACAAATGGCCGCTGAACCCTAATCCTAGATACCGGAGTGTAGTCCCCTCTATAAATAAGATCAACCATCATATCTTGAATTTTAGGATTTACACTATCCCAATTCACTCACCACCAATTTCTCGTACCGCTTGCTGTTTTATAGTTACGTTTTCAAAACCAGCATAGGCCTGTGATGAAATGGCTGCCATCAATATTGTACTCACTATAAAATGCTTCACTTCATTGCCTCTTTATCTACAATACAATGTGCGGATCAATTTCTGAAAGACACACCATAGACATTAGCCAATACTTAGTCCATGCAAAACATAACGATAGCTTTCCCGCTTAAACAACAACGCTATACCCTTTCCTATTTCGCCACACACATAGGTTCACCAATCTTTCCATCTTCAACTTTAAATCTGCAAACCTCGACTTGATCTTTTTCCTGAGTCAGGGGTAAAAGCCTCAAGGTAAGAGCAAGCTCATCATTTGAAAACTCTCCTTTTTCCAACCATACCTCAGTATAATCCGAAGTAAAATCTCTTCCTGATAGACTACAAAACACCTTGGTGTCATTCGCAATACCGTCTCCACCAGGCTTGAGTATCTGGACATTCACACACGGACTGCCTAGCACTTGATAGTAACGGATCAGTTTTCCAGAAATCAAAGCGGTGTCAGCTTTGTATATATTTACAATGACATCTTTATTATTTTGCGCAAATACACAACCTGAAAGAAAAAACACCAAACATATTATAAATCTCACTATTCACTCCTATTAAATTACTGTAGTACATGACCCCTGCTCTATAAGTCAATACCCCGTCGATCTGAAGCTCCTAAATCACTGATGACACATCAACCCACTTTATCAAATAGTTCTCACTCTTCATTTTGTACGATGCCTTTAAAAACCAGCCTTATATTCTAAAATTTCTGAAATAACACAGCATGTGGAAGATACTTTTTAAAGGTCACGGCCGCTTGAGCACCGGTGCAAATAGGAAATACATTAAACCTCTCACTCTTCACTCATTTTTTTTAAATTATCAAAAAGAGAGCAGAGTTATTTCTGCTCCCATTATTTCCTGCTATAACAAAATCACTTACTACTGCCCCCTTCGGACCTGGATAAATATTTATTTGCGGCTTTAGGCGTCAAATAATTTTGCGCTTTCAAATTAAATATTAAAGCGGGAGTAACGCAACCAGGTGCTAACACCCACTCATCCGGAATATCTTTCTCTAACGCCTCAGAGATCTTAGTTAATGAATCCCCGCCTTGTTCAGCCACACAGCTGCCATAAATATTGCCAAATAATTTCTCAGCATTATCGTTATTTTCTAAAAGTGACTGATAACTTAATGAGGCCATTGGAAGAGCTGGACGTTGATAAAACGTCCCTGACAAGGAAATTTTATCAGCAGAAGCAATAGCATCCTCTCTTGAGAAGAAGAACTGACCGTCTTTAAAGCTACCTATAATGTTTCTATCGTAACAAACACCTTTAGAAGGACTGCAAAAACGATACCGGAGCGAGATATTACGATCAACGACTGAGAGTCCTTGAAAGATTTCTAGCCCTCCACTATTTTTTATAGTTTTGGGAACCAAGTTTTCATTCTTTAAAATTTCCTTACCTTTAGAAATCACACTAAAAGTATAAAAATCGCGACCTTCATCCGTAAGTTTTATCTGATCTACGCTCCCACCACCTGTCACATCCTGATTTATTATTACATATTCTGCAGCGTGAGCCCCACACACAGAAAAACTAAAAAATGCCACTATCATTTTTTTATTGAAATATTTTTTCATTTGTCCAAATCCTAGTAAATTGGGCTCGTCTATCGCCATAGCTATCGGTATGGCGGTTAATTTTAGCGGTAATAGCATTAACAAACTCTGCGGCCTCACCCTTATCGGCTATTTCGTAAAGCTTGTTTTTTAGCCAGAAAAAAACAGCTGATCTAGCAGCATATTTTGGCTCTTCAAGCAGATCTGGGTTGCTTACAAAATCAGTATTTTCTCCCTGCCAAATCTCAGGATAAAGACTTGTAAACTGGGTGTAATTATATCGCCCAGTCAGTTGCTTGAGTCCACGCCCTCTGTACTTCCAACCATCCCCACTTGCAATATTACCGTTACCTAAATCAGTAACACCTGAAACTCCATTATATGCCCTATTGGCAATTTCCACTTGATTAGCAGATTGTATGCCAGGCTTATATCCGTACAAATCTGCCTCTTCAGGTCGAGCACTGAAATAGGAAAACTTTGTCAATTTTTCAGGTCGATAGTTTAACGACTCAACAAGAGCATATCCATCACCAACTTCAATTCTTACTTGTGCAAAAAAATGACTCAGCCTAAGAGGAGTATCCAGCTTATATTCTGCCAATCTCGGATTAAGCTCATCTACCAACTGTTGTAATTTAGAGCCATCCCCTGTGGTAAATACCTTTTTCAGCATTGCTAGAGTTAACTTCACACCTACTCCAGCCATTAAATTACATACAAAGCTAATAGGATGAAAGTGCTTAACTACACCTCCCCCATCTCCAATTTTCGCATTGCCAGTCAGGTCATCCCAAAAAATCAATTTATCAATTCTTTCTTTTTCGTGCTTCAATACAGCAGGAGAGTCTTCCAACAACTCACTCAAACGAGACCACTTAGGAGCATCTGATTTCGACTTCCATTCCGTTGGATGATCTGCAATCAATTTCGACCAATGTTCTCTGAACTCTAAATTTTTCAGAGCAATAGGAAGATCTTCCACCGTTACCTTGCCGTCGTTATTTCCAAGCTTATCTAAATCGCTATAAATTGCCTTAAAAAAATCAGGCATATCATCAATATCCAAAAACCCGTCAGATGTTTGATTGGTTTCTTTTACGATCTTAAACCCCAACAACTCCCAGTCATGCTGACTTATAAGCTTTGCTGACTCTTTCTTCAGCAAACCCGTTTTACCTTCTCCATTATCGACAACAGTAATTTCATACCAATCAACGGTATCCTTAAAAGCCACCGCTTTTCTCAATTCAACAAAATGCTCCTTGGACAACACCACTGTATCTGTTTGCGGGGCTTTTTTGCTCAATATAGTAGCCGCCGGCAAATGAATATATTGTTTACCGTCTTTCAACCCAGCTTGATTTTTTAGAAAAATCTCAACCTCAGAATCTGCTGAAAATATCTCAACATGAACCTGATATTTGCTTGAAACACCGCCATTAGGCCCAGAAATATTCTCATTAAGCCCGAGATAACCTATTGGATCTCCAGCCTTGATTGCCGTGCCTATGGGAACGACTTCATCAAATACTGAAGGTATAAGGTCTTGCCATTGAACAAAGCGATTGGGGGAGACATCTTCTACGCACGCCCAGAAGGAGGACGGCACAGGAACAGAGTGCCCTTTCAAGCCTGTAGCGGGACCTGAGGTGCTGGGTACAAATGTACACTCTGCCATGCGCAGGGTTTTATTGCCCAGTTTGAGGTTGAGGACTTTTCCACTGTCAAACTCGATCGTACTGTTTGTGCATAGGACCAGACCTTCGCTCGTTCCTTGAGCCGTGGGGGCGCTGATCGGTACTCCCGATTCGGCACCATTAGTGAGGGATGCCGGGGGCTGACGAAGGGTGAGGCCACTTCCTGTGACTACTGCTCGCACCTTGCCTTTCCAGTAACCTGGCCGGGTTCTTTCTGGAGGAACGACTGCACTCCAGCTAGGGGCACCGCCGGTTCTAGGATATGGCGCACCATTCTGTTTGTAGGCAAACCAGAACTCTTGCCCTTCGGTACGACCACCGACATTACCTTTTACCAGCTTACCTTTGGCATGAACCAGGTCAGCATGCTCTTCCAGGATCTCAATTTCAGCGCCTGCTGAAATAGCTCCATACTCCACACAGTTTGGGGCATCTTTGATGTCACTTCGCGCCTTGAAACCACTTGCGATCATCCTGATACGTGGTGCAGGTATTTCATCCGGTGATGCAGAATACCGATCATACGGCAGCAGGTGCATATACAAGCTGTAGAAGTTGAGCTTGTTCTGCTTGCCTTTATTAGGCCCCTCATCCGGGTTCGGAGGGGATTTGTACTCATGCCGCACCAGGCAGAAGGAGTTGGAGTACTTCAACTTCTTCTCGTTGTCGCCAAAGGTGGACTCCAGATAATCCTGATTCAGGCGATACGCAACGACCTCACCATCGGCCATGCAGCGGATGGGCTCGTTCGATATGCACTGCGGTGCGCTTTTGTCAGAAATATGGATACCGCCGTGCCAGAATTTGTTGCTGCCCAGCAGATAGTGACCGGAAGCCTCACCTTCCAGCGCCTTGTAGACTTCTTCTGCGTCAGTGAACTGCTTACCGTCAGCCTTGCGGAACGGGTACTGGAAATTTATCAACGGTGATGCTGTTGGAGCAGGTGCGGGATCTGCTGGTGCTCCATTACGATATTGAGCCTTGGGTCTTAAGTACTTGTTCGGCATTGGCCAGTAACCGCTGCCAGCACCAAACTTTGCGGATTTGGGTCCTGTTGAAGTTTGCGACCCAAAGAACCGACCTTTGGTACGCGTGGCATCCATTTCCTCGATTACACCGGTATGACCCAGTGTTGTCCACAGTGCAATATCACCGGGTTTTACATCATTCAGAGCGATCACATCGTAATAAACAGTATCAGTCGCCAGCGCGCCCGTAGTTCTGTAAGGAATAGTGTAACCAGCGTCGCTCAGCATGCGACTCAGCAGATGGGAACAGTCGATTTCTTTACGACCGTCACCATCGACGTCAACGTTTCCGTTTTTACCGAAACCGTACTCATATCCAGTGTGTGGATAATTAGCGCGTTGTTCGAGTAGTCCAGTGCTCATCAGAGGCGTCCTGCTTAAAGACAGTGAGTGGTGTTGTAGTCGACAGTGCCTTGACTACGAAGCCGTTCGACGTTTGAAGACGCTGCTTCATTGCCTCCCTTTTCTGCTTCCTTGTAGCAGGCCATGGCTCGGGGTAAATCGGTCTGTACGATAGCGCCTGCTTCATAAGCGCTTCCGAGTTGGATCAATGCCAATGCATACCCAGAGCGTGCCACTTCAATAAGTGTGCTCAACGATTTTTCAGGGTTTGCACAAGCTTGCTTCTCTTCATAATTGCCTTCATCGCAATAAAAGTCGGCCAGCGCCAAGCCTGCTTCCGGGACACTTTTTGATGCATAGACGAGGAGGTCGAGAATTTTCGAGTTTTCCAGACGCGGAGCCTGGCCCGACAAGCTGATCCCCGCAGCAGCAAAAGCGGATGGTGCAGACCCCTGATCTGCACCATCCAGATAGCTATCCAGCGCAGAAACATACAGCTGCGCAGACGATGAAGAGTTGTTATCTATAGCCAATTGATTGAACAGTTCGCCGCGTTTGAACGAGCGCGCCCCCGGAGAAGATTGGGCGTTAACGTTTTGCGCATTCAGCACGCTCTCAATGGACCAGTCTTCAACACGATTCAAGACCCAACAATCATTATGCTTGAAGCTGAATACTTTCAGGACTTCACCCTTGTGGTCCCGTACGTACAATTGATCGGGCAATTGTACTGTCATGCTGAGGCCAGATCGCTGGAGACTCTCCGGGGATAGCATCGCCAGCGTTGAAGCATCCAGCGACCTTGACTGTTTCTGCACCACACGAGGCTTCGATCCAGCTGCAACGACCGTTTGTTCTGTCACCGGGGAGGCAGTGAACGCTTGCTGCAATTGCGCACTGGCGGAAAACTCTTTTATGAAACCCTCGAAATGATCACTCGGGCATTGAGCGGCCATCGCTCCGGAGCTTGCCCCCCAGGCAAGCAGCACTAACCATTGCAAACCGAAACTTCGCACTCGATTGTTCCTTTTCATCACGTATTTCATCACTCGGAAAACACAAAAAAAGCCTTCGGCTTAACCTTCTCAGGCGGCGTATTCACCAACGCCTGATCCATCAGACTCCCCGCCTTGTCCTTATCCGCCGCACCCGGCAGCACTGGCGGTTTGATCGCGATTCCGGTGCCTGACCCCGCCGAGCCACCGGCATTGACCTTGACGACCGGGCCAATCACGGTGATGCCACCGCCATCGAGCTTGATGAAGCTTCCTCCTCCCAGCGCGGTCAGTTCCGTACCGGCCTCGATGACGATCTTGTCGCCGGCCTTGAGGTGGATTTCCCGGCCGACACTGGTCAGTTGTGCAGTACCGAGCTTTACATGCTGGTTCTGTCCGATGGTGAGGTGGTCATCCATCCGCACTTCGACCTTGCGGTCGCTGAGGGTGGTGCGGTGTTCTTCGGCCTTGAGTTCGGTGTAGATATTTTTCTCTACCGTGTCGTGTCGTTCGTTGCCGACGCGAATTTTCTGATCGTGCTCGATGTTTTCGTCCCAGTCGCGCTGGGCATGGATGTAGATCTGTTCTGCACCTTTCTTGTCTTCGATGCGCAACTCGTTGTACCCGCCACCGCCCGGAGAACTGAGGGTCTTGAACACGGTGCGGGTCTTGTTTGCTGGCAGAGGGTACGGAACCTGGTTTTCCTTGTGGTACAGGCAGCCGTTCACCAGCGGTTGGTCGGGGTCGCCTTCAAGGAACGTGACGAGAACCTCCATGCCGATGCGCGGAATGGAAATACCACCATAACGGTCGCCGGCCCAGGCACTGGATACACGTAACCAGCAAGTGGTCTTGTCGTCGGCCTGGCCTTCCCGGTCCCAGTGGAACTGCACTTTCACTCGGCCATACTGGTCGCAGTGGATCTCCTCGCCTTTTGGCCCCGTGACGGTGGCGGTCTGGGTGCCAAGCACACGGGGCTTTGTGTGCTCCAGCGCCGGACGGTAGAACACGGCCCACGGGGTTGCGAGGAAGCGATTGCGGTAGCCCTGGTGAAAGTCGTCCTTGTTGTCGGTGGTGTCGCTGGTTACCGACTCCTCCAGAACTTGCGGCTGTTTACCTTCGTGGAAGATTTCAGTCAGCAACCACAGGTCGTTCCACTCGGTACGAGGGTGATCGGAGAGCTCCAGAAAGTGCCCGCTGGTGAGGGTCGTCTGGTCGCCCCAGCCTTCGACCTGCTGGTAATCGGCACGATGACGTTCCAGTGCGCGCTGGCTGAGAAACTTGCCACGGGCACGGTCCAGGAAACGGCCCGGATAGTCGTAGTCTTCCAGGTCCGGCTCAGTACTTTCACCTGCTGGTTTGTAGGCGGCTTCGAGTTGCAGATTGGGCTTTTCGAAGTCGTAATCACGTCGGGTGACACGGCTGGTGCGGGTTTCCAGGCGTAATTTGAAGCCTTTGATCACCGGCTCGTCGGCGACCAGACCGCTGCCTTGTACATACGCTGTAGGCTGCCCGAGCTTGGGAAAAACGGTCTGATCGTCGCCGAATACCAGCAGATGAGCCTTTTCGCTGTGCTGGAAGTGGTAGTGAATCCCCTCCTCCTCGCACAGCCGCTGGATAAAGTGCAGGTCGGTTTCGTCGTACTGCACGCAATACTCGCGCTTCGGGCACTCCTGGCCGAGTTGAAAGCTATAGGCGTTGCCCTTGATACCGTGCTCTTCGAGGATCAGCGCAATGATCTCGGGTGCCGACAGTTGCTGATAAATACGCTGGTTGGTCCTGTGGTGCAGGTACTGCAACTGCGGCACCAGAGACAGGGTATAGCGGGTCAGGCGCTTGCCGGCATCGCCCTGGGCGATACGGTATATCTGGCCATGAATGCCGCTGCCCTGCGGATCGAACGCCAGGAACGCCTGCTTGTGCAGGAGCTTTTCCAGGTCCAGATCAGGGTTTTCGCTGACCAGTTCCACGTCGAAACGAAAGGCCTGGCTGATGCCTTCGGTACCAGTAAACGACAGCACCTGCAGATCGCCCTCGTAATCTTCGATGGTCAGGCTGAAGTGCGTTTCGTTGGAAGGGTTGAACATTGTGTGCTCCCTGTTCGGTAGTCATCCGTTACGCCAAGGCATCAGGCGCTGCTGCCAGGACGAAGTGACGGTGAAAGCGTCACGCAATTGTTTGGCGGTGATCTTGCGATCACCGGCATCGAAAGCCAGTGCTGCTCGCAGGGCTGGCCAGCAGTGTCTGGGCAGGTTCTTCGGTGCTTGCAGTTCACGATCGAGGCGCTCGTCACGGGCCTGGGTCGAGGGCAAACGGCGAAACGGGTGTTTGCCTCCGGCCAGTTCGAAGATCACACAGGCCACACCGTAAACATCGGCGCTGGCCGACAGCGGTTTGCCTTCGAGCAGTTCCGGTGCGGCATAGCCCGGGGTCCAGGCATGGAAACGTTCGCGGCTCAGGTGCGGCAGACCGGGCAGGATACCCTCCTCTGCCTGGCCAAGGCCAAAGTCGAACAGGCGCACGCCGTCTTCGGTGACCATGACATTGCTCGGCTTCATGTCACCATGAAGCACGCCGTGTGCATGGGAATAGGCCAAGGCGTCGAGCAACGGCAGTGTAATGTCACGCAGTTCTTTCCACGGCAACCCCTGAGGCCGCTCGCACAGCAGTTTGTCCAGGGTCAGCCCACGCATGAGTTCCATGGTGATGAAGGCCTGCTGGCAGTCTGTATCCACTTCAAAGTTATGCAGACGCAGCACATTGTCGTGGCGCAGACGTCGGGTCAGGGCGAACTCGCTGTAAAGCAAGGCGCTGGCATCCGGCGATTCGGCAAATTCTTCGCTGAGAACTTTCAGGGCGATGTAGGGATCGGGATCGCCGAACTGTTCGCTCAGCAAGTCACGGGCACGGTAGACCAGCCCCATGCCACCGGCACCGAGCAAGCGTTCGATCCGGTAACGACCGGCCAGCACGTCGGGCATCTCGGCAACACTGGCGCGGGTCGGCGCCGGTGCCGCTTCTGCCTTGTGCGACTGGGCGAAGGCAAAGTAGGTCAGATTGCTGTCCTGCTCCTCGCTCACCAGCAAGTCATCGATCGGTCGCATGAGTTCAGTCATTGGCGAATTACCACGGCCGTCAGGTTGTCCCGTGCCGAGCCACGCAGCGCACCATCGAACAGGCGCTCCAGCGCGATCTGCGGTGCAGTGAGGCTCAAGGCATTGCCAAGTGCATCGCTGCTGAGCCCTTGATACAAGCCATCGCTGCAGAGCAGAAAGGTATCACCGGGATACACTTCCAGCTCCAGGACATCCAGGGTCAGTTGCTCCGCAGCCCCGACAGCACGGGTCAGGGCATGTGCACCAGGGTAGGCCCTGGCCTGTTCAACGCTCATTTTTTGCTCGTCGATCAGTTGCTGTTGCAGGGAATGATCCCGGGACAGCTGGTACAGACGCTGACCGCGCCACAGATAACAGCGACTATCACCGGCCCAGATGCAGGCCGCACGATTGCCCTCTACCAGCAGCGCCACAACGGTGCTGCCCATGATGCTGTCATGACGTCCGGCCGTAACGGTCAACTCCTGCCCCAAGCGACGGTTGAGCCAGTGCAGGCACTGGCGTATGTCCTTGAGCCGTTCGTTGAAATCGTTCTGCACCGGCAGTTCCGCCAGGCTGGAGACGATCAACTGGCTGGCGATATCGCCCCCCTGATGACCGCCCATCCCGTCTGCGACCACCCACAGCCCATGCTGTGGGGAGTCCAGGAAAGCATCTTCGTTGCGCGCCCGAACCTTGCCGGCATCGGTGCGCGCAGCGCTGCGCCATGGGCTGGCTACCAGCATCAGAGCTGCACCGGCATGCGGAAGGTGCGCAGCACGCCCATATCGAACGGGTTCGGCGTACGCTGGCTGGTCAGCAGGTAGTTGGCGCGCAGGCCACCCACGTCAGCCTTGAGCACCAATACATCACGACCTGTCAGGTATTCGGTCTGCATCAGATCGAACAGACGGAACAGCGACCATGGTCCTGTGTTCTTTTCGATACCCAGCGGGCGGCCGACCATTCTGTCGAGTACCAGGCTGGTACGACCGTCTTCGGCATCGGTCGGCCATTTGAACGACACCGGCACGATCGGGCCATGGCGGTATTCGATGGTCTTGTCGCCCAGCTTGAACTCGGAACGGCTGACCGCCGGGTCCAGGGTGTAAGGCTCCAGCTTGAACTGCACCTGTGGCTCGGCCGGGTTATCGGCGAAGAAGCTCTGACGGATCACCAGTGCGGACGCCATCTGGTCGAGGTAGACCTTGGAGACCGGCAGGCTGTAACCGTCGACAGTGCGCATGCGGTAGTTACCCGGATCGCCACTGACGAATGGGCGCATGTAGCTGTCGAAGAAGCGATCGGCAATACCCTGAGCCTTGAAGAACTCACGGAAATCACTGATTGCCACGTCGCTGGCACTGTGAGCATTGAACGGATAACGCTGGTTGATCGCCTTGCCGTAGAAGCTGTACAGCTCGTTCTGATAGCGCTGGTTCAGGTACTGATAGGAATCGCGCAGCACCAGACGCCAGGTATCTTCAGCCAGGACGTTGAACCACACCCCTACCGGGCGCGGCAGACGCCCGGATGCCGTGCGCAGGTTGCTCAGCGCATCGCGCTGGCCGCCCATACGGGTCTTGGCCAGCTCGAATGCGGCCTGATCCGGTGAACTGGAACGAGCCAGGCTGGCCATCTGCATTTGCAGTTCGTTGAGGGCTGCCAGGGCTGGCGTCAGGTCAGCGGTAGGTCCGTTGTTGTCGTCCAGCAAGCGGTGCAGTGGTTCGAAGCGGCTTTGCAGGGATTTACGTGCCGTATCCGGCAGTTTTTTCGCCAGAGCATCGGATGCATTGCCTGCTGCAGCGGCTGCCACCTTACCGAGTTTTCCACCCTTGTCTGCCAGTTGTGCTGCCGCAGCGGCGGCTTCTTCCGCCGTTTCCGCGACCACAGGGAAACGGGTGTTTTCACGCACTTCCACCAGCATTTGCAAGATCGGCGAATTGGCCGAAGTCAGGCCTGCCAGTTGCTCGGCACCCTCGCCAAAATCGTTGATCGTCGGCAGTTGAACCTGGCCTACCGCTTCACCCCAATAGTTGGCGTAGTCACGGAAATACAGTTGCTCCAGCTCAACCATCAGACGCCGCAAGTCCATGCTGCTCAGGCCAGTACCTTCACCCAATACCCAGTTGTCGCGCAGGATATCGGTGACCAGCATCGAGCCCTGGACCGAGAAATACTGCTGGTAACCCTGCTGGGTGTAAAAGCCCGGAATCACGTAGTCGGTGCCGACAAACAGTGAGCCCTGTGGGCCCAGGTGTTGGTCCAGACGGTATTCCGGCAAGTTGCGAGCCTGCTCGCGCAGCATCCGGTAAACCACGTTGGCCAGGGACTCGCTGCGCAGAATCTGACGCGCCTGAGCCACCAGTTGTTCGTCCAGCGGGTAGACGAAAGGCTGCTTGAGCAAGCGCTCGAAGTGACTGTTCAAGCCGTTCTGTACAGCCGTGTTGCCACTGTAACGCTGGGACCATTCGGCAGCGACCCAGTCCTTGAGCCATTGCTCGTCGCGACGGTCCTTCATGTTCAGCATCAGGTACGCACGCAGACTGTTGAGCAGGCGATCGCGGTCCTTGGTATTGGTACGCACCTGCCCTTCCAGCAGGGTTGCAACCCTTGGCAGCAGTTGTTCTTCAAGTTGACGCTCGTAAGCTTCCTTGACGACCGGGTTGACGACTTCGCCCTGATACAGGCCACCGCGCTCGTGGTAACTCACGTCGCTTTTAGGCGGGAATACCTGGGTCGCCGCATAGCTGGTGTCGAGTGTCTTGAGCGCTGCCATGGCGTCATCGCGAGTGCTGAGAGCCGAACGCTGCTGGGTCCAGGTCTGAGCAAGGTTGCGCAGGTTTTCCAGGCGCTCATAGTTGGCAGAGAAACCGCTGGCCCAAAGCAGGCCGAACAGTGCCAGGGCTGCCAGCGCCCCCATGTACAGCGCACGCTGGCCCCAATGAATCCTGCTGCGCTCACGCTTGTCCAGGCCCGCAAGGTCGGCCTCGGGGAAAATCACCCGGCTGAGCAAGTGGTGAATGAAGCGCGAGCGGCCGCTGCGCAGAGTCGGCAATATGCCGGCGTTCAGGCCCAGGTTGGCGCCGATACCGGCAGTGGTTGCGTCCATTTCCGCAGTCAGGTGCGGCGCGCTGGTCAGGTAGAAACCACGCAACTGGCTGGCACGCTGGTAGCGGTTGCCGGTGAATGCCATGTCGACGAACAGGCACAGACGCTCGCCGATCTGACCCAGTTGATGCGGGAAGTCGAGGATGCGGCCACGACGCTGGGTGTCACGCTCCTGATGCATGCGCATGATCACCTGGCTGTTGAGGCGACGCAGCAGTTCTTCGAACTCGTTGCGCAGCACAGCCACATCGGTGCCAATCTGCTCTTTGCGGAAGCTGGTGCCCAGCACCTGATCGCTTTCTTCGCGAGTCAGCTGATCGAAGAACTCGTCGAAACCCAGCAGGCTGTCAGCCTTGCTCAGCACCAGATAGACCGGCACGTCCACGTGCAGCTTCTGATGCACATCCTGCAGGCGACCACGCACCTGACGGGCCAGGGTTTCGAGTTGCTGTTCGCTGCCATGCAGCAGGGTTTCCACCGGAATGGTAACCAGCACGCCGTTCAACGGACGATTGCGGCGACGCTTGCGCAGCAGGTCAAGCAAGGTGCTCCAGGCACTGCCATCGACTTCGGCATCCGGCTGGGTCAGGTAGCGGCCAGCGGTGTCGATCAGCACGCCATGATCGGCAAAATACCAGTCGCAGTGACGGGTGCCCAGCGTGTCGCGGGTCAGCTTGCGCTCGATCTTGTTGATCGGGAACTCAAGCCCCGAGAAGTCCAGCAGGCTGGTTTTGCCACTGCCTTGCGGTCCGATCAGCAAATACCAGGGCAAGTCACTGCGCCAGCGTTCGCTACGACCGCGATACAGGCTCGAGGTCTTCAGGGTTTTCAGCGCATCCTTGAAACGCGTCTTCAACTCTTTCTGTTCTTCGTCGATCTGCTCTTCGCGGCGGAGACGATCCTGGCCGTCTTCGCTCTCTTCTATCGCCTTCTTGCGGATACCCGCGCGCCAACTGACGAAGACCATGGTCAGGCCCCAGATCAGGAACAGCACACTGATGGTCAGCAAGCGGGAGGTCGAGCTTTCCCAGAACTTGTAGTCATTGACCGCCAGCAGCGGTCCCACGAACCACACCAGCAACGCGACAAACAGTACCAGCAGCAGCGTCCAGACCCATGTCTTGCGCAGGAATGCGCCGACTTTCTTGAAAAAATTCTTCATCACGCGTCCCTGTTTACGGCTTCGACTGCGGCTGGACCGCGGTCTGGTCAAACGGCTGATAAGGTTGCAGAACAGTGTCGCGTTGCTCGCCCAGCATCCAGGCGAAGCCGGAATACATCACCACCAGGCAGGCCAAGGTAAACAGCACCACCATCCACACCGGCACGATGCGTACCAGGCTGCGGCGCTGGTCGTTCAAGCCTTCCCAATGGGGCGACAGTTCACGGGGCACATCACCGCGCAATTGGCGGATCTGGCGATACAGCGCATCACGGATGCCTTCGAGTTCGAGCATCCCGCGCGCCTGCACGCGATACTTGCCTTCAAAGCCCAGGGACAGGCACAGGTACATCAACTCCAGCATGGGCAGGTGCTTGACCGGGTTTTTCGACAGGCGATCCAGCAGCTGGAAAAACTTCTCGCCGCCGAAGGTCTCGTTGTGGAAGCTGCTGAGCAGGCTCATTTGCGACCACTCGCTTTCGTTGCCCCAAGGCGTGGTCACAACCGCTTCGTCTACCACGGTGCACAGCACGTAACGGGCAGCCATCACCTGACTGCTTTCGGCACCATTGTGCAAGGCGCGTACTTCAAACAGTTTCAGCCCGGCGGTCAGTCGATCATTGAGCGCGTAGAGGTCTTCGCGGGAGTCGCTGTGCTTGAGCCGCACCACTTCGGACAGCAGCTCGGAGCCTGCTGCCACCAGCGAATTGAGGCTGATATTGAACGCTTCGGCCGGACGCAGGCGCGCTGCGTAGATCATGCGCTCTTCCAGTTGTTCGAAACGTGGCGGCGCGGCGAAGTCGGTCAGCGGGCTCGATGCTGGCCCCTGGCCCTGACGGTCGAGCAGGACGGTCTTGTCGTCCTGGTTGTATTCCGTGTCCTTGATCATGTCGATCAGTTCCTTATGGCCCAGAATTTCAGTTCAAGCTCGGCGAATTCGCCGGATACGTGGAACGCGAAGCCGCCGGAGCGCTCGAGTTGCGCCAGGTCTTCGGAACTGAGTTCGAGGATGAAATAGGTTTTGTTGGAGTGGAACGCGATCTGCCGCGGAGCCACCGGCAAGGGCTTGACCTTGATGCCTGGCAGATGCAGGTTGACCAGTTGGCGGATACGCTCCACCGGGCCGACCTTGAGGTGTGCGGGCAAGCGATGGCGCAGTTCCTCGGAGTCGCAGTTGGCACTGGCCGCCAGTACGAACGAGGCCGAGCCCAGCAGTTTGTGATCGTGCAGTGGCGATACGATGATGCCGTACTGACGCGCCTGCAGGATCAACTCGATGGCATGCTGCTCCAGTACCATCGACAACACCTGGCGAATCGCTTCCATCAGTTTGCGGAAGCTCGCGCCCTGATCGCTGTGCTGATAACGGCTGTCCAGACGCGGACGCTTGGTGTCGCTGGAAAAGGTCGCCAGATCGCCCAGCATGGTCAGCAGCGTGCGGTACAGCTCTTCCGGGTGAACCTGCTCCAGGCCCAGGTAGTGACGCAGCAGCAGTTCGGTGCGGTTGATCAGTTGCAGCATCATGAAGTCGCCGACTTCAGCGCCGCCCACCTTGCCGTTGGAGCGAATCCGGTCGGCGATGGTGTCGCCCCGGTGGCTGAGCATGCTGATGACTTCCTTGAGGCACGACAGCAGATAGCTGGACGCGTGCGCCTGGATATAGGTCGGCACAAAGTCCGGATCAAGGCTGATCACGCCGTCCGGCGTCGTATCGAGCACTTCGCAGATCTTCAGCTTCACATACGCCTGATCGCTCTGCTGCTCGCCGAGCAACAGTTTGAAGTCGGGACGACCACAGCTGACCTGGCTTGAGGAGTCGTCGCCGGCATTGGAGTCGGCCACTTCGGCTTCATACGCGGTATAGCGTGCCAGCACATCGGACTGCTCCGGGCGGCGCGCTTCGATGTGATTGCCGGTTACCAGCGGCAGTGCCAAATAGACCGGTGTGTTACCGGTATTGGGCGGTACGTCGAGCGCCAGCGGCTCGGTGTTGCCACCCAGCTCGAACAGGCTGCCGTCCGGCAGAATCCCCGAAGCCTGGCTGACCACCAGCTTGCCCATGTTGAGGAACTGCAGGTCGATGTCCAGGTTGAGAAAGCCCCAGGTGTAGCTGCCCAGCAGCTTGGTGCGGGTCTTCATCTGGTGATCGTAGTAGCGATCGTTGTGCTGGAAGTGCTGCGGACGCAGCAACATGCCTTCCTGCCAAATGACTTTATGAGAGTTCATGGTCAGTCGACTGCCTTGGCGAGCGATTCATTGGTATTGCGAATACCGTTCTGATCGAGGACCAGTTCGGCATCGGTGAGTGCCAGCGGGGTAACTTGCAGCGTATAGCGCCACCTGGTTTCCGGCAGGTCACGATAGGCCGCCAGGATACCGACGTAGCGACTGCCCTCTCCCACAGTCAGCTTGAGGTCGACGGTTTCCCCCGGGCGCAGCTCCAGTTCTTCGCTCGTCACCATGTCCGGGGCCAGAGACTCCTTGGCGCGCTCGTAGAGGCTGAAGAAGTCCGCGTTCTCGAAAGCCACCGGATGCTTGAGCTCGAACAGGCGCACAACGATCGGCGACGGACGACCGTTCAGGTCCGGGTTCAAACGATCACTGGCCGTCAGCTTCAGGTTGAGCTTGGTGAGATGGGAATACGGCGAGAGCGTTGAACAGCCGGCCAGCAATACCAGGGCAGTCAGCGCAGCCAGCGTTTTAGAGAAAGCAGTCATACGGCGAAACATGCGCATCATCCTTGGTGGTCGGTATGGAGGGTGGAAATCAGGCGAATCTGCTCTTCATAGGCCTGGGCGAAGTCGCGGGCCAGCAGGCGCTCGCTCCAGTCATCATCCTGACGCAACGCCTGGTGATAACGCCCGTAAGCTCTCCAGCGGCTGCCGGAAGTGGCAATCAGCGGTTTGTTGTCGCGCTCGAAACGCAGGGTGAGCTGTTGCGGCGAGAAGTGTTCCAGAGTGCCACGCACGGCGGCACGGCTGGCTGTCAGCAAAGCCACCTGATGCGCCTGCAGATCGCGGAATGCACGGGATATCGCCTGCTCGGCCGGCAACTGTCCTGGCTTGCCCGGCTGCAACAGAATGCCCAGTGCTTCACTGGTATCGACGGCAAACTTCAACGGGTTCTTCTGGCTGCCTTGCACGGTGGTCTGCGCCAGACGCAACTCGTTTTTCAGCTCGCTGCGGGTGCGCAGGCTCTGTTGCAGGCCGCCGACACTTTGCCTGAGCAGGCGGGCCGCATTGAGTGCCAGTGCCTCTTTTGCATCGTGATCGAGACCTTTGAGGTCCACGCCCAGAGCAGCAGCAAACTTGTCCCAGAAAGCTTCGGACTGACGCTCGACCGGTGGCGGTGCAGGCGCCGGCTCAGGCTTTTTCGCCACTTCGACCAGTTCCGGTACCAGCAGGCTTTCCATATCGATGCGTGCATAGTCGGCACGTTGCCGCCCATCATCGATGGCGATGTTCGGGGAGATCAGCTCCTCGATTTCCGAGTAGACACGCTCCTGCTGGTCAATGGCATTCAGCGGGTCCAGATCGAGGAAGGCGTCATCGGGAATGATGCTGCCTGCAGCCTGGGGGCGGCCGACTTCCACGTCGAAAGTGGCCGGGTCGCGAACCAGCCTCGCACGAATCTCGAAGTCACCCAGGACATACACACTGCCGTGTTCGATACGTACGGCTTCACCCTTGCGCAGGCGCGCACCATTGGAGCTGTCCTGGATACCGTTACTGCTGGTATCGGTCAGGAAAAACGTTCCTTCGCGATAGCTGATCAACGCGTGATGGTTGGACAGGTGCCGCTTGCGGTCCGGGATGATCCAGTCGCAGTCCTCACCCCGGCCGATCACGCCACCAGCCTGCTTGAAGGTCTTCTGGCACAACTCCGTAGGCACGAACTGCTTGGTGTTAAGCATTTCGAAAACCAGTTCCATGATGATGCTCCTTGCGGTCACTTGCCGCGGTTGACCGCCTGCGGATCACCCAATGGGCGATAGGTGTTGTCGTTGAATTTGTAATTGCCGCTGCAGCCGCCAAGGCCACATAGAACGACGAGTGTCAGCAGGAAGGCTTGCCAGTGACGAACAGACATCAGAGGGTCTCCAGGAGTAAGCACAAAGCGCCGGACCTTGCGGATGGCGCTGTTAGAAGCGGGCTGAGTGAAAAAGCGTGTTGTTGCCTACGCATTGAAATCACCCAGATTGATATTCAGGCGCTCAAGGCGGTAGAGCAGCGTGCGCCTCGGCAGGCCGAGTTCACGCGCGGAAAGAGTCTGGTTGCCATCGTTCTTGCGCAGGCAATCGAGCAGCAGGCAGCGTTCTACCTGCTCCAGCCGTTCACGCAGATTGAGGCTGCTGTCCATCGGGATGGCCTCTGTGCGCAGGGAAAAGTGCTCGGCCAGCAACTCGCCACCCTCGCACAGTAGAACGGCACGTTCGACCAGGCCCTTGAGTTCGCGCACGTTGCCGGGGAATGCATAGCTGGACAGATGAGCCAGTGCCGAATCCGACCAGCGCAATGAATCACGCTGCAGGAACTCGCAGGTCTTGTCGGCAAAGTGCCGGGCCAGATCGAGAATGTCGCCTTCGCGCTGACGCAAGGGCGGCAGTTCGATAGGGAACTGCGCAAGACGGTAATAAAGGTCCTCGCGGAAGGTCCCCTCACTGACCATTACCGACAGGTCTCGATGCGTGGCAGCGATGATGCGTACGTCAATCTTGTGGGTTTCGTTGGAGCCCAGAGGACGAATCTCGCCTTCCTGCAGGACGCGCAGCAGCTTGGCTTGCAGTGCCAGCGGCATGTCACCGATTTCGTCGAGCAACAGAGTGCCGCCATTGGCGGCGTCGAACAGACCTTCACGATCAACGTCGGCCCCGGTGAATGCGCCCTTGCGATAGCCGAACAATTCGCTTTCGAGCAGGTTTTCCGGGAAGGCCGCACAGTTCTGCACGATGAATGCTTTCGAGTGGCGCGGCCCGAAGTCATGAATCGCCCGTGCGACCACTTCCTTGCCAGTACCCGTCTCGCCGCGCAACAACACGGTATAAGGGCTGTGCAGGACTTTGCTGATCATCGAACAGGTACGGCGCATGCTTGCGCTTTTGCCGATCAGACCGTAATCGCTGGCGTTGGGCACACGGGCCAATGCAGTTGGCAGATCATCTGTGGGCTGGCGCAGGCGCTGCAGCAGGTGCAACTGGCCCAGCACAAACGAGCCAAGCTGCCCGAGCGAATCGGCAAAGCCCTGCAAGTCGACATGCCGGCGACTCGCACACAAAAGTACGCCTTCGACGGACTTCTGATGGTTGACCATGGGCACACACAGCAGCGATTGCCATGGCGTGGCCTGTACCGGCAGGAAGCTGGTTTCATGCAGGCTGCCGCTCAGTTCACTGAGGAACAGTACGCGATTCTGGCACAGGGCAAACTGCAGCAACTGTTCGCCGTTGTAATCCACCGGCAAGCTCGCCGCTTCCCGGGGTTGCAGGATGCCGTCAAGGCACTCGGCATTCATGCCCAGGCAGGTATTGGTGGCATCGAGCAGGTAGAGCTGGGTCAGCTCGCAACCGCTGAGCTCGGCCAGCCCGCGCACAAAGCCGCCCAGCAGATCGGCACCGCTGGCTGCCCGCGACAGTTCCGCGTACTGCGCGAGCAAGGCTTCGGCATAGGCCAGCGGCTGAGGCACCTGAGTGAACATCACACCCACCTCAGGCGAACTCGCACGTCACACCGGCATTGCCATCAAGCGTGGCGTGAACCCGCTTGAGGCTTTCACCGGTGGCCATGGCATCCAGAAGGCGGTCGGCCACCAGCGGCAGAACGTGCTGATCCAGCAAGTGATCGATCAGGCGCGCACCGCTTTCACTCTGGGTGCAACGCTCGGCCAGGTGATCCACAAGGTTCTGGCACCATGTGAAATCCAGTTGACGACGGTTCAGACGCTCGCCCAGACGGCCGAGCTTGATCTCGATCAGCTCGCGCAGTACCGGGCCGCCGACCGGGTAATAAGGCACGACACGCATGCGGGCCAGCAGCGCCGGTTTGAAGTGCTTGCTGAGGACCGGACGAATGGTTTCTTCCAGCACTTCGGCAGACGGACGCTCGCCGTTTTCACACAGTTCGGCAATACGATCGCTGCCCAGGTTCGAGGTCATCAGGATCAGGGTATTGCGGAAGTCGATTTCGCGCCCTTCCCCGTCGTTGGCCACGCCCTTGTCGAAGATCTGGTAAAACAGGTTGAGCACGTCCGGGTCAGCCTTTTCGACTTCATCGAGCAACACCACGGAATAAGGCTTCTGGCGCACGGCTTCGGTGAGCATGCCGCCTTCGCCGTAACCCACATAGCCCGGTGGCGCGCCGATCAGGCGGGAAACGGTGTGCTTCTCCTGGAATTCGGACATGTTGATGGTGGTAATGAATCGATCGCCGCCGTACAGCAGATCTGCCAGTGCCAGCGCGGTTTCGGTCTTGCCGACGCCGCTTGGACCGACCAGCAGGAACACACCCACCGGTGCATCCGGCTTGTTGAGACCAGCAGCCGTGGCGCGCATCGAACGATCAAGCGCATGCACAGCCTGTTCCTGGCCACGGATGCGGGTACGCAGATCGGTGGCGAAGCTTGCAACCTTGGCGTTGTGCTCACGGGCCAGTTGCGACAGTGGTACGCCGGTCCAGGCGCTGATCACTTCAGCCACCAGACGCGGGCAGACTTCGAAACTGACCAGACGCTCCCTGGCCTGGGCGGCGGTCAGGGCGCTGTGGGTCTGGTTCAGTTCGGCTTCCAGCGTCTCGACACTCGGGGCTTCGTCGGTTTCATGGGGCAGGGTTTCGATGACCGTGCCTTCGGCGTCCTCTTCCACGCTGATGGTCGGCTCGACAGCGGCGGCTTCACGGGCCTTGGCCAGTTGCTGACGCAGTTCCAGCAGACGTTCGGCCAGTTGTTTCTGCTCGGTCCACTGGCTTTCCAGTGCGGTCATTTCGCCTTGGGCTTCGTCCAGTCGTGCTTCCAGTGCATCGAGGGCCTCGTGATCGATCAGCAGACCGGCTTCGGCATCCCGACGCAGTGCCTGACGCTGACGCCCGCCTTCGGCCAGCTCGCCACGCAGACGCTCAAGACTTTCAGGAGCCGCGGCAAGGCTGATACGTACACGGGCGCATGCGGTATCAAGAACGTCGACAGCCTTGTCCGGCAACTGGCGGCCAGCCAGATAACGGGCAGACAGCTCGGCGGCGCACACCACGGCGTCATCACGCAGGTAGATACCGTGGCTCTTTTCGTAAACCTGAGCCAGGCCACGCAGAATGGTCACGGCTTCGCTGACCGTCGGCTCGTGCAGTTGCACCGGCTGGAAACGACGGGCCAGGGCCGGGTCTTTTTCAAAGTATTTCTTGTACTCCGCCCAGGTGGTGGCGGCGATGGTACGCAATTCGCCACGGGCCAGGGCCGGCTTGAGCAGGTTGGCTGCATCGGAGCCACCGGCATTGCCGCCTGCACCGATCAGCGTGTGGGCTTCGTCGATGAACAGGATGATGGGATTTGGCGAAGCTTTGACTTCGTCGATCACACCCTTGAGACGTCGCTCGAACTCGCCCTTGACGCTGGCACCGGCCTGCAACAGGCCCATGTCCAGAGACAGAAGCTCTACGCCTTTGAGAACCTGCGGCACTTCACCGGCGGCGATGCGCGAAGCCAGGCCTTCGACGATGGCGGTTTTACCCACGCCAGCCTCACCGACCACAATCGGGTTGTTCTTGCGGCGACGCGCCAGGATATCGACCATCTGCCGGATAGCGCCGTCGCGGCACAGCACCGGATCGAGTTTGCCATCGCGGGCCTGCTGGGTCAGGTTGTGGGTGAAGCGCTCCAGCAGCGACTCGCCCTGCACCGCGGGTTTGTCGCTGGCCGGCTGCTCTTTCCGGGACAGCGCGAACTCTTTCAGACGTTCAACGTTCAACCTGGCCAGCAATGGCTGGTAACGGCTACCGGCATAGCGCATCGGATTGCGCAGCAATGCAAGGATCAGCGCGGCCTGCTCGACCTGGTTCTGGCCCAGTTCAAGATTGGCCACCAGCAACGCATCCTGTATCCATTGCACCAGTTCCGGCGCGAACACCGGATTGCGCGAAGCACTGTGCTCGACTCGCGGCTGCAACGCCGCGCTCAGTTCACCGGCATCCACTTCGGCATCCTGCAAGGCACGAGCGAGCAGGCCTTGCGGGCGCTCCAGAAGGCCCAGCAACAAGTCTTCGACGAGGATTTTGCTACCGCCACGGGCAACGCAGCGCTCGGCCGAACGTTCCAGATCACGACGGGTTTCGGCGTCCAGTGCCTGAATGAGTTGTTGCAGGTCTACGTTGATCATGGGTCATCTGTCCTTAATGAGTTTTGCTGCCCAGGGTTACCACACCGTCCGCTTTTTCGCGGCCGAGCCAACTGGTCCATCCCAGGCGACAGGCGTTTTGTTCACCGATGCGCAGTTCGCGTATTTCTTCCTGGCGCAGTACCAGGCGGATGTCGTAATCAAGCGGGTCACGCAGGGTGAACCGCACCAGCGCGCACAGCGGCTGGTAGCCGAAACCGATCGGCAGGAATTCGTGAAAGCGCTGCCAGTCCAGCTCGCGGATATGAATGCGGAACTTGCCGCTGCGATCGCGCACGTGCTCGCCCAGCACCAGGTCTTCCCCCAGCATGCTGTTGGCGCGCCCCAGACGATTGCGTTGCTCGTCGAGAATTTCCACGCGACGCTCGATGCACTGCTCGATGGTCAGTTCGGCGTGCTTGAAGTAGTAACGCAGCACCGCTTCGATCAGGGCCGCCGAGTGGGCACGCAGGCTGAGCAAACCCAGGTACGGCAGCAAGCGCTTCCAGTTCAGTTCCTTGGCGCGTCGAATCTCTTCACCGCCAAGACCGATCAGAGCAAAAAGATGCGAAGAAAATGCATCGACCGCGCCGCTTTCGAAGCTGGCGCGATAGCGGTATTTCTTCCAGATCGGCAGCATCAGCCGTTGCAGGCGATGGTGAAACAGGTCGAGGAAATTGCGGGTCGGATTGCCGTCTTCGCTATCCCCGAGAGCCTGTTCGCCATAAAACGCTGGCAGTGGCGAACCGGAACCGACCAGACCGATCAGGTTGAAGCGCATGCGCGCACGCATCTGACCATGCTCTTCAAAAAATTCCACACGATCGACATCACTGCCAGGGAAACCCAGGCTCGGGTTGGCCTGGAATTCCAGCTGGTCGTACAGGTCGTCTTCGCTCAGGTACGGGTGAGCCTCGCGCAGCCGGTCGATCACCAGCAGCACGGCCTGAAACAGCGAGTACTCTCGTATACTTCGGGTCAGCCCGCTTAAAGCAGGGGCTGCAGACCCATACGTGGTGTCCATTGATACACCTCTCCCTGTGTGCTTTTTACCCGCAGCTCATGGTACGAATTGAGACTGGCGTAAAGCGCGAAAAACTCGTTGAGAACCGAAGCGAACACGAACAGGTCGCCCTCGCCGATATACCCTTCCGGGTCGATGGTCAGTTCGGTGCGCAGACCGCGTACCGGCAGACCACGGTGTAACCGGTCCACATGTTGATGCCTGATTGACTTGAGTCCACCCAGCAGGCGCTTGCTGACCTTTTCCGCGTGCTGGTCGTAGTAGCGCGGCAGGTCGTAGGTTTCCAGAATCACCTTCAATGCATTGACGTCGGCCAGGGACAGATAGTTAAGCGACATGTTGCTGATCAGCTTCCACAGGAAGTCACGGTTCAGCGGCGGCGCAAAACTCGACGTGGCCGGGGTGATATTGCGGAAGCTCAAAAACTCCGGCGTCTCTTCGCAAGCCATGCAGATATCGCCGAGCTTGAGTTTGCGCGGCAGATTCTGGTTGGTGCACATCAGCTCAATGGACAGGGTTTCGTGAGCCTCGGTGTGACGGATACCGAAACTCAGGTAAGTGTCCAAGCCGTCATGCAGCAAAGATGAACGCTGGCGGATGCTGTAATGCGGACGGCTGTTGGGCACGTCGAAGCTCGGGTCGTGCTCGAAAGACTCGAACGGCACATACTCCTGATAACCGAGGCCGCCCGGCTTCCAGCCGGTCACGCTTTCCACCGAAAACACGCCACAGTTTTCCAGATCGTATTCCGCAGGCAGCAACAGGTACTCGTCCTGTTTGCCGTCGAGGCGGATCGGCAGTGCATCGTGCTTGAACAGATTGACGATGGGCGTGCAGAACAGCTTCACGTTATCCAGGGTCGGACGCAGGCGCTGGATGCCGCTTTTACGGATATCGAAACGCAGCTCCAGGCCACGCATCTGCTTGAGGGTGTCTTGCGGCAGCGCTTTGAGAATATCCAGGCCATTGACATCGACGAACAGGAACTTGTCCTGGAAAGCGAAGTATTCCTGCAGGTAGCGATAGCCGCGGAAGGTGTTCAGCGGATACGGGATCAACGCTTCTTCCTCGGCGAAACCCACCGGCTGTACGCGGTCGCCCGGCATCTTGAATGCCATCGGCATGTCGTTGACACCATTGATGGGCTTGCCGGCACCATCCAGCGGGATCAGTTCGATGCCTTCCAGGTTGCGCAACAGGCTCAGGTACAGCATCTGGCTGATGTAGCGCTCACCGGCCAGGTGCAGACGCAGACGGCTCAGTTCCAGTTCGCCGAGGTGACCGTCAGCGCTCATTTCCAGACGCAGACTCAACAGCGAACCGTCGCCCTTCACCGAGTAATTCAGTGCCGCCAGATCCAGTGCCTGCACCTCGGTCGGGTAGCAGGTGCGGAAACGGCAGCGCACGTCATCTTTTGGCACGCTTTCGACTGGCGTATCACGCTCGACTTTCAACGCCGGCCCCGAACGCTTGAGCGGATCGAACTGCAGAATGCTGAATGCCGGCAGCGGACGCATATAGTTGGGCCACAGCAATTGCATCAGCGAATGGCTGAGCTCCGGCAATTCGTCATCGAGCTTCTGGCGCAGGCGTCCGGTCAGAAATGCAAAACCTTCCAGCAACCGCTCCACATCCGGATCACGCCCGGTCTGCCCCAGAAAAGGCGCCAACGCCGGGCTACGTTCGGCGAAACGGCGGCCCAGCTGGCGCAGTGCGGTGAGTTCGCTTTGGTAGTAATGGTTAAAGGACACGGTGAGTTACCTGCCTGGTTGTGGGGCTCATTGGAAAACTGTTCTGTGAAGGTGTGTGGTGCCGAATCATTTGATATCACCTGCAGGTAGCTTCGGCTGAGTACGTTCAGAGGCAGATCTCAAAGCCCAACGCAGTTCAATGACTTGGGTGAGGAGAATCCCCAAAAGGGTTACACCCCCCTGAGCTACGCTATAAAACAAAGCCCTCAATGGATTGTCTGGAAGCATCCAAAGCAGGATGACGCCCACCATCAGGCACAGAATCAGCAGCTTGGCGATGAGGCTCGGCATCGCAGCAACGATCAAATTGACGGCCAGAAAGATATAAAAAAGCGCGTAACTGGCCATGCCAATCCCAACACCACGGGAAGTGAAACCGCCGTTCAAATCCTTGTACGCCGTCACAACCGCGTAATTCAAAAATGCATACGCGACACACCCTAGAGAGTGAACGAGCAAACACATGAAAAATCGCACGTATGCATTCATGACTTAACGCCCTGCTTTTTCGGGCTTGAACATATGACAGGTACAAAAATGGAGCGCTGCCCCGCTATAGATCCAGATCAATTGGCGCCACCATTTTGTGCGGAGCACCAGGTTTTGAAATCCTTTCGATCAAATCCCTGACAGCTATTGTTTTTGGCAATGAACATATAAGGCGATGCTGGTTCATAAGAAAAGTAGTAGTAATTCTCGCCATCCTTGCCATAGATCCAGTACGACGACGAACCCTGATTTATTTCATATGGCTCAAACGAAAAAATGGAAGACTGCTCAGGTATGAAATTAACGCGGTCCATCATCAGCATCAGTGAATTGGAAAGAAAACCATTTACGGTCAAGCCCGCCAGCAAAACGCCAACAAGCATAACCAAAAAAAACATCGCAATCTTGTTGCGAAGAGGATCAGCCAAGCAGTCTCTAAAATAGCTCATGAAATACCCATTTATTAAAGCTATAAAGTGCAGTAGACGCTGCAGCACAAACCAGAAAATCGAAAAACCCTGCTCGCAGACTTTTTTGAGTCAAAAGCAAACCAATGCCCTTGAGAAAATAATATAGCGCCACTACCATCATCGGAATGAAAGAAATCATGCAAAACAAAAACAACCATTCATAGACTATATTGCTAGGGTGCTCACCGCGCGGATGGGTGAAAGATATCAGCAAAAAAATCGCTGACACTGCAAGAAACAGATATTTAAACACTTAGCGCAACCCCTTATCGTGTAAAAACCTGGCCAGCTCTCGGCGTCGGCTTTTTCCCTCAGGGTTATCACCAGAGTAATAAAAGTGTCCTCCACCATTGAACATCTGCTTGCCCAGTTCCACGGAGGCCTTCATAAGCTCTTCATCTGAAATTCCTGCGTAAATTGGATCTCCTTTGTCCATGAGGTCAACGATGATAGTGCTTTCTATATTCGGGTGTGAGCTGACAGCATCTCGAAGACTTTTGTTGATGGGAGCACCAATCAGGACAAGGTGATCGATCTTGATACCGGCACGAGCATGATAAATGGCACTGCGCGCCGCAATAACTGCCCCCCATGAATAGCCGACGATATTGAATTGCCCGACCTTCGGTAACGGCTTATTTATCTGCAAAGCGCTCAATGGAAACTCAGTTGCCTTCAACTTGTTCACATCGCGACTTATTTTCATTGCCATCAAATCGCTGGTTGGGGTACACACAACATCCTTGTAGCTTCTGACAGTGATCCAGCCAAACAAGTATTTCTTTTCTATGTACTCATTGCCGTACTCGCACTTCTGCAACTCGCCATACTCAAGGACGACAGGATCTTTTTCGTCTTGATTATAAAGGACAACCGAAGATGCGTCGCTCAGCATATCGACGAGGCTAGGAACATGCTTGTCCATTCCAGTAATAAGTGAAGAATAATTTCCGTAAACTGCATTGGAAATACCAACCTCTTCAAATGCTGCGATCATGTCATCGTTATAGGCGCCAATCATACCTGCGCCACCAAGAAACACCGTGAGCCCATGCTCCACCTCGACGGTTTTTGGCTCAAGTTCCTTGGTTGGCGTACTCTGCATAGTCGTAACTTTTACAAAGTTTCCACTGGCAGTGGTTTTGGTATCAGCCCCCATTGATCAGTCCCTCGATGCAATGTAGATATCGATTTTCTCTGCCTGCTTGTGCCGAGCAACCCGATGAGTTAATCCTTTCTCGTTAGTCACACCCTCTTCTTCTGACCCATCCTCCCGAACCAACAGGTAACGGGAATTAGCCATTGGCGTACCGGATTTATCAGTCAACACAAACTGTTCATCAAAACCAGGCATAGGCAACGGCGGCACAAACGGCGCCGGCGTATGCGTATTCCCGATAATCACCGTCCCGGACCCAGCCGTCACAATATTGCCATGACTACCCACCGAACCTACGGTCGCAGCCGGTTTGCCATTGATCAGAACGGTTGTTGCAAGATCGCCGACCAGCACACCGCCACAGGCCGAGGCATCGCCCTGGCGGGCGGCCGGGAGGCCGTCGAAGAACACGTCGCCGGAGCCGGCGGCAATCGGGTTGGTGCCATGGCCGGATACAGGGCAAGCAGTCGGGTCGGATACGCGTGCTGCGGGTTTGCCGGACATCGGAGTCTCCTTAGTTGACCTTGACTTGACCGCTGCCATCCAGGCGCGCGGAGAAACTGACCTGACGCTTGAAACCATCGACTTCCAGCAGGCCTTCGATACTGAAGGACAGGCGAAGCTGATCGTTGTCGCGCGGCAGGGAAATGACACGCACATTGCTCAGGCGCGGCTCGTAGGCTTCGATGAAGCTTTCGATGGCCAGGCGTGCCTGACTCAGGGAGTCGTGCAGGCTCAGGCGCATGTCATTGAGATCGGGTAGCCCGTAATCGGACAGCGTTTGCACGCTGCCCGCACGGGTGCTGAGCATCTTGGCCAGATGGGCAGCCACGGACGACATGGCGGAGGCCTCGCGGCTCCATCCGACGCGTTGGTCCGCGTCGCCGCTCAGGCGTTCGAAAAGACTGCCGTATCCGGTCATGAGTCGCTCCTTACTCTTTGTCCAGCTTGCCAACCAGCGACAGGGTGAAATCGGCACCCATGTACTTGAAGTGCGGACGCACGTTCAGGCTGACGCGGTACCAGCCAGGCTCCCCTTCTACATCGCTGACGATGATCTGGGCAGCGCGCAGCGGACGACGGCCACGAACTTCGGCGCTCGGGTTTTCCTGGTCGGCGACGTACTGGCGGATCCACTTGTTGAGTTCCAGCTCGAGGTCGGTACGCTCCTTCCACGAACCGAGTTGCTCGCGCTGCAGCACTTTCAGGTAGTGAGCCAGGCGGTTGACGATCATCATGTACGGCAGTTGGGTGCCGAGCTTGTAGTTCAGCTCTGCCGCCTTGCCTTCTGCGCTGATGCCGAAGAACTTCGGTTTCTGCACCGAACTTGCGGAGAAGAACGCCGCGTTGTCGGAGCCTTTGCGCATGGTCAGGGAAATGAAGCCTTCCTCGGCCAGTTCGTATTCACGACGGTCGGAAACCAGAACCTCGGTAGGAATCTTGGTTTCGATTTCGCCCATGCTTTCGAAATGGTGCAACGGCAGGTCTTCAACAGCACCACCGCTCTGCGGGCCGATGATGTTCGGGCACCAGCGGAACTTGGCGAAACTATCGGTCAGCTTGGTGCCGAACGCGAAAGCCGTGTTGCCCCACAGGTAGTGCTCGTGGCTGTTGGCGACGGTTTCCTTGTACACGAACGACTTGACCGGGTTTTCTTCCGGATCGTACGGGTTACGCAGCAGGAAGCGCGGTACGGTCAGGCCAACGTAACGGGAGTCTTCCGACTCGCGGAAGCTCTGCCATTTGGCGAATTGCGGGCCTTCGAAGTGATCTTTCAGATCCTTGAGGTCCGGCAGACCGGTGAAGCTTTCCAGGCCGAAGAATTTAGGGCCGGCAGCGGCAATGAACGGCGCGTGGGACATGCAGGCTACGCTGGACACGTACTGCATCAGTTTCACGTCAGGCGAGCTTGGGGACATGTAGTAGTTGGCGATGATCGCGCCAACCGGCTGTCCACCGAACTGACCGTATTCGGCGGTGTAGATGTGCTTGTACAGGCCCGACTGCATCACTTCCGGCGAGTCTTCGAAGTCGTCCAGCAGGTCGTCCTTGGAGACGTTGAGGATTTCGATCTTGATGTTTTCGCGGAAATTGGTGCGATCGACCAGCAGTTGCAGACCACGCCAGGACGATTCCAGAGACTGGAAGTCAGGGTGGTGCAGAATTTCGTCCATCTGACGGCTGAGCTTGGCATCGATCTCGGCAATCATGCGATCGACCATGGCCTTCTTGACCGGCTCACCGTTGTTCTGCGGCTTGAGCAGTTCTTCGATGAAGGCCGATACGCCACGCTTGGCGATGTCGTAGGCTTCGTCGTCCGGGGTCAGACGGGTTTCGGCGATGATGCTGTCGAGAATGCTGTATTCGCCGCTCTCGTTGCTCTTTTGCTGTGCTGCGCTAGTGCTCATTGTGTTGGCTTCCTTGACTGATAGAGGCTCAGGCTTTCGGGGCTTCGGCGTTCAGGCCCAGCTCACCGAGTACGCGACCGCGGGATTCGTCGTCGGCGAGAACGCCTTCGATGGCTTTGCGGAACGCAGGCGCGTTACCCAGCGGACCTTTGAGGGCCACCAGCGCGTCGCGCAGTTCCATCAGTTTTTTCAACTCGGGCACTTGCTCGACCAGACTGGCCGGGTTGAAGTCCTTCATCGAGTTGACGCGCAGCTTCACGGCCAGCTCTTCGTTTTCGCTTTCTTCCTGAAGGCGGTTCGGCACGCTCAATGTCAGACTCAGCTCTTGCTTTGCCAGCACTTCGTCAAACGTCATCTTGTCGATGCTGATCGGCTTGCGATCTTCGATCTTGCGTTCGTCCTTGCGGTGTGTGTAATCACCGATTGCAAGTAGCTTCAACGGCAGTTCGATCTCTTCCTGTGCACCACCGGTGGCAGGTTTGAAGGTGACGTTGATGCGTTCCTTGGGGGCTACCGAGCCTTCTTTGGCCATGGCTTTTCTCCTTGCGGTTGTGGCCCTGGGGCCTATTCGAGTACCACTTCGAGGTCGAGGTGGCACAGCCTGCGATAAATCTCTTCCTTGCGTTCACGCACTGCATGGTTCTGCGGCAGCAACTCGCAGCAGCTATGCAGTAAATGCAGCACTTCCAGCGCAAGATCGGGCTCCCAGGCGTTCAGGCCTGAGTCCTGTAATGTCTGATCGAGTGTTTCGAGCTGAGTCCTGGCCAGTTCGTATTTCTTGGCCATGAAGCACAGGCGCGCGAGCGAGAATTGCCAGAAAAACCGCACACGCCCGCCGTTGGCACTCTGCAGGCCCTGCTTGAGGATCTGCACGGCGGCCTTGAGGCCTTCCTTGCGCAGAACCGGCATGACGTCTTCAAGGGCTTTCTCCCAGGCAGGCTGGGTGTCGGCGACTTCAACCTTGCGCGGCGCACTTGCAGTCTGCAGGTGCGGCATGACATTGGCGCTGATCCAGGCGCGTGTATTCGGGTCGGCAAAGGGCGCGCCGTCGTGGAAACGCAATTCGATAATCCCCGGCAGCCGCTGGATCAACAGCGCAAAGTGGATTTCCACTTCGCGCATGGCCAGCTCGGCGTTAAGGGCTTGCAGACATTCCCAGACCATCCGCTGACCATCGAACCAGAATGGCGCCTTTGCCAGACTGGCCTCCAGTTCCACCAGCAGATCGGCGTATTTGCCCTGGTCGTAACGATCCTGATAGGCCTTGAGCTTGTCCGCCGGAAGTCCGCGCAGCGCGGTGATCTGTTCGGCATTGCGTTCAGGCACCGCATCGATCGGCAGCCACAGTAGCGTGCGACTGAGGCGCAAGGCGCGCAGGTCACTGGCTTTCTGCTTGAGCCACCAGGCGCACAGCGGGCGAGCGTTTTCCTGCTGGGCACGCAGGGCCTTGTGCGCTTCCTTCTCGTTGTCGATCGGCGCACCGGGTGTGAACAACTGGGTAGCAGCCTGCTTGACCTGCGCAACCGCGGCTCCCACTACGCCAGGTTCCGGCTGGTTGTCGGCAGCGCGCTGAACCATGCTTTTCAGGCGACGGGAAAGCGGTAACAGCAGCGGAGCATCATCGCCCAGGTGTTTGGTGCACGCATTGTCGAGGCCTTCAAGGTGCTCGACCATGCGACGGAACAGCGGCAGTTGCTCCTTGATGGCGACGTTTTCGTTCAACACCTGTTCGAGACGGGACACCAGCCAACTGATGCCAGCGGCACGAGTACGAGCCTTGCTCGGGTAAATCTCAGGCCAGTGGTGCTCGCAAAGGTGGTGTAAAAGCCCGAGGCCTGCCAACAGCCCCTGGAAGGATTCACGTTGGTAAAGGGACCATGTCAGCCAGGCTCCTACGCGCAAATCCTTGGATTGGGTGCGAAGGAGAGCTTCACTGTTTTCGCGAATTTTCAGCCAGTCGATCTGACCGCTTTCGTGCATGGACTGGGCTTTGTTCAGCTCGCCTTCCAGAGCCTCGTACTCAATTGAAAAGCGAACGTCCTCCCCCGCAAAACTTTCGGTCGATACCGGTGTTTTTGCGAGTTCAAGGTAATGAGCTGAAAGCTTACTTGAGTAGGACATCCATGACCTTCAATTACGATCACATCCGGTGTAGCCATTACAACGGTAATGGCATAAGGCAACACGAAGTGGTAGCGAACCCCTGTTCTTATTGAGAATCGCACCTTCTGAGGGCGTGGATCTTACTCACGGTGATGGCCACTAGCAAGCACTTAAACATCGGGAAGAAACTTCTTTATGCTTTTTAGGAAAATTCTTAAATTGCGAGAACTAATGATATCAATATGATGTCCTACGCTTTCGCCTCAGCCCTGCTGGCGCTGGGCGAAACCCCATAAGGAGCAGCAATCCCGCTAACATGCCCCTCTAGCCGCTCCCCACTCTTACAGCATGAAAAACCGATCCGAAATGATGGCCATTGGCAATCATCCATATATCAACATCTGTTCCTTTCATTGACGCAGATATATTCGTATTTATGGGAACTAATGATATCAATATGATGTCGCGCATATCCCGACACTTGGTCAGACATACATGAAACAGAGCTCTGTAGTTATGACAAAGTGTTACACCCTGATGAATACATACATATGAGTGTCAATGAAAGATCAATATCAGGGTAACCCGGAGTGCGGCTAAGGCATTTCCCCAATGGCAACTGCAAAGAAGGTATGACATTGCCACCGAACTTCGTGGCAATGCCTCTGGAAAGGAGAGCAAAGACGGGATGATGGTGTGGATGACGGGAGCCAACGGCAAGGCATGAACCAGGCCCTGCCCATTGACGATTCCGGATTATTCCTGGCTGCCGCCAACCAGCGTCTGCACCCTCAAGACCTTGTTGCCTGCCGTCACGTAAGCCCAGTGCTGTGAGCCCGTAGAGCAGAATGCAAGGTTGCCGGTATCCTCTGAAGCCACCAGTAATTTCCCCAGCAATTCGCCTTTTGGCGAGAACACCTGGATACCTTCTTTACTGCTGCTCCAGAGATTGCCCTTGGCGTCGACCTTGAGACCATCCGGGATACCCGGAGTGATTTCGGCAAATGTCCGGCCATTGCTCAGTGCGCCATTGTGCACCTGATAGACCATGACCCTGTGGGCCAGTTTCGGGCTCTTGAAGTCGTGGGCCAGTTGCGAGTCGGCCACGTAGAGCAGGCTTTGATCGGGCGAAAAGGCCAGGCCATTGGGTGAGTGAAGGTCTGGTGTCTTGAGGCGGGTCAGTTCCTTGAGTTGCGGGTTGTAGCGATACAGGTACTCCCCGCCCTGCTCCGGCTTTCCTCCGTAACTCTCTGCCTTGTTCAGGACGCCAAAGGTCGGATCGCTGAACCAGATATGGCCGCGCTTGTCGACGATGACATCGTTTGGACTGTTCAGGCGTTTGCCCCTGTATCTCTCGACCAGGGTTTGCCATTTGCCATCTTTTTCCTGACGCACGATTGCACGTTCGCCGTGGGAGGCAGCAATTACGCGGCCTTCGGCATCCAGCGCCCGTCCATTCTGAAAATGAGCAGGGTCCAGCAAAGTCGTGACGCCACTTTTCTCGTCCCAGCTCATGACCTTGTTCGCCTTGACGTCACTCCAGAGCAGGCGACCATCGGGCAGGCACAACGGACCTTCTGCCCACTTTGCCCCCTCGGTGAGCGTTTCCACCTTCGCATCAAGCGCGACAAGTGTGGAAAACGCAGGGGTTGTGACGACCACTGTCATGGGCGAAGCCGCGTTCGCTGCCATGATCTGGCCGGTTGCCAGGAGTGAGCTGCCTAACAGCAACAGGGACGCTTTCTTTCGTAATTGCCGCATATTCCGTCCTTATATGAAGATACGTACGAGGCTGGTTTGACGGTAATTGGCGGTCGAAGTTTATTCCCTGTGTTCATTGACTGCGCAACAGCTTCCAGACGGCGATGCTCACCAGACCGATCAGGGCCGCAGCCGCGAGCAGAACCAGGCTGTGCGAGGCGCTGAAAGCCTGCTGGCCAGCCAGAACGAGTTGCTGTGCCTGATGCCCGCCTACCGCCTTTGCCGCCATCATCGTTTCGCCGATCGAGCGCCCAGCTGTTTCGGCAATGTTCGGTGGCAAGTCATCCGGCAGACGAATCGATCTTTCGTAGCTGGACGTCAGCAGAATTCCAAAGACAGTAATCCCCAGCCCGGAGCCAAGATCGTAGCTTGTCGCTTCCAGAGCGCCTGCCGAACCGGCTTTCTCGACAGGGGTATTGCTCATGATGGCGACCGAAGAAGCGGTCATGCCAACGCTGAGTGACAGCCCGAGTGTCGCCAGTATGAAAATGACCATCACACCGTTGCTGTCCAGGTCTGCAAACGCCAGCCCCAGCAGCGATCCGGCAGAAATCAACAGGGAAAAGCTCGCGACCCGTCTCAACCCGCTCGCCTGAAGAATCATGCCTGCCAGTGGCCCACCAACTGCGGAGCCGATCATCAACGGCAACATGAAAATGCCAGCCTCCAGAGGTGTTTGCCCAAGCACGAATTGCAGTTCCTGGGCGAGCATCAGTTCAACCCCGGCAAGCGCTCCCATGACCACCAGCGACATGACAACGCCTGCGCTGATAGCAGGGACAGAGAACAGACTCAAATCGAGCATCGGATCGGGTGAGCGCAGTTGCTTGCGGGCAAACCAGCACAGCATCAGGATGCCGAATGCCAGAAAGATGATCGTCATCAACAGGGAACTGCCCGTCCTGAATGCCGACTTCAGGCCATATACCGTTGCCATGATGCCGAGGATCAGAATCAGGGCCTGGCCTATTGGCCACTTTCCCGTAACGCCTGCCGATAGCAGACGAACAGGGATATAGGCCTTGACCAGAGGCATGACAAAAAGCATCACCGGCACGTTCACCAGGAATACCGCACCCCACCAGAAATGCTCGAGCAGCGCACCGCCAGCCAGCGGTCCCAGGGCTGCGCCTGCAGAAGCCACAGCGCCCCAGATGCCCAGGGCCATGGCTCGCTCACCTTCATCTTCGAAAGTCTGGCGCACAATGGCCAGGGTGCATGGCATGACCATGGCAGCGCCAAAAGCCATGAACGCCCGTGCTCCGATCAGGGCCTCGGCACTTGGCGCAAATGCGGCAAGAACCGAACCGCTACAGAAGATGCCAAGCCCAAGCAGCAACATGCGCCTATGGCCGACTCTGTCAGCGAGTGTTCCCATGGGAATCAGCAGACTGGCCATCAGCAGCGGATAGATATCAATGATCCACAGAACCTCGGTGCCGGTTGCCTGCAAGGCAATGGAAAGCGAGGGAACTGCCACGTGAAGAATGGTCAGATCCAGCACGATCGGCAGGAAAGCCATCATGACCGCCAGCAACACCAGCCAGCGGTTTAAAGTTCTACCCGACAAGACAGGTCATCCTTCTTTCAATACAGCATCACGAAAAAATACTCGGTCGACCTTTATGCTTCACCAGCCGAACCGCGCCGGGCTCTCTCACGCAGCCCCATGATCAGAACGAAAAACACCGGTACGAAAAGCACTGCCAGTGTTGCCGTGAGCATGCCGCCCATGACGCCGGTGCCGATAGCCTGCTGACCTGCCGAACTGGCCCCCGAGGCGAATACCAGGGGCACAACGCCGAAAATGAATGCCAGGGATGTCATGACAATGGGCCGCAGACGCAGACGGGCCGCCCGAATACTGGCCTCGACCCTGCTCATGCCCTGAGCATGCAGAGTCGTGGCGAACTCAATGATCAGGATGGCATTCTTTGCCGAGAGCCCGATGATGGTGATCAGCCCGACCTTGAAGAACACGTCATTGGGCATACCGCGCAAGGTGACGGCCAGTACGGCACCGATGATCCCGAGAGGCACCACCATCAGGACTGCGGCAGGAATCGCCCAGCTTTCATAGAGTGCCGCCAGACAGAGAAACACCACCAGCATCGAAAGCCCGAGCAGCAGCGACATCTGGCCACCGGATATGCGCTCCTGCAAGGAAAGTCCTGACCACTGTAGGGCAAACCCTGATGGCAGCCCCGAAGCCAGGCGCTCCATTTCCTCGATGGCATCACCGGTGCTGTATCCCGCCGAAGGCTCGCCGGACAGGCTGAGCGCCTGATAGCCATTGTATCGAGTGAGCTGCGCCGGTCCTCTTGTCCAGTGGATGCTGGCGAATGCCGAAACAGGCACCATGTGTCCCTGGCGATTCCTGACCTCCAGACGCAAAAGGTCTTCAACCTGTTGCCGGCGGTCTCCCTCGCTTTGCACGATCACCTGCTGCATGCGGCCAAGATTCGGGAAATCGTTGACGTAGGCCGAACCCAGCGAGGTCGACAGCACACTGGCGATATCCGAGAAGGCAACACCCATCGCATGGGCCTGTAGGCGATCCACTTCGATATTCACTTGCGGGGTTTCTGCCAGAGAGGCTTCGCGCACGTTTTGCAGGATGGGACTTTGGCCAGCCTTGCTCAGCAGCTCATCACGGGCTCTCTGCAATGCCTCATTGCCTTGTGAGCCTCGATCCTGCAGCCACACTTCAAAACCACCCGATGTACCCAGGCCTTCTACAGGCGGTGGCAGCAGACTGAAGACCATGGCGTCCTTGAGCCCTGAAAAGGCCGCCGTTGCCCGGTCGGCAATGGATTGCGCGGAGTCCTGTGCGGCTCGCCGGGACCAGTCCTTGAGCGTTGTAAAAGCGAGCGCAGCATTCTGCCCGCTACCGGAAAAGCTGAAGCCGAGAATCATCACGGTATTGGCGATACCCGCTTCCTGGCTATTGTGTGCTTCGATCTGCCTGGCCACTTCAATGGTGCGTTGCTGGCTGGCCCCCGGTGGCAACTGAATATCAGTGATGGTGTAACCCTGATCCTCCATTGGCAGGAACGATGACGGCAGGCGGGCAAACAGCAGCCCCATGATCCCGGTCAACAAGAGAAAGATCGCCATATAGCGTCCAATCCGGCCTACTGCTTTGCTCACCAGATTTTCGTAGCTTTGACTGACTTGCTCGAAACGCCGATTGAACCAGCCGAAAAACTCTTTCTTTTCGTGATGAGCGTTCGCCGGTATCGGCTTGAGCATGGTGGCGCACAGAGCCGGTGTCAGGCTCAGGGCCAGAAACGCCGAGAACACGATGGCCACGGCCATGGAAATCGAAAACTGCTGATAGATCACTCCCACTGAGCCAGACATGAATGCCATGGGAATGAATACCGCTGTCAGCACCAGGGTTATTCCGATGATGGCACTGCTGATTTCCTCCATGGCCTTGCGAGTGGCCTGCCTGGGCGACAGTCCTTCCTGGGCCATCAACCGCTCGACGTTCTCCACCACCACAATCGCATCGTCCACCAGGATGCCGATGGCCAGCACCATGCCGAACAGCGTCAGCACATTGATCGAAAAGCCGAGCACATACATCACGGCGAAGGTCCCCATCAGGGCGACAGGCACCACAAGGGCTGGAATCAGGGTGTAGCGGATATTCTGCAGAAACACGAACATCACGATAAACACCAGCACCATGGCTTCGATCAGGGTATGGATGACCTTGGTGATCGAGACCTTCACAAACGGAGAGGTGTCATAGGGAATGTCGTACTTCACACCCGCCGGAAAGTAACGCGAGAGTTCGTCGAGCTTCTGTTGCACCAGGGTCGCGGTATTCATCGCATTGGCTGCCGGCGCCAGTTGCACACCAACGGCCACCGAGGCCTTGCCATCCAGACGGGTTGCGAAATTGTAGCTCTGGGCACCGACCTCGACCCGGGCCACATCGCCGATGGTCACGGTTGAACCGTTGGTGTTCGACTTGAGCACAATGGCGGCAAATTCCTGGGGCGTACTCAACTGCCCCTTGACCATGACGGTAGCGGTCAACTCCTGATCGGTCGAGGATGGCAAATCACCAATGCTTCCCGCCGAAACCTGAACGTTCTGCTCGGCAATGGCCTGGCTGACATCAGCCGGCGTCAGGTTGAAAGCCACCAGTTTCTGCGGATCGATCCAGATTCGCATGGCGCGCTCGGAGCCGAACAGTTGGGCCTTGCCCACCCCTTTCAGGCGTTTGACCTCGGTGATCACGTTGCGCGTCAGATAATCGCTCAATGCAATTTCATCCAGACGACCGTCCATGGAAGTCAGTGTCGCGATCATCAGGAATCCGGCGGAGATTTCTTCCAGCTGGAGTCCCTGCTGGCTGACCGCACGTGGCAGACGCGGCTCGATGACTTTCAGGCGGTTCTGCACATCGACCTTGGCCAGCTCGGGATTGGTGCCCGGCTCAAAAGTAATGGTCATGGTCGCCGTGCCCTGGCTGCTGCTGGAACTGAAATACAGCAAATTATTCACGCCGTTCAGTTCCTGCTCGATCAGACTCACCACACTGGCATCGATGCTCTGGGCAGATGCCCCCGGATAGGTAGCGGTCAGTTCGAGTTGGGGTGGCGCCACGCTGGGATATTGAGCCACTGGCAGCTTCGGTATCGCCAGCAGACCGGCAAGGACAATGAATAATGCAATGACCCAGGCAAAAACCGGTCGATCGATAAAGAACTGCGCCATTACTTCAGCTCCTGAGCCAGGGCATCGGCGCCCTCTTCTTGCACGCTGACCGCACTCCCCGGTTGCACATGTTGCAGCCCGGCCACGATGACCCGGTCACCGGCATTGAGGCCGCTCTTCACGATCCAGCGGTTGCCTTGCACGCCTCCCAGATCGATGCTCCGTTCCAGGACCTTGCCTTGCGAATCCACAATGAGCACCAGAGCCTTGCCTGCCGCATCGCGTTGCACGGCGCGCTGCATAACGGTGATGCCCTGTGCCGTGCGAGCCTGATCAAGCTGCACGCGAATGAAACTCCCCGGCAGCAGCTCATTCTTCGAATTGGGAAACTCACTGCGCAGCGTGACCTGACCGGTGCCTTGATCAACGGTCAGGTCGGAAAACAGCAAGCGCCCCTTGTGCGGATACGGGCTGCCATCTTCCCGGATGAGTGTCGCGGTGATCTGCCCCGGTTCAAGCTGCTGCAACTCGCCTTGCTGCAACGAGCGTCGCAGCTCGCTTATCTGCCGGGTGGACTGATTGATATCGGCATAAATCGGCTGTAACTGCTGGATGGTTGCCAGAACAGTGGCATCGCCCTGCCCCACCAATGCGCCTTCGGTGACCAGCGCCTTGCCGATTCGTCCCGAGATGGGGGCAGTGACGGTTGCATAATCGAGGTTGAGCCGGGCGCGCTTGAGCGCAGCACGGGTCGAGGCGACATCGGCCTGTGCCTGCAGGAAGCTGGCGCGGGCGTTTTCGGCGTCCTGACGGCTGACAGCATTGACCTTGGTCAGTTCTGCATAACGCTCGGCCTGCAAGCGAGTCTGATACTCCGTCGCCTGTGCCTTGCGCAAAGCCGCTTCGGCGCTTTCGAGATCGGCCTGAAAGGGCGCGGGATCGATACGGAAAAGCACATCGCCCTGTCTGACCTCGGAGCCTTCACGATAAACCCGCTGCAGCACGATCCCGGCCACTCGTGCACGAACCTCGGCGGTGCGCGGCGAAACCAGGCGGCCATTGAGTTCCGTGGTAAGAATCAGGGGATGCGTCTTGACTGTTTCCACCTTCACTTGAGGCGGCATGTCTGGCTCAGCCGCTGGCTTGCCACAGGCACTCAATGCGGCAAGACAGGCGCACAACAGAAAACGACGTGGATCGAGACGGAATAAAGACGGCATTGTGGCGTTCCCCTGAAGATAACGCCATGCTAAAGACTGCCTGCGAACCGCATGTAAACAAGTGTTGGGAAGATGTTAATAAGTGTTAAGGCTTTGCTCGCATCCGGCAGGCCTTGGTTATGCTGTCCCCCTTTGCACACATGGCCTGAACAATGACCAGGATTATGCTTGTCGAGGACGACATTGCGCTGGCAGAACTGATTGCAAGCTATCTCCAGCGTTTTGAATACGATGTCACGGTCGTCAACCGCGGAGATCGTGCGCTTGAGGGCATGCATCGGCTGCGTCCCGACCTGGTCATTCTCGATCTCATGCTGCCGGGACTCGATGGTTTGCATGTCTGTCGACAGCTGCGTGACGAAAGCCCCGTTCTGCCTATCATCATGCTCACGGCCCGAGACAAGAACGACGATCAGATTCTTGGCCTGGAAACCGGTGCCGATGATTACGTCGCAAAACCCTGTGACCCTCGCGTGCTTCTGGCGCGAATCCGTACCCTGTTAAGGCGCAGTCTTTCTACCGAGACGCGTCACGATGCCCAGCAGATTGCTCTGGGGCGACTCATGATCGATCTGACCGAGCGCCAGGTGCAATGGCGCGACCAGGATGTCGAGCTTTCGTCCGGGGAGTACAACCTGTTACTGGTACTTGCCAGCCACGCGGGCGAAGTATTGAGTCGCGATCAGTTGATCCAGCAGTTGCGGGGCATCGAATTCAACGGGATCGACAGGTCGGTCGATGTCGCCATTTCCAAGCTGCGCCGCAAGTTTGAAGACCATCCGGCAGAGCCCCGCAGGATCAAGACCGTATGGGGCAAGGGCTATCTGCTGAGCCGCTCGGAATGGGACGAGTAGCCTTGCGGCCTCGCCTCGCCACTTTTCCCTCCCTTGCAGGATGACTGACCGCCATGTTCAAGATGCTCGCCCGGCTTTACCTGATCATGCTGGTGACCTATGGCATCGCGCTCTTTGCCATTCCCGAAGTTGTACTCAAGTGGTTCAACCAGCAAACCATCACCTATAACCAGGATCAGGCAAAAGGTACGCTGAGCCTGATCAGGCAGCGTTTCGATCAGACACCGCAAACGGCATGGCCGGCCCTGGAAAACCAGCTCAAGGCGGATTTTGCCCCGTATCGGTTAAGGCTGCTCTCCATAAGCGACCCAGGCCTGACAGACTCTGAGCGCAAGGCACTCACACAAGGCCTGAATGCCGTGCGTTCGGACAATTATGGCGAACTGGGTACCGCGCTCACCCTGGTTGCCCCGGATACGGTTGTCGAACTGATAGCGCCCGATGCGCCCGTCGATATCAACATCATGTACTGGCTGATCAATATTCTGATCGGTGCAGCATTGCTGGCCTGCCTGCTGATATGGGTCTGGCCTCACTGGCGTGATCTGCAACGGCTCAAGCGTACTGCCATGACACTGGGAAGCGGCAATCTGGCGGAGCGTACGCAAATTTCACCCCGCTCGAATATCGGTGATCTGGCTCAGGTGTTCGACAAGATGGCGCAGGATATCGAAGGCCTGCTCAATCAGCAGCAGGAGCTCTTGAATGCGGTATCCCATGAATTGCGTACACCGCTGTCGAGGCTGGAGTTCGGCATGGCACTGGTCATGGCCGATCCTCTGGAGCCACCGACAAGGCTGCGTCTTGAACAGATGGTGGGCCACATCCGGGAGCTGGATTCGCTGATCGATGAACTGCTCTCCTACACTCGCCTGAAATCACCGAACCAGCGTCCGCTCCCCGAAGCAATGCCCCTGCAGACTTATCTGGACAGCGTGCTGGGAGGCTTTATCGATGAACAGGAAAACAAGGGATTCACATTACTGCTGTGCCTTGAAAAGGCGGCCGGGCAGTTTGTGCTTGACCCTCGGCTGACCGCACGCGCCCTGCAGAATCTGGTCGGCAATGCCATTCGATACTGTGAGAAGGTGGTACGGGTCAGTGCCGGACTGACGGAGCAAAGCCTTGTCATCAGTGTCGAGGATGACGGGATTGGTATACCTGTCGCCGAGCAGGAGCATATATTCGAGCCGTTCTATCGCCTGGATCGAAGTCGCGACCGTGATACGGGTGGGTTCGGTCTGGGGCTGGCCATCAGTCGTCAGGCGATTGAATGCCAGGGCGGCAGGATCACTGTCGATTCATCACCTTTGGGCGGTGCCCGGTTTGAAATACGCCTGCCAGCCAGATCTGATGACTGATCCGTATCAGTCATCATGAAGCTCGCCGGGTGTCTCGGTTCGCTTCGACCAGACTGATGAACCAAGCTGGCCGAAGCGAAAACCATCACGCGATATGCAATACCTTTCCTCTGGTCTCGGCAATGGCTTTCTCCAGAGCGACCTGGAAGATACTGACCAGCACATCGACTTCTTCAGCCTGAATGAGCAGCGGCGGCAGGAAACGCACGACCGCTCCGTGGCGTCCGCCCAACTCCAGAATGACACCCAGGTGCAGGCATTGGCGTTGAATGGCCTGGGCCAGAGCGGTATCCGCTGCAGGCACACGGCTGTCGCCCGGTGCGTCGCTGACGATTTCCACACCCACCATCAGGCCACGACCGCGAACCTGGCCCAGGCATGGGTAATCGCTCTGCAACTGGCGCAGCGAGCTCATCAGGCGTTGCCCCATGACGTCGGCATGCCCCGGCAGGTTTTCGCTGATGATATGGCGCAGGGTTGCAGCACCAGCCGCCATCGCCATCTGATTGCCGCGGAACGTGCCGGCATGGGAGCCGGGCTTCCAGGTGTCCAGCTCTTCCCGGTAAACCACCACGGACAATGGCAAGCCACCGCCAATGGCTTTGGAAAGCACGAGAATATCGGGCTCGATACCGGCGTGTTCAAAAGCAAAGAGTTTTCCGGTACGACCTATGCCGGTCTGTACTTCATCGATGATCAATGCCACGCCATGTTTGCGGGTTAGCTGGCGCAGGCCTTGAAGCCAGCGTACCGGCGCGGGTATCACACCGCCCTCGCCCTGCACGACTTCGACCACGATGGCCGCCGGCGGCAGCACTCCTGATTCCGGATCACCCAGCAGTTGTTCGATGAAATGCAGCCCGGCATCGACACCCGCTTCACCGCCAATGCCGAACGGGCAGCGGTAGTCGTAGGGATACGGCAGAAACTGCACGTCGGCCATCAGAGAGCCCAGCGCCTGTTTAGGCCCCAGGTTGCCCATCAGGCTCAAGGTGCCCAGGGTCATGCCATGGTAGCCGCCGGAGAACGACATGACCGGTTTGCGTCCGGTGGCGATACGCGCCAGTTTCAATGCTGCCTCGATGCCATCGGCACCGGTAGGGCCGCAGAACTGGATGCGCGCATGGCGGGCAAAGTTTTCGGGCAGCGCAGCGAACAGGTCTTCGACAAAACGATCCTTGACCGGTGTCGTCAGGTCCAGAGTATGCAGGGGCAAACCGGAATCCAGCGTCTGGCGCATGGCTTCGATGGCGACCGGATGGTTATGGCCCAAAGCCAGAGTCCCCGCTCCCGCCAGACAGTCCATGAACAACTGGCCTTGAGTATCACGTACATAAAGGCCATGAGCTTCCTGCAACGCCAGTGGAATGCGTCGCGGGTAAGAACGGGCATTCGATTCCCGTGCAGCCTGGCGCTGCAGGTACTCATTGGTGTTCAGCTCACGGGGTGCTTGCTGACGAAACTGTTCCAGTGTGAAGCTTGCACTGGATGCCTGGCGAGGCTGGACGCTTTCCATTATTGAATCCCTGAAATTGAAAACACAGTCGCAGGCAATCAGCCCTGCCCTTGTACCTGCATGGCCTGGCGCAGGCTCAGCGGTCGCATGTCGGTCCAGACTTTCTCGATGTAGCTCAGGCATTCTTCCTTGCTGCCCTGAACATCAAGGGTGCGCCAGCCTTGTGGCACAGTGCGGTAATCCGGCCAGATGGAGTACTGTTCCTCATCATTGACTACAACCAGAAAGCGCGTATCCGGACTGTCCAGACTCATTGTTTTTCTCCTTGATAGGTTTTGATACATTCTCGATACATTACTACGAATGGTAGCAATTCTCATTAATATTTTATTACCGACACAGCTTTCTCAGTCATCGATGACAGGATCAACAGTCGCAAGACGCTGACGCCCTGTTTATACTTCCAGCCCTTCTGAACGATAACTGCTCTCAGCAAGCGGTCCACGGATGAGTCGATGATTCCCAGCCTTGCCCCGCTGTTCACCGGTCCTCTCGCCGACTACGGTGAGAAACTGCAATTGCGCAGCCTTCCACGGACCGACGTACCGGGTGACCTGTTCTTTGAGCACGAGCATTTCAGTGCATTCGTCGATGGCCTGTTACTGCGCTACCAGACCGATGAACGTCTTGCCCTGGTGTCGCTGTGGTCCAAGTGGTACTTCAGCACCTTCATGGCACCGGTAATGGCCGCCAGCCTGCTGCAACAATCGGCACTGCCGCTTGCCCTGGCCGATACCGGCCTGCAACTGGGTGCCGATTCCAGACCCAAGGCACTGCATCTGGCCCATGCTGGCAAACGCCTGTCTCCCTGCTCGGCCTTCGAGCGTTTTCATGACCTGATCGACGAGCACCTGACACCCGTCATCGACGCCCTGGTCAATGTCACCCGTGCCTCACCCCGGCTGTTCTGGAGCAATGCCGGCAACACGTTCGAATTCGTCACCAGCCGTCTAGAGCTGCACCCGCTGGTCAACCCGCAGAGCACCGCACCGGCCAGGGAAATCCTCACTGCCCGCCTGCGCCCTGACGGCCGACGTAATCCGTTGTTCGCTCCCGTGCGCTATCACGACACCGGTGAGAGCGAGCCGCTGCGCCTGAGGCGCATCTGCTGCATTCGCTACCGGCTTCCCGGTGTCGGCTATTGCAGCAGTTGCCCTCTGGATGAGTGCAGACAGCCGGACTGACTATTTCACCAACTGGAAAGGGTTTTCGGTTTCCCGGTCGTAATCCACCAGATGACCGTAATCCAGGCGATAGACGCGGTCGGCGACATCGAAATAGCGGTCGTCATGGGTGATGGCGATCACCGTCTTGCCAGCGGCCTTCAGCTCGGGCAACAAGTCGTTGTAGAACACATGGCGGAATACCGGGTCCTGATCCGCCGCCCATTCGTCGAGCAGGAAGACTTCCCGCCCTTCCATCATCAGCATCAACAGTGCCAGGCGCTTGCGCTGCCCCATGGACAGCGATGTGGTGGACAGACGCCCGGCCGCGAACTCGACTTTGTGAGCCAGCCCCAGACGCTCCAGATAATGATCCACCCGGGCTTCGAGCCCTTCATGGTTACCCGCTTCTCCCAGCACATCGGCGAACAGATAGAAGTCGGCAAAGATGGCGGCGAAATGCTCGCGATGCCACTCGCTTGTACTGGCATCGAGCACCACACCATTGAGCGATACCTGCCCCGACGTCGGCACGTAGAGCCCTGTCAGCAACTTGGCCAGGGTGGACTTGCCGCTGCCATTGCCACCGACGATGAAAATCAGTTCGCCACGCCGGATCGACAGATCCACAGGTCCCAGCTCAAAGGCAAATTCATCGCTCTGGCCGGGATAGCGGTAGCGCACGTTCGACAGGCGCAGCTCCTCAAAAGGCTGCGAAGCCTGCTCCGGTGTCGTGAACTGCACCGTTTCGCCCAGAGCCAGGGAATCGATGGCCTGCAAGGCCACATGGCCACGGATAACGGCCGGAATGGCATCCAGAATCATCGAGATCGGTGTCCGCAGGAACATGATTGCCAGTACGTAACCCACCACCACTTGCTGGTTCAGCCAGCCAAGCCCCTGGCCCAGAAAAAACAGCGTACCGATCAGCACGAATACCAGCAGCGTCGTCCAGTTCAGGTTGATTGCCCACAAGGTATCGGCACGCACCGAGGCATCCAGCGAGGCGCGGGCAATGGGCTCCAGCTTCTGCTGATAGAGCTGGTGCCGACGCTGGCGGCTCAGTCCCAGTTCGCAACGACCATGAATGGCTGCCTCGAACTGCTCGGTCAACTGGTCATCCTGGCGTCGCACCGCCTGCATCAGAGTCTTGATCTTGCGCCCGAGCAACACATCGAGGCCGACCCCGAAGGCAATCACCAGCAGCGTCAGGAAAAAGAACGGCATACTCAGCCAGGCCATGTACCCCAGACCTGCCAGCAACAGCAGACCGTTGTACAGGGAAATCGGCAGTTGCTTGAAGGCTGTGGCGACGGTGGTCACGTCCTTGGTCAGTGCGTTGTAGATGCGTGGGCTGCCCAGTCGCTCAATGCGCTCCAGCGCAGTGCCCAGCACCTTGCCTACCAGTCGCAGCCGCAACTGGTAAACCAGGCGATGACCGATCTGCACCAGCAGCGACTGTGAGGCAATCCCACTGACAAACAAAAGCATCAACAAGCCGCCGAATATCAGCAAGGCCTGGCCGATATCGCCAGGGCCATGCTCAAGGCTGCGGTTGATGTAACCAATCAGACCGATACTGGCCGCTGCACTCAAGGCACTGCTCAGCACCGCAAGAAAGATGCGCCACCGAGCGTTATGCAGCAGTTCTTTCAATAAAATCATGACGCCGATACCACCTTGGCAGAAGTTTCCAACAGTAGAGGCAACAGGCTTTCGGCCAGTCGAGGTTCGCCAGGTACTTCGTGATGCCCCACGTCCAGCGTCCATTGGCGAACGGTCTGCTGCGTATGCGCTTGCCATTGGGCACGCAGATCCGCATGGACATTGCCACGCCACACCCAGACCGGCACATCGACGACAGGCAAGGCCTGCTCATACAGGCGGGTCTTGATCGAGCGATACTGCTTCAACAGTGCAAGCAGTTCGGCGTCGGCGGCTTCCCATTGCAGATGCGAGCGCACCTGAGGATCGTTGAGCAACAGGTTGACGCCTTCGGCATAGTCATGACCGGCCAGCAGGCTCGTCAAGCGCTCGCGCAGGGATTCGCCAATCGGCTGTGCATGGCTGCGGCAGTAAAAGGCAAAATCGGCAATCAACTGCCCCGCCTCATCGCCCTCACCCGCCAGACTGCGCCGGGCATCGTGATCGAGCACTGCAAGCCCTGCGATGTTAAAACCACTGGCCTGCAAGTGCGGCACCAGCAACAAGGCCAGTCGCGAAGCGAGGCTCCAGCCCAGCAGCACCAGAGGCCGCTGTTTCAACTCGACGGGGATGCTCGCCACATAGTGCTGCAACAGCGCATCCATAGCGCCTTCATCCCAGCCTTTTTCCGCTGCAGCCAGACCAAAGACCGAGACTTGAGGCCCCAGATTGTCCACCAGCGGTTGATAGGCCTGCAGATGCCCCTGGGCTCCGTGCACCAGCAACACGGCGGGTGACTGCTCGTGAGCCTCATTCAGCACTTTCCAGGGTCCGCTGCTCTCGCCTTTGCCCAGACCATTGACCAGATTGCGCACCGTATGCCGTTCGAACAGAAGGTTGGTTGGCAGATTGAGCGCAAGACGCTCGCGCAGCAGCGATATGACCTTGATTGCCGCCAGCGAATGCCCGCCGACGCTAAAGAAGTTGTCGGTCACGCCCAGATCCTCGACACCCAGCACCTCGCACCAGATGGCCAGAATGGCGGTTTCCAGTTCACCGACCGGCGCCACGCGGGTGTTCTGCAAACGCTGCCGGGCACGCTCCAGCAGACTCTTGCGATCCAGCTTGCCATTGCTGTTCAGTGGCAGGGCCTTGAGCTCCAGAATGCCACTGGGCAGCATGTAGTCCGGCAGTTGACGAGCCAGGCTGGCACGCAGTTGATCTGCGCTCTGAGAACCGGCTTCGTCCTTGACGATAAAGGCCAGCAGACGCGCATGATCGCCTTCGCCATCCAGCAGCACCGCGGCCTGCAAGACGCCCGGCTGACCCAGCAGTGCCTGTTCGACTTCTGCCAGTTCCAGGCGGAAACCGCGAATCTTCACTTGCTGATCGTTACGTCCCAGGATGCGCAGTGCACCATTGGCCTGACGCAAGGCCAGGTCGCCGGTGCGATACAGGCGGCTGCCGCTGAGCGGATCGACACCAAAGGCATTGCCGCCCACATCGCCCACGTAGCCTCGTCCGACACTGGCCCCACTGATGCACAATTCGCCAGCCTGCCCCGGTGGCACCGGGCGCTGCTGTTCGTCCAGCAAATGGATACGGTTATCTCCCAGCACCTGACTCAGCGCAGTGCCTGCCACACCCCGCTCGAGATCGATGGCCTGCCAGAGCACACCGACCGTGGTTTCGGTCGGTCCATAGTGGTTGTACAGGCGGCAGGCCGGGTTCGACTCGACCAGACGGCTCAGCAAATGCTCACCCACAGGCTCGCCGCCCAACACCAGCACCTGCCTCGGAAGCACCTCGGCGGCCTGCTCGCCCATCAGGGCTTCGAGATGCGAAGGCACGATCTTGAGGACATCCAGCGGGTAGCGCTTGAGTTCTTCGGCAAAGGCCCGGGCATCGGTCACGGTGGATTGCTCCAGCACATGTACGCACCCGCCTTGCAGCCAGGCCGGGAAAAGTACGGTATTGCCCAGATCCGCGAGCAACGACGACACCAGCCCATAATGCCCGCCCTCGGGCAGTTTCAGGGCTCGCGTCACTTGTGTTGCGTAATGGCGTAACTGAGCCTGTTCGATCTGCACGCCTTTCGGTTTGCCGCTGGTGCCCGAGGTATAGAGCACATAGGCCAGATCCTGCGCCTCAGCAGACACCGGCTTATCGAAGACCGGGCCGTTGCTGGCTTCTGACCAGTTCAGGGTCACAAGCGAGGTTTCAGGCAACTCTTCCATGCACAGCAACAGCGCTGGCTGGGCGTCTTCCAGAATGCCGGCCAGACGCAGCGGTGGCTGCTTCGGGTCCAAAGGCAGGTAAGCAGCACCGACCTTGAAGCAGGCCAGCATTGCCACCAGCATCTCGGCCCCCCGCGACAGATACAGACCGACCACTTGCTCACGACCGATACCGGCCTGATGCAGGCTGCCAGCCACCCGGTCGCTCAGGGCATCGAGTCCGGCATAAGAGAATATCTGCTCCCCATAGCGCAGTGCCGGCCGATCCGGTTGTGTGCGGGCGTACTCACGCAAGGTGGCGACGATATCGAGATCGGCTTCCAGTTCAGGGCGAGCCGTAGCGGCCAGCAGTTCCCCAGGCAGATGAAGCTCAAAAGCATCGATTCGGCCGTTGGGTGACTGCACCAGTTGTTCAAGCCAGTGGGCAAAGCGCTGTAGCAACACCTGCGCCTGCTCGCCACGATACAGGCCCTCGTCATAGGAAAGCGCAAGCTGCCCAGGGCCCTGTGCATCCAGGGTCAGTTGTACTTGCAGCTCCACCGGGGTGTCGAAAGACAACACCTGCATGTCATGCAGTTGCGACGTGTACAGAACCCGCAATCCGGTCTGGAAGCTGGCGCGCCACTCCGGCAGCAACTGGGCCTGGCCCACATACTCCTGCCACTCGACAGCGTTTTCCAGCTGTCGGCTCAGTTGCCGGGCCACACTGGTCAGGGTGCTGTGTTCGGAGAGTTGCACCACCATTGGCAAGGTCTGCTCGAACAGACCATAAGCGCCCTGCAACTCTTCATAGTCATCCCGTGGGTCATGCTGCAAGCCCAGTTGGCCATGCTGTTGACCATTGAGACTGCCCAGCAGAGAGCCCCAGGCCGCCAGTGCCAGTTTCTCGACATCCAGGCCTTCGCGCTCGGCCAGCGCACTCAGCGCAGTCGTCAGTGCCTCGGCAAGTTCCAGGCGAACCACGCCATGGCTGCCACTGGCGACGCCGTAGCGTTCGATCAGGCGCATGCCAGGCACGTCCTGCAAGGCCAGATTGCGCCAGAACTGCGCGCCCTGCTCGGCATCTTCGTCCAGTTGCAGGCCATTGATCCACTCGACATATTCGCCGTACTGCATGGGTTCGGCTTCAAGCGCTGCACTTCGGCCCAGCAAATGCTCTCGCAACTGGAGCAGGCTGCGTTGATCCAGCGAGTAGACCGGGACTGCCAGGAGCAGGCTGTCGTCCAGCAGCCAGGCCAGCACATCCGGTTGTTCAACCTGACAATGACGCTGCGCCTGTTCCAGCCAGCCTTGCGCATCATGGCCGTCACCGGCATGAGCCTGACGCCAGTCCAGGCGCAGCTCGTGGTGTTCGGCAACCCGCTGGCGCAACGCCGTGGCCCCGACCGGGCGTTGATAGCGCAGACGCAGGGCCTCGTGTTGTTCAAGGCAGGCACGCAGACGTTGTTCGATGCTGCCTGCGGGTACACCGGCCAGTTGCATCCGTACCCAGCGCCAGGCCTGTGGGTTGGCCTGGGCCAGTTGTTTCTGTTGCGGTGAAAGCGTCAGTCCAAGATCCATCATGGGTTCAACTCTGCGTGGGTCGCTTCGGTCTGCGCCGGGGCAGCCATTACCTGATCACGGCCATAGATCTCGCCCATGGCCACCACAATTTTTCGCTCGCCGTCGAACGGGTCCCGGGCATGGGCCGCCAGCATGTTGTCGAGCATGACCACATCGCCCTGCTGCCAGTCGAAGCGCACAGCGCAACGGTCATAGGCGGCGTTGATGGCTTCGATGGCGCTTTCTTCAAGCTCCGAACCGTCGCCGTAGAACACCTGCCGCGGCATGCTTGCCTCGCCATCGCGCAGGAACTGCTCGCGGATATCGGCATCCAGAAAGGCCGGATGGTAGAGCTGAATCTGGTTGAAGAAGCTCTCTTCCCCGGTCAGCGGATGCAGAATCACCGCCGGACAGACCTGACGGGTATGCAGATCGTTGGCACCGCGCCACTGGAATTCGATATTGCTTTCACGGCAGATCCGCTCGACCTCGGCACGCTCCTCGGTCTGGAAGAAGTGCTGCCAGCTGACGTCCAGGCTGGTGCTGAAATTGCGCACGTACATCAGTTGTTTGCTGCGCAGCTTCGCCTGCAGCCAGGCCGGCAGTTCACGGTAGACCTCGCGGCTGTCGACAATCGGCGTCGCGCCACCGGTGGTGGCCGGAATCTCGCAATAGAACCACTGCCGACGCGGCCAGCGATGCTGATGCGCGCTCTCGTTGTGGAACAGGATCATCCGGTCCTTGGGGTATGGCGTGGACTTGTAGATGTTCTTGCCGCCCTCTTTCTTGGGCAAGTCGCCGTACTGGCCGTAGAGCTGCGGGCACAGGGACTGGCAGAAACTCTCGAAATCGACCGGCGTCGGCAGGTCGAAACCACGGAACAGAATACCGCCATGCTCGCGCAGCCAGTTCTCGACCTTGTCGCGGTTGGCTTCGGCCCAGATGGCGGGTGCCAGTTCACGGTCGCGCAGAGTCACCAGCAAGGGGAATTTCGAGCCTTCGCGCAACGGTCGGGCTTCGATGGGCTCGCGGGCGGCGGGTGAAGCGCTCTGGCGCATCTTGCCCAATTTGCTCATCTTGCGTTGCACCGGGTTGTCCGTGGACATTGCAGCAGCTCCCTTTACTGTCGGAATCAAGGTATCGATAGGTTTTTCAGGCGTGACGAGGGCCATTTCCAGCAGCGACGCGAAGGCATCGCGCAGGCGTTCGATGGTGGCCGGGCGGAACAGGCTGGTGCGATACACCCAGCGCAGGCTGATCGCATCGCCGTCTTCGCTGGCGAACAGCGCCATGTCGAACTTGGAATGATGCTGCTCGCCGGTCAGCGGCTCGACCTGCAGGTTGCCCAACCGACGTTGCTGACGCGGCGTGTTGTCGAGGACAAACAGCGTTTGCAGCAGCGGATGCAGATTGGCCACCCGAGGCAGTTCCAGGCATTCCACGACCCGCTCGAACGGCGTGTCCTGCCAGGCGAATGCTTGCAGGCAAAGCTCCCGAACCTGCTGCGCCTGTTCACGGAAACTCAGTTCCGGTTGCAGGCGAATACGCAAGGCCAGCAGGTTGACGAAGAAGCCGATCAGCGACTCGGTGGCAGGATGGTCGCGGTTTGCGACATCGGTACCGATTACCAGGTCGCGGCCTTGCGTCTCGCGCTGCAGCACGGCGGCATAGCAGGTCAGCAACAGCATGAACGGTGAAGTGCAGCTGTCCTGGGCAAAGGCTTTCAGGCGTTCGACGGTAGCAGCAGACAATTGGAAATCCAGGGCCGCGCCGGTGCCGCTATCGCGTTCCGGGCGCGGAAAATCGAACGGCAAAGGTACGTTAGCGGGAATTCCGGCCAGATTGCGCCGCCAGAAGTCCAGACCTTCGCGCTGACGCAACTGGACCGCAGGCGAGCCTTGCCATACCGCATAATCGACGTACTGGATCGGCAAGTCATCCTGATCGGGTTGCAGGCCCGCACTCCAGGCTTCGTAGCCTTGAATCAGCTCATCCACCAGTATCGCGCCGGACCAGCCATCGGAAGCGATATGGTGCATGACCAGTTGCAGCACATGTTCCTGCTCGTCCAGGCGATACAGCACGGCCCGCAAAGGCGCTTCGCTGCCCAGATCGAAAGGCCGCAAGGCAACCTCACGAGCTTCGGTTGGCCATTGGGCTTCGCTGGAGTCGATCATTTGCAGCGCGACCGACAGATCCTCATGAATCCGCTGGCGCAACTCGCCGCCTTGCTGATGATAGGTCGTGCGCAAGATGGCATGACGACCGACCAGACGCTGTAACGAACGCTGCAACGACTGGCTGTCCAGCTCACCGCGCAAGCGCACGTTGCTGCTCATGTTAAAGCTGCTGTCGGCCAGATCCAGTTGCTGCATCAGCCAGACCCGCTGCTGTGCCGAAGACAATGGCTGCTCGATGTGCCGGTCGACGTGAGGAATCGCCAGTGAGCCGATATCCAGATCACGCGCCAGACCTTCCAGCCGTGCAGCCAGTTCGGCCAGTACCGGAGTCTCAAACAGCCAGCGCAGCGGCACTTCAAGGCCCTGTTCGCGCAAGCGGCTGCGGACCTGGGCCGCCATCAGCGAATGCCCGCCCAACTGGAAGAAATGGCCGTCGGCAGGAATCTGCTGGCGTTTCAGCACTGCGCCCCAGATGTCGGCCAGCATGCTTTCGCTGGCCGACAGCGGTCGTTGATCGGCGCTGATTGTCGGGTTTTCCAGTTGCAAGCGTGGCAGTTGCTTGCGATCCACCTTACCGTTGGTATTGAGCGGTAACTGTTCCAGTGACTGCAAATGCGTCGGCAGCATGTAAACCGGCAAGCGCGCCTGCAAATAGTCGCGAATCTCGGCTTCGTCGGGTGAGCTGCCAGCCTCTGCTACCCAGAAAGCGGCCAGATGCTCGCCCTGCACGGCCACGACTGCCTGGATCAGCTGTGGATGACTGAGCAGCACCGCCTCGATCTCGCCCAGTTCGATACGGAAACCGCGCAGTTTGATCTGATCGTCGGTACGGCCCAGGTAATACAGTTGCCCATCGGGCTGCCAGCGCGCCAGGTCGCCGGTGCGATACAGGCGGCTGCCATCGGTGCTGAACGGATCGGCAATGAAGCGTTCTGCGGTCAGCCCAGGTTGGCCGGCATAACCGCGAGCCAGGCCATCACCGGCGATGTACAGCTCACCGACGCAACCGGTCGGCACTTCGCACAAATGTTCGTCGAGTACGTGGCAGCGGGTATTGAGCAGTGGTCGGCCAATCGGCGCGACAGGCAATTGCAGCGCATCGATCGGGGTTTGTGTAGACCATACCGTGGTTTCTGTCGGGCCATAGACGTTGACCAGATGAGCCACCGATTGCCGCAGTTCGGTGGCCATTTCTGCCGACAAGGCTTCACCGCCTGCCAGCGCCACACGCCCTGCCAGCACCTGACGGTCACCCTGCAACAGCATGGCCCAGGTAGCGGGTGTGGCCTGAATCAGGTCCACGGACCGATCCTGGATCAGGCGAGCGAGCAGTACCGGATCCTGACGCTCGTCATCGTCGGCCAGCACCACGGAACCGCCGCGCACCAGCGGCAGACACAGTTCCAGGCCGCAGATATCGAAGGTGACGGTAGTCAGGGCCAGATAACGCTGCACATTTTCCAGGGGCAGCGCCTGCTCCATGGCCAGCAGGAAGTTGGCGAAGTTGCCGCGACTGATCTGCACGCCCTTGGGTTGCCCGGTGGAACCCGAGGTGTAGAGCGTGTAAGCCAGTTGCTGAAGATTTCTGTCAACCGCCGGAACCTGTGCCGGGAACTGCGCCAAGGGCAGATCGGCCCAGAGATGGCTGCGCAGTTGCTCGGGCAAGTCTGTATTCAGTGCATCGCAGATCAGCAAGTGTGGCTGCGCCCGAGTGAGGATCTGCGCCTGACGGGCCGCCGGATGACCGGGATCGAGCGGCAGGTAAGAAGCACCAGCCTTCTGGATCCCCAGCATGCACACCAGCAGTCTTTCGTCTCGCGGCAGGCAGAAGGCAATTGTCGATTCGTGACCGACGTCCTGCTCCAGCAGCCAGTTCGCCAGCCGGTTGGCCTGGGCATCCAGCGCCGCGTAACTCAAGCGCCGATCTGCGCTGTACACCGCAACACGCTCGGGACAGAGAGCGGCCTGGACTTCAAAGCGCGTTACAAAATCCGCTTCGCAATGCACCTCCATGGACGTACCTGCCGTGGCCAGTCTTGCAACCGAGTCCAGCGGTACTTCCAGCAGGTTGTGCTGAAGATCGAGGCTCGTCAGGCTGCCCAGCAAGCCCTGGTAATCCTCGACCAGCCGTTTTGCGGTTTCAGGACGCAGCAGCGCGGTGGCGTACTCGACAATCAGGCGGGTATTGGCATCGGTGCCACGGCCGTGGGTGAACAGGTTGAACGTCAGATCGAACTTGGCACTGACCACACCGTCCGGCAGCGCCAGCGATTCAACGCTGACACCCGGCAGGCTGAGGCGGCGGGAGTCGCCATGGTCGATCTGGTAATTGAACAGGTTCTGGAACACCGGGGTGCGATCCAGATGGCGCTCGAAATCCAGCTTGTCCAGCAATTGCTCGAACGGCAGCTCCTGGTGAGCCAAATCATCGGCCAGTTGTCCGCTGAGCGTCTTGATGAACGATTGCAGGCTTTGCCGGGCATCGATCCGTACACGATGAGCCAGGGTGTTGACGAACAGGCCGACCAGCGCCTGACCCGCAGCCGATTCACGCCCGGCCACCGGCAAGCCGATAGCGAAATCCGTGCGCCCGGCATGCCGCCAGAGCAGCAACTGGTAAGCGGCAAAGTACAACACGAATGGCGTGACACCCAGCGCTTTGGCCTGTGCATCCACTGCCGCACTCAACGTACCTGGCAAGGCAAATTCGTCACGGGCACCGGAATAATCCTGCACCGCTGGCCGCAGGCAGTGATCAGGCAGTTCCAGAGGCTCGTTGCCCAGATCCTGCAACCGTTGTTGCCAATAACCCAGCAATTGCTGGCCCTGCTCGCCGTCCAGGCGCTCGCGCTGCTCCTTGATGAAAGGCAGCAGGCCGGTTGCCGCTGGTGTTGGCTGGCCTTGGTAGATCAGCGCGAAGTCCTGCACCAGCAGGCCCATGGACCAGCCGTCCACGGCAATGTGGTGCACATTGAACAGCAGGCGGTAATCGCCGGGAGCCATGCTGAAGACATCGATGGCCAGCAACGGCCCGTTGAGCAGATCGAAAACACGTCGGGCCGCCTTGGCGATACTTGCCTGCTGCTCCGGTTCGCTCAGGCCGCTGAGATCATGCACGTTGAAGATCGGCGCAACCGTCTCGTCCAGACGCTGCCAGACCTGGCCCTTCTCTTCAAAGAAGCGGCAGCGCAAGGCCTCATGGCGCTGGACCAGGGTCTGACAAGTGCTTTGCAGACGCGGCACATCCAGATCACCGCGCAAGGCCAGCAATTGGGTGACGTTATAAGCCGTTTGCGCCGGATCCAGTTGCTGCATGAACCACACCCGCTGCTGGGCGTGGGACAAGGGCTGCGGTTGATCTGCGGCCTGTATGGCCACTGGCGGCGTAGCGGGTTTTGCCGCAACGGGTTTCAATACTCCGGCCAGTTGCCGGGGCGTCGGGTTTTCCAGCAGTTGCCGAGGCATCAGGCGCAGTTCGGCCTTACGCAGACGTGCAATCAGTTGCAGGCTGAGGATCGAGTCACCGCCCTCGGCAAAGAAGTCGGCATCTGCACCCAGCCCCGGTTGCTCAAGCAACTCGCGAAAGGCCTCGATCACTGCAAGCAAGGCCGGTTGCCGGCGGCAATCGATACACAGGGCCATGCCCGTCAGTGTGGAATGCTGCAAAACGTCACGGGGTTTGAGCTTGAGTCCGGCCCGGGAAGCCAGGCCGATCAGTTGCAGGCTGAGGATCGAATCACCGCCGAGGGCGAAGAAATCATCCTCGCGTCCGACCTGAGTACAACCCAGCACCTGACACCACAACTGCGCCAGATGCTGCTCCGTGGCGCCAACCGGTGGCTGAGCGGCGGCGCTGGCTGCTTCACCTTCGGTTGGCTCAGGCAAGGCGCGACGATCCAGCTTGCCATTGGCCGTCAGCGGCAATGTATCCAGCACCTGCCAGTGTGCGGGCAACATATGCTCAGGCAATTGACGACGGGCTTCTTCCTGTACGCCAAGCAGTTCTTCGGCGCTCAGTGCAGGGCTGACATAGGCCACCAGTTGCGTCCGGCCCTTGATTTCCATAGCCAGTACCGCGCCCTCGCGGACCTGCGGCTGGGCATTGAGCCAGGCACTGACTTCACCCGGCTCGACACGGAAACCACGAATCTTGACCTGATCGTCCTGACGACCGAGAAACACCAGACGCCCGTTGCGGTCCAGGCGAACCCGGTCGCCACTGCGATAAAAGCGCTGGCCCTGAGCCGTGGAGCCGAACGCCCGGGCGGTCAGTTCAGGCTGGCCGAGATAGCCATGGGCAACCTGTGGGCCTGCAATCAATAGTTCACCGGCCACACCCACAGGCACCGGAATGTCATTGCCATCGACAATGCGCAACTCGCAGTTGGCCAGCGGCTGACCCAACGGCAGGTATTGCCCGGCCTCCAGTGAGTCGAGGGACGGGATTTCGCCGCAGATCACACCGACCGTGGTTTCCGAAGGCCCGTAGTGGTTGAAAATGCGCAGTTGCGGTGCCAGTTCGCGCACCTGTGTAAACAGGGCCTGATCGAATCCTTCGCCACCCAGAATCAGCGTTTCCCTGGGCAACACACGCCGGGCATCGTCCAGCGCCAGCAAGCCGCGCAAGTGCGAAGGCGCGATCTTCAGGCAATCCACGGGCTGCTCGTCGAGGAAATCAGCCCAGCCTGGCGGGTCGAACGTCAGGGATGCAGGCGGCAGCACCAGCGGATCGCCGGCATTCAGGGCCGCGAATACGCAGGTCAGCCCCAGATCCGCTGCCACGGTAGCCAGGGTCGCCCAGCGGCTGCCGGGTTTTGCCTGGAGGCGTTGGCCAACAGCCGTCGCGTAGTGCGCCAGATTTTCGTGGGTGACCAGCACGCCCTTGGGCTGGCCGGTCGAACCCGAGGTATAGATCAGATAGGCAGGCAGATGCGGCTGGCTGAGGCTCTGCCCCGAATCCACAGGTGCATCAGCCGACCAGACGCTGGAGGTCAGCGCAAGGTGCGCAATATCCACAGCGGTTTCAGGCGCTTCGGCCAGGGTCAGCCACAGGCTCGCGCCACTGTCCTGCAACAGTTGTGCAAGTCGTTGCGGCGGCTGGGCAGGGTCGAGAAACAGGCAGGTCGCACCGCGTTGCCAGCAAGCCAGGGTCGCCAGCAACTGCTCGGCGCAGCGGGGCATGCACAGCGCAACCACATGGCCAAGCTCGACACCCTGCCCGGCCAGTCTTGCCGCCAGCGCACGGCTGGCGGCACCCAGCGTTGCGTAATCGATGTTCTGCCCGGCACTGCACAAGGCCAGGGCACTCGGCGTATGGGCCGCCCAGTGCCGGACTTGCTGATCCAGCGGCAAGGGCGTCGAGCCCAGTTCAGGACCATGCAGCTCGCTTGGCGGCGAGACCATCTGCAACTCGGCCAGACGTCGCTGGGGATGGCTCACAGATTGTTCGAGAATCGCCAGCAGGTCGTCCAGCATCTGCTCGACCGTTGCAGCCTCGAACAATTCGTCGCTGTATTCCAGCTCGCAGCGCAGTCGCGAGTCGGCGGTACGCACCATGCGCAGCGTGAGGTCGAAACGGGCATGACGTTGCGGCGGGTCAAGCACTTCGACCGCAACACCGGGTAATTCCAGGGTTCGGCTCGCGGGTAGATCGACCTGCACGAACATGACCTGGAACAGCGGGCTGGAACGTGGGCGCTCAAGGCTTTCCAGCACCTTCTCGAAAGGCAGCAATTGATGGTCGAAAGCGGCTGCGACGGTGTCACGGGTACGCAGCAGTGCGCTGCTGAAATCGGGGTTGTCCTGCAACTGCTGACGGATCACCAGCGTATTGAGCAACGGGCCTATGAGCGGTACCAACTCTGGCCGGTCACGCTGGGCTGCGGAAGTCCCCAGGCACAGGTCGCTTTCGCCGCTGTAACGCGACAACAGGCAACTGAAAGCGGTCAGACCGTAGATATACAGCGTCACGCCCTGCCTGCGAATGGCCGCTTCCACTGCTGTGGTCAGTTCGGGTGAAAGCTCACGGGCCAGTACCGCACCGCTATGACGACGCTGGCTGGCTGCAGGTCGTGGTCGATCCAGTGGCAAAGCCAACGACGCCGGAGCATCCGCCAGTTGGGTGCGCCAGAACTCCAGGTGTTGCTGGCAACTATCGCTGTCCAGCCACTCCTGCTCCCAGGCCGCGTAATCGGCGTACTGGATGCTCAGCTCGGGCTGTCGGGCGGGCTCGTTCAGGGCAAGTGCCCGATAAGCCTCGGCCAGCTCCAGGGTGAGCTGCTGAGCCGACCAAGCGTCGTAGGCCACGTGATGAATGGTGAAAAACAGCCAGGTCGACTGCCCCTGGGCGTCGCTGAAAGCCTGCCAGCGCCAGGGTGCCGAGCTGGCCAGATCGAAGGGTTCGGCAAGCTGACGTGCGTATTCGTCGGCACACCACTGCTCGTATTCATGTGCCTGCAGGCTCAAGCGCTCGACCTTTGGCAGGAAAACCTGCAAAGGTTCGCACTGAGGCTGCAACTGACCCTGTGCATCGCTGATATAGCGGGTGCGCAGGATCTGGTGGCGATCGGCCAACTGTTGCATGGCCTGTTGCAGACGCTGGCCATCGAGGTCGCGGTCGAAACGCAGGACCGAGCACAGGTTGTAGAGCGCACGGCTGCTCAGGGCTTCGGCCGACAGAAAGCGTCGCTGCGCCTGGGCCAGCGGCAGGCTCTGGCCTTCGCTGTGCACGGCAGGCACGATCGGCAGCCGCCAACTGTCGATGCCCTTCTCGGCCAGGCGCTGGCGGAACAGCTTTTTCTTGTCCGCAGGCAAGGAAGCCAGTCGTTGTGCAATCTCCAGGAACGCTTGTTGCGTCATCCCACTCATTCTTATTCTTCCATCTCTGATAGCAGACGCTGCATTTCGTCCAGGGCTTCATCCGTGGAAGGCCCTTGGGGTTTTTCGATCTGCTCGGCAAGCGCGGCAATCGTCGGGTTATGGAACAGGCTGCGCAGTTCGATCTTGATGCCGAAACGGTTCTCGACCCGGGTCATCAAGCGCATCGCCAGCAGAGAATGGCCACCCAGCTCGAAGAAGCTGTTGAACACCCCGACCTGCGGCACTTCAAGCAACTCCTGCCAGATCTCGGCCAGTTGCTGTTCCAGCTCGTTGCGCGGTGCCACGCCTTCCAGAGCCACAGGTTGCGGCACCGGCAGGCTCTTGCGATCGATCTTGCCGTTGGCATTGAGGGCAAAACGTGGCTGCTCGATGAAACCGGCAGGAATCATGTAACCCGGCAACAGTCCTTCCAGATGGCGACGCAAGGCCGCCTGATCCACCGGGCTCGGCGTTTGCAGCCAGGCGAACAGGCTCTGGCTGCGGGCATCGATCATCACCACGGCCTCTTCCACACCCGGATAACGACGCAACAGCGATTCGATCTCCCCCGGCTCGATACGGAAGCCCCGTACCTTGACCTGGAAGTCGCTACGCCCCACATAGGCCAGACGTCCGTCATTGCGGCGGCGCACCAGATCGCCGGTGCGATACATGCGGCTGCCGGGCTCGCTGGCATAAGGATCCGGCAAATAGGCTGACGCCGTGATGGCAGGCGCATGCTGATAGCCGCGGGTCACCCCGGAACCGGCGATATACAGCTCACCGGTCGTGCCCAGCGGCACCGGACGCAGCATTTCATCGAGCACGTAGCAGCGAGTGTTGAGCAACGGTGAGCCGATATCGGCCACTCCGTTCGGCACCTCCTGCAACGCCTGAGTCGTCGACCAGACCGTGGTTTCAGTCGGGCCATAAGCGTTGATCAGGGTCACGCCGCGGCTGCGCAGTTCGGTCACCAGCTCACCCGGCACCGCTTCGCCGCCGATCAGGCCGCGTATGGCTGGCCAGTCGGCATGGCCGGTTTCCAGCAGGATCTGCCAGCCCGCCGGTGTTGCCTGGAACACCGTGGCACGGCGCAACAAGGCAAACAGCTGATGGCCATCGACCACCTGCTCGCGGCGGGCCAGCAACAGGGCCGCGCCATTGACCAGCGGCAGAAACAGCTCCGGCTTGCACATATCGAAGGCGTAAGTGGTGCTGGCCAGCCAGACATCGCTGGCACCGAGCGGCAACTGTCGGTCAAGACCGGCCAGCAGGTTGCTCAGGTTGTCGCGGGTGACCTGCACGCCTTTGGGGGTACCGGTCGAGCCCGAGGTGTAGATCACATAGGCCCGTTGTTGCGGATTGACCGGCAAGACCAGGTTCTCGGCGCTGTAGTCATCCAGAGACAACTGATCGATCAGATCCTTGTCGACGCCCTTCAAGGCCTCGGCACTCAGGCTCTCGCCAAGCACCCGTGCCGGACGCGCATGACCGATGATGAAGCGCAGGCGCTCTGCCGGATGTTGCGGGTCCAGTGGCAGGTACGCCGCTCCGGCCTTGTGAATGGCCAGCAGGGTTGGCAACAGCCACGGGCCGCGGGTCAGGCAGACGGCAATCAGGTCATCGGTGCCGACACCCCGGGCACGCAGCCAGTGTGCCAGACGATTGCTGCGGGCATTGAGTTGCGCGTAGGTCCATTGCTGGTCCTGACAATCCACGGCCAGGGCCTCGGGAGTCAGTTGCACTTGCCGCTCGAAGCGGGCAATCAGATCCACTTCACGCTGCAAGGCCTGGGCAGGCAGGTTCCATGGGCGCTCGTCCAGCGCGTGATCGGCATTGGACAGATCGATATCCCACAGACGTGCTTCAGGCTGTTTGAGCATGCCTTCGAGCAGATAGCGGTATTCGTCGGCATAGCGTTGTGCAGTGCGCGGCAGGAACAGGTCGGTATTGTATTCCAGTACGCACTGCCAGTCATCACCGTGCTGCTCGATATGCAGACCGATATCCACCAGCGCGCTGTCGCTTTCGACATTCAGGCGCTGCACCGCAGCACCGGCAAAATGCTGTTCGACCGACGCGGCGACATCCCGCTGGATCAGGTTGAACAACGCCTGGAACAACGGCGTATGACTCAGGTCGCGGCGAACTTGCAGGGCTTCGACCAGACGTTCGAAAGGCACATCCCCATGCTGTTGCGCTGCCAGATGCGTGGCTTGCAGTTGCTGCCAGAACTGCTCGACCGATTGCAGCGGATCGATGCTGCTGCGCAATACCTGGGTCGTGGCGAAGTACCCGATCAGGTTGTCGGTATGGGCCTGATGGCGATGGGCGACCGGCAGCCCCATCCATATTTCACGCTGTCCCGAGTGTCTGGCCAGCAGGGTTTTCCAGGCAGCCAGCAGAGGTGCGAACGCTGTCAGACCGTGACGTTGTGCGGTTTCCCGAAGCTGCTCGACCAGCGCGGCTGGCAGATCGAAACGCAGGCGCTGGCCTTTGTAGCCCTGCTCCGCCGGACGCGGCAAATCGGTCGGCAGGTTAAGTACCGGCGGTTCGCCAGCCAGGGTCTGACGCCAGTATTCAAGCTGCGATTCGATCAAGGCCTGACCCGCAGGGGCTTGCCAACTGGCGGCAATGTCGGAGAACTGCAGGGGCAGTTGCGGCAGACAGGCGCTGCGACCTTCCAGAAGGGCCTGATAGATCAGTTGCAGTTCATTGAAGAAGATTTCCAGCGAACGGGCGTCGGCAATGATGTGATGCAAGGTAACCTGCAGCACGCTGCGGCTCTGGCCCTGATACACACGAACCCTGAACAGCGGCGATGACGTGAGATCGAAGGCCAGCTGGGCTTCCTGACTCAGTTTCCGGGCGAAAGCCGGGGAATGCTCGTCGCTTTCCAGCGGTTCGATGCTCACCTGCACTGCGGCCTGAGCCTCGACACGCTGACGTGCGCCGTCGGCGGTATCGCTGAACACCGTGCGCAGGCTGTGCTGGCGGCTGACCAGTTGAGTCAGGGCCTGTTCCAGCAGTGCCGGTTGCAGAACAGCATCCAGGCGCAAGGCCAGGGACAGGTGATAAGCCTGAGTATCGCCTTGCAGGCGATCCAGGAACCACAAGCGCTGTTGCGTGAAATGCAGCGGGGCCAGAGGCTCCTTGAAAGGACGCAGGATGCCTTCGGACTCAACGCTGGTTGCCGCCAGTTGCGCCGCCAGATCCCGCAGGACCGGGTGCTCGAACAGCGTGCGCAATGGCAGGCGTCGGCCATGCTGCTCGGCAATGCGCGCCACCAGACGCGCTGCCAGCAACGAATGACCACCGAGAGCGAAGAAGTTGTCTTCGGCCCCGATATCGCTGCTGCCCAGCAGTTCTTCCCAGAGTCGGGCCAGTTCCTGCTCCCACTCGCCAGAGAGCGCACTGCGCCGACCATCGCGCTGGAGTGGCTCCGGCAGCGCCTTGCGGTCAACCTTGCCGCTCGGGCTCAGTGGCAGAGTCTCCAGATGCACGAACTGACTCGGCAGCATGTAGTCCGGCAGTTGTGCAGCAAGGGTTTCGCGCAGCAGCGCTTCATCCTGTGCATCACCCGCGTAATAACCCACCAGCCGAGCCGCCTCGCCGTTGCCCAGCAGCACGACAGCTGCCTCGCGAACGCCGGAGATACGCGCCAGCAAGGCTTCGATTTCACCCAGTTCGATGCGGAAACCGCGCAGTTTGACCTGGAAGTCCAGACGTCCCAGATAATCCAGGCTGCCATTGCTGTTGCGGCGCACCCGGTCGCCGGTGCGGTACATGCGGGCTCCGGTCACGAACGGATCCGGCAGGAACACTGCTGCGGTCAGTCGCGCTGCCGCGAAATATCCGCGGCCCAGGTTGGCACCGGCCAGATACAGTTCGCCAGGAACCCCGGCAGCCACGGGTTGCAGGTCGGTATCCAGAATATAGGCGGCCGTATTGGCCACCGGCTGCCCGATGGGCACTTCCACGCCGCTTTCGTTGCCATTGCGGACCTCGAAGGTGCTGTAGACCGTTGCTTCCGTCGGTCCGTAACCATTGATGACCCTGGCTCCCCTGCCCTCGATCGCTTCGGCCAGCGCACAAGGCAAGGCCTCGCCACCGGAAATGGCGCGCACGCCGTGCCAACTGCGCGAGGTATGCGCCACCAGCATTCTCCAGGTAGCGGGCGTGGCCTGCATGACAGTCGGTTGCGAAGCCTCCAGCAATTGATCGATAGCCTGCGGGTCCCGAGCCTGTTCGCGGTCGGCCAGCAGGATACTGGCACCATGGGCCAGTGGCAGCAGCAGTTCGACGATGGCAATGTCGAAGGTCGCAGTGGTCAGAGCCAGCACCCGGTCCCGGGCAGTCAGCGGCAGGACCTGCCCGACCGCCAGCATCAGGTTCATCAGGTTGCCACGGCTGATCGCCACGCCTTTGGGTTTGCCGGTGGACCCTGAGGTGTACAGCACGTAGGCGAGTTGATCGGCCATCCATGCCGGTGTCCGGAGTGTGTCGGTCGAACTCAGGGCGTCGATATCCAGCAACGGCACGCCGCTGTTCCACTCAGCCAGCGTCTCCAGACTCGCCGCAGTACCGAGGCATATCCGCGGCTGTGCAGCCTCAAGAATGTAGCGGCCACGTTCCGGTGGCGTGTCTTCGGCCAGCGGCACATAGGCCGCACCCGCCTTGAGGATGCCCAGCATCGCCGTTGGCAGGCGGGCATCCCGTGGCAGATTGAATGCCACCCGGTCTTCGATGCCGACACCATGGGCCTGCAACGCTGCTGCCAGTCGCTCGGCGGCCTGATTCAGTTCGGCGTAAGTCAGACGCTGATCGCCAGCCAGTACGGCAATGGCGTCAGGCTGGCGGGCAACCTGAAGCTCAAAGGCCTGGAGAATGTCCTGTCGGCCATCGACCTCAGGTCCGTCGAGCCGTGCCAGAGCACGCTCGGAAGACTGCCAGACCAGTTCACCCAGGGCTTTTTCCGGTTGATCGAGCAAGGCCTCCAACAGCGCCAGATATTGCTCGGCCATGGTCTGCACAGTCTGTTCACGGAACAGGTCGCTGCTGTATTGCAGGCTCAGGCTGATACCATGTTCGCTGTCACGCACATCCAGATGCAGATCGCACAAGGCGCTGTCCGGGCGGTTGTCCAGCGGCTCTGCGATGACGTCGGTCAGCTCGAAACGCTCCAGGGCATTGCCCGGGAAGTAGTTGAACATGACCTGGAACAGCGGGTTGTAACTGACCTGCCGGGCCACGCCGAGCTGTTCGATCAGGTAGTCGAACGGCAAGTCCTGATGGGACTGTACCGACACCGACAGCGTCTGCAACTCAGTCATCAATTGCAGCAGGCTGCGCTCGCCGGACAGCTTCTTGCGATACACCAGCGTATTGACAAAGCAACCGACCAGAGGCTGCAACGCGGCATGATGCCGGTTGGCCACAGGTACGCCGACAATGATGTCGTCTTCACCGCTGCGGCTGCGCAGCAGCAACTGGAATGCCGCCAGCATCGGCGTGAAGTTGCTCCAGCCATGACGGGCGCTGAAGGCGCGCAAACGCGCAGTCAGAGCTTCAGGCAAACGCTGCTCGACGCGACCACCGTTCTGGCTGGCCTGGGCCGGACGCGGGAAATCGGCAGCCAGTTCCAGTACCGGCAGTTCACCGGCCAGTTGCTCGCGCCAGAAACCCAGTTCCTGCTCGCAGGCCTTGCTGTTCATCCATTGACGCTGCCACAGGGCGTAATCGGCGTATTGCATCGACATGGCCGGGGCTTCTGTGCTCAGGCCCTGACGCAGATGGCGATACTGTTTGCACAGGCCATCGATGATCAGTTGCAGGGACCAGCCATCGGCGACGATATGATGGCAGTTCAGCGACAGGACAAACGCCTCAGGTGCCAGACGATAGAGCCTGGCGCGCAGCAACGGCGCAGCCTGCAGATCGAAAGGCGTCATTGCGTCCTGACGCAGCAGGTCGTGCAGTGCTTCTTCGCTTTGCACGTCGATCAATGGCAACTCAAGTTCGGTACGGGCCAGAATCACCTGACTCGGTCCCTCGGCTTCGCCGATGAAACCGGTGCGCAGCACTTCATGCTGATCGAGTACAGACTGCAAGGCACGCTGCAGGTCGGCGATATTCAAGGCACCGGTCAGGCGCACCGCACCGGCCAGGTTGTAGGCCGGGCTTTGCGGGTCGAGCTGTTGCAGGAACCAGAGCCGTTGCTGGGCAAAGGACAACGGCAGCTTTTCAGGGCGCGGCAAGCGCGTTGGCGCTGATTGGGCGGTGTCGGTACGGTTTTCCAGCCAGTCGGCCATGGCGGCGATGGTCGGACGCTCGAACACGATGCGCAGTGGCAGGTCTTTACCGCTGAGCTTGCCGATCAGACCGATCAGTTGCGTGGCCAGCAGCGAGTGCCCGCCCAGCTCGAAGAAGTTGTCTTCGACGCCAACCTGATCGAGCCCCAGCACGCTTTGCCAGGCTTCGACCATCCGGCTTTGCAGTTCGCTGCTGGGTGCCACATAACGGGCCTGGCTTTGCGCGGCAAAATCCGGCGCGGGCAAGGATTTGCGATCGATCTTGCCATTGCCGTTGAGCGGGAAACGTTCAAGGAACATGAACGCGCTCGGAATCATGTACGGCGGCAGGTTGCCCAGCACATGCTCGCGCAGGGCTTCGATGCCCGGCGGGGTATCGGCCACCACATAGGCCACCAGCACCTTGGAGCGTTGCTGGTCATCGCGCGCCACGACTACCGCCTCACGGACACCCGGATAACGGGTCAGGCAGGCTTCGATTTCGTCCAGTTCGATACGGTGGCCACGGATCTTGACCTGATGGTCGGTGCGCCCGACGTACTCCAGATCGCCATTGGGCAGGAAGCGCGCCAGGTCGCCCGTGCGATAGAGGCGGCTGCCATCGTTGGCAATCGGGTCCGGCAGGAACACCGCCGCCGTGCGTGCCGGGTCGGCCATATAGCCACGACCGACGCCCACACCGGCCACGAAGATTTCCCCCACCGCACCGGCAAGTATCGGCTGCAGGTCGGCATTGAGCAGGTACAAACGGTTATTCAGCGTGGCGCGACCAATGGGCACGTTGATGCGTTGCTCGGGCAAGCGTTCGAGCAACGGATGGAACGCCACGTCATCGGAGCATTCCGCAGGGCCATAGGCGTTCATCAGCGGAATCGCGGGATAACGCTCGAACCAGCGCCGCGCCAGAGCTGGCGGCAGTGCTTCACCCGTGGCCAGCACCCAGCGCAGACGCGAACGGTCCAGACCTGCATCGAGCAGGCTCTGCATCAATGACGGCACCGCCTCAAGAATACTGATGCCATGGCGCTCTATGGCTGCTGCCAGATCGTCAGGGTTCTGCACCACGCAATCGCCCAGAATCACCGTGCGCGCACCCAGCACCATACCGGCCAGGGTTTGCCAGACGGAAATGTCGAAGCACTGCGGCGCGGTCTGGGCAATCACATCATTGGCATCGAGCCCGAGCCCCGGCAGCTTGCCGAGAATGTTGTTGAGCATGCCTGCGTGGGCCACCATCGCGCCTTTTGGCGTGCCGGTGGAGCCGGAAGTGAAGATGCAATAGGCCAGCGAGCTGTCATGAACCGGAATGTTCAGGTCATCATCGCTGTAGCTGCCCAATGCGGACGGGTCGTAGAGCACCGACTTGAGCGGCTGCTCCAGCAGTTCCACGGCCTCCATCGCCAGCTCGCCCTGCCCTGCGCTGTGGATCAGCAAAGGCGTGCGGCTCTGGCGCAGCACCTGGGCCAGACGTTGTGGCGGGTTGCGCGGATCAAGCGGCAGCCAGCCTGCGCCGGCCTTGAGGGTGGCGACGATCATCACCACCAGATCCAGGCCACGCTCGTCGAACACCGCGATCAGGTCGTCGGATTTGACACCCTGTGCCCGCAAGTGCCGGGCCAGGCGGTTGGCGGCACGGTTCAACTGATCGAAAGTCAGGCTCTGTTCACCATGCACAATGGCCACGCGCTCGGGCGTCTGGCGAACCTGTTGTTGCAAACGCTCGATATACAGGGGTTGCAGCAGTTGTTCATCGGCGGCCAGACCACCACCGGCCCAGACCTGCTGCTGGAGGGCAATTTCCTGCTCATCGAGCATGGCCAGATGATGCAAGGGCGTTTCGGGCTTCGCATTCAGTGCTTCGCCCATATTCAGCAGCAAGGCGCGGAAGTGGCGCAGCATCTGCTCGATTTCTTCGCGCAGGAACCAGTCGGTCTGATAGGTCAGCTGCAAATGCAGACGTTCGCCCGGAACGATTACCACGGTCACGGGGTAATTGGTGTGGGTGCGGTTAGCCATGTCGCTGATCAGGTAATCCAGCTGGCTCTGACGCAGGTCGGAAGCAATCGGCGCGTTCTCGAATACGAACAGGCTCTGGAACAGATCCTGGCGCTGTACTTCGCTCCAGCGCTGGATGTCGGCCAGGGAAACGCTTTCGTGCTCACGCAGGCTCAGGTTCTCGGTCTGCAAGGCCTTGAGCCATGGCCCCAGCGCATCGTCCGGACACCAGCTCCAGCGTAGCGGCAGGCTATTGATAAACAGGCCGACGATACTTTCCATGCCCTGCATATGGACCGGACGCCCAGCCACGGTGATACCGAACACCAGATCGCGATCACCGCTGTAGCGTGCCAACAGCAAAGCCCAGGCCCCCTGCACCAGGGTGTTGAGGGTGATGCCGTGGCGGGCTGCGGTATTTTGCAGGCTCTGGGTCTGTTCCAGAGTCAGGTATTCGACGCAATCCTCGACCGGCTCGGCGGCCCCCTGAATACGACCGACATGACCAAAACCAAATTCGTTGGGTGTATCGAACCCGGCCAGACGCTGTTGCCAGAACTCCTGATGGTCTTCCGGCTTCTGGGCTTCCAGCCAGCGGATGAAGTCGCGGTACGGACGTGGTGCCGGCAGGTTCAGACGACGACCTTCCTGCGCGGCGCGGTAGCCGTTGAGGAAGTCCATCATGATGATCGAGAAACACCAGGCATCCATCAGAATGTGGTGATAGCTGCGCACGAACTGATAGGTATCGGGTGCGATCTTGTACAGCCTGACGCGCATCAGGGGAGCCTTGGTAAAGTCCAGGCCCTGGGCACGCTCTTCGCTCAACAATTGCTCGAGACGGCCCTGTTGCTCGCCTTCGCTCAGGTGCGACCAGTCTTCATAGGTGATTGGCAGTTCGACCTGCTTGTGTACCACCTGCATCGGACGCTTTTGCTGCTTCCAGACGAAAGAAGTGCGCAACAGTTCGTGACGCTCAACCACTTGCGCCCAGGCCTGACGGAAAGCTTCCAGGTCGAGGTCGGGCATGACCATGACATGGCGATATTGCAGCAGGTACATCCCCTTTCCGGGGTGCAGCAGACTGTGAAACAGCAATCCTTGCTGCATGGGAGCCAACGGGTAAATCGCCTCGATGTTGCGCGAAAGTGCTTTGACCTTGTCGTTCATGCTGACGGTATCCGAACCTTTAATGTAGGGGACGCAGGGTTGTCACTGCTCAAGCTGTTCGAGCAGCCCCAGGAATTCATCGTCGGACAGGCCTGAGTCAGCGAAGTCCGAAGCCGTGGCGCGACCAGCCTCTGGCGACAGGCAGTGCTCCAGCAAGGCATCGATCTGTTGCACAAACTGCTGCGCCAATCCGTTTACCAGTGCCTCATCGTGAACATGTGGGGCATAACGCCATTCAATATGCAGCCGCCCTTCGTTCTCCAGCACCGTCACATCCAGCCAGTGGGTGCGGCGGGTATCGTCGGCGCGCATGCCAGGGCAGATCGGCCGGGACAGACGCCACAGACGGGAGGCTCCAAGCCATTGATCGATACGGCCCAGATAGTTGAAGGTCAGCAGCGAGGCTGCGCCCAGGCCGTGAGTCGGGTCCTGGCGCAACAGGCCGTAGCCGATGCCTTGCTCGGGTACGCGGCGCAGCGCTTCCTTGGCACCGATGATCGAGGATTCGAGGTCCCAGGAGGTGCTGACCGCCAGAGGGTAACGGCTGGTGTGCCAGCCCACCGAGCGGGACAGGTCGGGAGCTTGCTCCCAGCCGCTACGACCATGACTTTCCAGCTCAAGAGTGATCCGCTCACGGCCTTGCCATTGACCAATGACACCGGCCAGTGCTGCTACCAGCAGGTCCTGAACCTGGGTGCCGTAGGCTGAGTGGCAGTCACCCTGCAGCCGTTGCGTCTGCTCGACCGAAAGTTGTGTGTCCAGCGTGCGGCTCTGGCCGTACTCATTGCTCTGCTCAAGGACTACGCCTTCAGCAACCAGTTGCTCGCGCCAGTAATCCACTTGAGCCAGGACTTCAGGCTCGCTGCGATGGCGCTGCAAGGCCTCGCTCCAGACATGGAAGCCCGCCGAAACGGCTGGCAGCGCAAGATTCGGTTGCAGGTACAGGCTTTCCAGCTCTTCCAGCAGCACCTGCCAGGACACCGCATCCACCAGCAGGTGATGAGCCGTGCACAGCAGCTCCCGGCTTTGCGAGAAATACACCCAGCGGATCAAGGGTGCCCGATCCAGGCTGAAACCCTGTTGCCAGCGTTGCAGCAAGGCTTCATTCAGAGGCTCGTCCTCCACCTGCAGCAGTGCTTCGATCTGTTTCTCGGAAAAGGCCTGATAGCGTTGCTGCCAGCCGTTTTGCGCGGCCTCGAAGGTCAGGCGCAAGCTGGCATGACGCTTGAGCAAGGCGCCCAGGGCCTGAGTAAAACGCGCCTGATCCAGCGGCTCGTCCAGCGCCAGCAACAGCGACTGGTTCCAGTAGCCGGGCTGGCTTTGCTGCTGGGCAAAGAACCAGTCCTGAATCGGCGTCAGGGCAAAGGCCGTGGTGGGCTCAAGTGCCGCAGAAGTGGCGTTCGCATTGGCCGCGCCAAGATCGACCACCTGCTCTGCCCAGCCACGCACGGTGGGGAATTCGAATATCTGCTTGGGCTTGAGTTGCAGGCGCTGCTGCTTGGCCTTGGCGATGATCTGCAAGCTCAGGATCGAGTCGCCGCCCGCCGTGAAGAAGTTGTCGTCGACACTCAGTTGCGGCTTGTCGAGAATCTCCCGGGCGATGTCCAGCAGACGTTTTTCGAGCTTGCTGCGCGGTGTCTGCGCCACTCGCGCCAGGGCCCGCACGCTTTGCTCGGCAAACAGTTGCTTGGGCGTCATCAGAATCTGTTGCTGACGCGCCAGGGCAATGATTTGCAGACCGAGAATGGAATCGCCGCCGTGGGCGAAGAAGTTATCGTCCGGGCCAAGTTCCGGCTTGCCGAGCAAGGTCCGCCAGATATCCAGCAAGGTGCTTTCGACGGCGTTCAACGGCTGATCGTCTGTCGATTCTGCAGCAGACGACTGAACCGACTCCTGACTGGCAAGAGCGATCAAGGCCTGACGATCGACCTTGCCGTTGGCCAGCAAGGTAAAGCCTTCAAGGCAATGCCACTGGGCTGGCTGCATGTAGTCCGGCAGTTGCGTTTGCAGAGCCTCCTGGATTGTGGCCAGGGCGTCTGGCGGCGCAACCACAAAGGCCACCAGACGATTGCCGGTCAAAGGTGCAGGAATATTCAGCACCCGGGCATCGCTGACCTGCGCCATGGCACGCAACTGGGCCGCCACTTCTGCCGGCTCGACCCTGTAACCGCGAATCTTGACCTGCTCATCAAGCCGCCCGAGAAATTCGACTTGCCCCTGATGATTGAGGCGTACCCGGTCGCCGGTGCGATAACCATGCTCAGCAAAGCGCGCATGATCCGCATCCGGCGCACTGAGATAACCCGGCGAGACCGTCGCCCCCTGAATGTACAGCTCTCCGCTGACACCCATCGGCAACAGCGCGCCTGCGGGAGAGCGAACGCTGATTTGAACGTTGGCCAGGGGTCGTCCTAACGGCGCAGCAGCGCTGCCCTCCACTTCATGGGTCAGGACGCCGATTGTGGTTTCGCTGGGGCCGTAGTGGTTGACGATGCGCAGATCCGTTTTCAGGGTACGCAAACGGTTGATCAGCTCATGACCCAGCGCTTCGCCGCCCGTGACCAGACACTGGCGTGGCAGCAGGCGTTGCGGATCCGTGGCGACCAGCAAGGCATTGAGATGTGAAGGCACGATCTTCAGCAGATCGACAGGCTCGCGCTCCAGCACGGCCGCCAGTTCTTCTGCATCGAAAGCCAGCTCTTCCGCCAGCAGGCGCAGGCGGCGACCGCTGAGCAAGGCACCGAACAGGGCCGTATGCCCAAGGTCGGTCGCGCAACTGGCGAGGCTGGCCAGACTGGCATCGGCGCTGAGGCTCAGGCGTTCAAGGCAGCCAGTCACGTAATGGATCAGGTTGCTCTGGCTGACCTTCACCCCTTTTGGCTTGCCGCTGGAACCCGAGGTGTAGACCACGTAAGCCGTCAGATCTGCCGCCAGGGCACCGCGCAGCGGCGCATCGCTGAATAATGGCGCAGCCGGAATTGGCAACCAGCGCACCTGTTCCGGCAGCCACTCTGGGCGTGGGCCTTCGCCAACCAGCACCTTGGGCGCAGCATCCTGGCAGATATCCTGCAGACGCGACGCTGGCCATTGCGGATCGAGGGCCAGATAAGCTGCACCACTCTGCCAGGCCGCGAGCATATGCATCACCAGTTCGCGACTGCGTGGCAGGCACAAGGCAATCCGCTCGCCGGCCAGATCCAGCCCCAGGCGCTCGCCACGGGCAACCACGGCACGGCCCAGTTCGGCATAGTTGAGCGTGCCCTGCTCATCCTGCAACGCAATCGATCCGGGTTTTAGCGCGCACTGCTGAGTGAAAGCCTGCCAGGCATTGCTGACGGCCAGCGGAACGTCCTCGCCCTTGAGCAACGACTGCTGTTCCACAGGCAGCCAGTCCAGCTCGGCAAAGGGCACTTCGGGCTGTTCGAGAACGGCATGTACCAGGGCCACGAACTGGTCCCGATAACGCTCGACGGTCTGATGCAAGTACAACGCCTTGCTGTAGCGCCACCGGCAAAGGAAACCCTCTTCCTCGTCGATGACCACCATGTTCAGTTCGTGGGCTGCGCCACGCTGTTCCGAGAGCAAGCGGTCGACATACTGCTCGAAAGGCGCGATGCGCTCCTTGTTGAGGGTGAACATATGCTGGAACAGCGGCGCCCTGCCCATCTGCCGCGGCAAGTCCAGCTGCTTGACCAGCCGCGAGAACGGATAGTGGCGGTGCTGGAGTGCCTGTTTGACGGTGACGTCCACCTGCTTTGCCCAGTCGCCACTGGACAGATCACGGCGCAAACGGCAGCGGATCGGCAGTGGATTGACCAGATAGCCCGGCAGGTTGAGGTGTTCACGGCGCAAACGCCAGCCGCTGGGAGTTCCCAGCACGAAGTCGTCCTGCCCGGACAGCACGCCGAGAAACTGCTGGAACAGCGAGAACCAGAACACATAAGGCGTCACCCCCAGACCGCGGGCAACTGCGCGGATTCTGGCGGTAACCGCAGGCTCGAAACGCACCGACAATTCACCGCCCTTGAAGGCCTGATTGCTGCCATAAGGGAAATCGGTCGGCAACTCCAGGGCCGGAACTTCGGCCAGTTGTGCCTGCCACCATGCCAACTCTTCGGGTTCGGCCGCTTCGCTGCGGATATGCAGGTCACTGCAATAATCGCGATACGCATCGGGATTTACCGGAGGCAGCGACTGCCCTGCGAGCAAGGCGAACAACTCGTTGAGTACGGTGTAGAAAGTGGCCAGATCCGCAGCGATATGATGGATCACCAGCAATACGCTGTATTCGGTAGCCTCGCCTTTCGAGTTGCTCAACAGGACGACACGGCTGACCTCGGCGGCTTCCAGGTTGAACGGCTTATCGGCCAGAGCGGTGATGTGTTGCTGCAAGGTATCGGCATCTGCGGCCTGCAATGCCACACGTTGCAAGGGCTGGATCTGCTCGCGATGGCTCCATTGCAGCAACTCGCCGTTACGTTCTGCATAGGCCGTGCACAGCATCGGATAGCGTTGCTGAACCGTGCCCCAGGCTTCCTGCAGACGCTCGGGCAAGTCTGCAGTGACGAATTGCGCCTTGATGCGTCCGGCATAAGCGATGTTGTAGGCGCAGTTGTCGGGCTCCAGACGCTGGAGAAACCAGAGGGCCTGCTCGTTATCCGTCAATGGACGGGCATCGAAATAATCGGGATTCTGTTGCAGCCAGTGCTGCACCTCAGGGCTCCTGGCCTGCAGCTCGGCTACCAGCTCATCGTTCAAGGCACCCTGAGATCCGTGGGCAATGGCTAACTGGCCTTCGGCTATAGACAGGCGAATTCCGCGCAGCCAGCAGCGATGCATCAGGCGATCCATTTGTTGTCCTTTTTCTACTTGTTCGAAGTAAGCCGTCTATTGCGACAGCTTTCCAAAAGAGAGTGCTCAGCTTGCCGAAGCAGGCTCCGCCATGGCGACCACGACCTTGCGTGCGCCCTGGAATGTCGAGCGGCCATGGGCCACCAGCATGTTGTCGAGCATCAGTACGTCACCGGCCTGCCAGGGAAAACTGACCTGGCAGCGCTGGAGAACAGCGCGTACATGCTCAAGAGCTTCCAGCTCGATGGGTGAACCGTCGCCGTAAAACACGTTACGTGGCACGCCTTCTTCGCCAACGATGGAAATCAGCGTCTCGCGTACCGCCGGTGCAAGATTGGAGATATGAAACAGGTGCGCCTGATTGAACCAGACCCATTCACCGGACACCGGATGCCGGGCAACGGCCTGGCAGACCTGCCGAGTGGAAAGCTCACCCTCTTCATTCCACTCGAAGTCGATATTGCTGGCCTTGCAGTACTGCTCGACCTGGGCTCGGTCCTCGGTGCTGAAAGCCTGTTGCCATGGCAGATCCAGACCATTGCCGTAGTTGCGCACATACATCAGGCGCTTGTCGGCAAAACGCTGGCGAATGACCGGATCGAGCTGTCGATAGACCTCGCGACTGTCGGCAATCGGGGTTTCACCTCCCACCTGGGATGCCTGTACGCAATGAAACCAGATCTTCATCGGCCAGTTCAGGGAATAGGACTGTTCATTGTGCAGCGGGATGACCTGATGGGCCGGGTATTCGGTGGAGGTATAGACGCGGTTGTTGAGTTTGGTACGCGGTGTGGAAGCGTAGTCGTAGGTCAGCAGCTCATGGCCGAAGCTGCTGGCAAAGGCTTCAAAATCGGCTTCGCCCTTGAAGGCAAAGCCGCGAAACAGAACACCGCCGGCACGCGGCAGTTCAGTATCGACCACCTGCTGGATCAGCTCGCGATGGGCTTGCCAGGTATCACCGGCAGCAGGTGCCTGAAAGATGAACGGCAGGGTCAGTTCGCTCCCTTGGGAAACCTCCGTGGATTGAACCTGTGTACGTGCCACACCCGTTTCCATTTGAAACCCCTCGCCATCCCGATATGCGTATTTTTTGGAGAGCACAAACTAATACAAACGAGTACCAACATCAATAGAGAATGATTGTCATTTATGACATTTGTATCAAATCGGACACATTTCATCTGGCCTGCAGGACACTCTCCCGCTCACCGATATGCGACATCAACAGATAGGCCGATCCCAACAGACCTTGCATCGTATCGGCATAGCGGCTGCGGTTCAGATACAGGAACTGACGATTCTTGACCGCAAAAAGATTCTGCCATTGCGGCGACTGTCGGAAGGCAGCCGTGCTGGTCTCCGAATCTAGCAGCTCTTCATATGTATCAATAATGAAATCACTGTTGAAGTCGCCAATACGCTCCAGACTGTAGGGCACGTTCTGCCTTGCGGCGCTGTAAGCCGGTACACGCCCCAGGCCAAAATCGGCGATGACATCATCCATGCCGCCACGACCAATCAACTGGAAACCATCGGTGTAGACCTCCAGTGTGGTGACGGTAATTTGTGATGGGTCCTTGACCCGCTTCTTGAACTCCTTGACCACCCATTGGTACTCACCCAGCATCTCTTGGTAGCGCTGCTGTTTGCCGACCAGTTCGGCGAGCTCTTTGGCGTAGGTCTTGATATCGCTTTCCCGTGCAGGCAAGAGCACCACCGGTGCAATCTTGCTGAGCTTTTCCTTGATATCCGCGTGATATGACAATCCGACTATCAGATCGGGCTTCAAGGCGGCAATCGCCTCCAGATCGGGAGCCTGATGCGAGCCGATATATTGAATGCCCGTCACATCGAAACGCTCCTGGGTGCCGCGAAACAGCACATCGGAAAACAGCTTCTTGCGCCCGGTGGAGCCACACGGCTTGACGCCCAGCTCCAACAGTTGCGTGGTCAGACTGAAATCATGCAGGGACACGATGCAATGCGGCGCTACGGGCACTTCGACACGGCCAAAGCTGTTCTCGAATACCCTGGTTTCTGCCGCGCTGACCTTTACGGCCAGCAATGCCAGAGGCACACACAACATGCACGCCACACCCCGGAAAAATCCTTTCACCCGCACTTACCCCCAGACAATTTTGTTTTTCAGCGATTGCGCTGCCGCGCCAATAACACCATCAGATAAGGCGCACCGATAATGGCGACCACCAGCCCCGCCGGTAACTGCAAGGGCGGAAAAATGCCCCTTCCCAACGTATCGCCAGCCAGAACCAGCAGCGCGCCGAACAGCGCCGACAAGGGCATCAAGGCACCATGGCGATCACCTGCCAGCTGCCGCGCCAGATGCGGAGCGACCAGCCCGACGAAGGTCATGGTGCCGACATTCGCTACAGCCGCCGCCGTCAGCATGACGCTGCACAGCAGCAAGGAAATCATGACGCCCGTGACATTCAGACCTCGACTGAGCGCAACCTTTTCACCCAGTTGCAGCAGGTTCAACTGTCGATGACAGAACAGCAACGGCACACCGGCTAGCAATAACCAGAGGCAAAGGCTGTTGACCTGAGGCCAGCCGGCCCGATGCAGACTGCCACCCAGCCACATCAGTGCCGACTCCACTTGATCGATATTGCCGTAGGTGATCAGCAGATCGGCGACCGCACTCAACATGGCGGTAAGCCCGACGCCCACCAGAATCAGGCGCAGCGGCGAGATGCCTTGACGCCAGGACAGCAACGCCACAAAGAACGCCACCGCCAGCCCGCCGGCCAGTGCCGCCAATGGATAGAACTCCAGCGGCAGCAACCCGGGCCAGAGCACAATGATCAGCAGCATGGTGACACTGGCACCCGACTCCACGCCCACCAGACCGGGCGCTGCCAGCGGGTTACGGGTCAGGGATTGCATCAGCAGACCGGCCAGGGACATTGCCGCACCCGCCAGGATGGCCAGGACCACGCGAGGCAAGCGCAGCTCCCAGAGCAGATTGCGGATTGTCGGGCTGACTTGTTCGGGCGTCAGCACTGCCTGCCAGGCCTGGGCCATGCTCAGCGAAAAACTGCCCACGGTCAGCGCATACAGCGCCAGCGCGATCACAGCGCCTGTCAGCAGCAGCACTGCAATCAGGTCGATGGGCCGGGCAATCCAGGGCAGCAGAGGCAAGGCTCTGGGCAGGGTCAGTCCGGTGCGCCTCATTTGACTTTCCTCAACACCAGGATGACAAAAACGGGACCGCCGATCAGGGCCGTTACGATACCGGTATTGAGCTCGAACGGACTGACCACGGTGCGCGCCGCGATGTCCGCCAGAATCAGCAACAGCGCACCCAGCAAAGGAGCTGCCAGCAACAGCCGTCGATAGTCGTCACCAAACAGCAGACGCGCCGCATGGGGCACGACCAACCCGACAAAACCGATAGGCCCGGCCAGAGCCACGGCACACCCGGACAGCAGAACCACCGAGGCCAGCCCGAATACGCGCATCCTCAACAGACTGACGCCCATGCCGGCAGCCGCTTGCGGACCCAGGCGATGGGCATTCAAGGCCCGCACATTGACCAGACACAAAAACATGCCCAGCAGCACATAAGGCCAGACCCAGGCCTGCATCGTGCCGCCGGTCACGCCGATGGAGCCGGTCAGCCAGCGCCGCAGGCTGTCGAGCCCCTGTTGATCGAGCAACAACAGAATTGAAGTGATTGCGCTGAACAGCGCTGCAATCATGGCACCCGACAGCGTCAGCCGAATCGGGTTATGCCCCCTGCCTGCCAGCAACAGGACGCCGATGGCTGCCGTCAGCGCACCGACAAAGGCAAAGAGCGGGATCATCGACAAATCGTTGCCCGGCATCACCAGCAGTCCGAACACCACGAAAAGTGCCGCGCCGCTATTGATACCGAGAATCCCCGGATCGGCCAGCGGATTATCGCCGACCGCCTGCATGATGGTGCCGGCAAGCCCGAGACTGGCCCCCACCAGCAGCGCGACCAGCAGGCGCGGCAGGCGGCTGCCGCGAATGACGCTGTGATCGGGATTATCCGGCACATAGGCAACCAGTGCCTGCCAGGTTTCGTGCCAGGGAATACTCTTTGCACCAACTGCCAGATGGAACAGTGCGGCCAGGGCAATTGCCATCAACAGACCCAGCCATACCGGCAATCGCAGACCGTGACTCACATCGCCTCCTGCACGGACAGCGGCTTGCTGCGGCTCGACTGCGGGACGCATAGCAGATCACCGGAATAAGGGTCGGTGATGATGTGCGCATCCAGATCGAAGACCGCCTTGAGGTTTTCCCGGGTGAACACCTCGGCAGGCGCGCCCTGGGCCAGCAGACGTCCTCCGCGCATCATCACCAGATGGTCGGCGTAACGGGCGGCCTGATTCAGATCATGCAGGACTGCCACTATGGTCTTGCCCTGCTCGCGGAGATCCACCAGCAATTCGAGCAGCGTGATCTGATGGGCGATATCGAGGAAGGTGGTCGGCTCGTCCAGCAGAATCACCGGCGTATCCTGGGCCAGGGTCATGGCAATCCAGCAACGTTGCAACTGTCCGCCCGACAGGGTTGCCAGCGAACGGTCGAGCAATGAATCGATACCGGTCAGTTCGATGGCACGCTCAATCGCCTGCTGGTCCTGCCCGGACCATTGGCGCCACCAGCTCTGCCAGGGAAAACGTCCCTGCATCACCAGCTCTCGTACGCTCATGCCCGCTGGCGATGTTGCATGCTGTGGCAGCAGGGCCATCTGTTGCGCCAGAGCCCGACGCGAATACTGGCGCAACGGCTTGCCGGACAACTGCACCTCGCCGGCACCCGGACGCAGCATATGGGCAAGTACGTTCAGCAAAGTGGTCTTGCCGCAGCCATTGGCACCGATCAATGCCGTGAAACGGCCTTGGGGAATGTCCAGACTGACACCATCGAGAACCACTTGTTCGCCATAGCCCAGCCGCACTCCGGTGGCTTTCAGCATGACTTTACCCCCGCCCAATACAGCCTCGTCGAGCAATGCCCCAGCATCGTTTTTTATCCTGTCATCACATCAGGGGCATAAGTGGGCCACAGAATGTGTCGAAAATGAAATAATTCTGTACCGTAGCAACAAATCTTAATGCAAAACTTTATCATTTACAGATAAAGTATGGCCAGTCGATACCAGCCCGGTTGAGCCACTGATGGCAAAGGATTCAGGGCGCATGGCTATTCCGAAAGTCAAAATGTAAATCCAAGGACTTCCTCGATGCTTGAAAGAAAAACAACAGTTGGCAGTGGAAACCGTTACACAAAGCGCCCTCCTGTGTTTCAACTGACCACCCTGGCATTGGCTTTGAGCGGCGTCATCTCGGCGCAGGCAATCGCGGCGGATGAAGCATCCAGCAGCAATGCCGTCCAACTCACCAATATCAATATCAACGCCGACACCCCGGAAAACCCGACGGCCCCGCTGGCCGGCAAGGTTGCCCTGCGCAATACCAGCGCCACCAAGACCAACGCGGCCATTACCGAAACACCGCAGTCGCTGTCCGTGGTGACTGCCGATGAAATCACCGACCGCAAATCCGACACCCTGGCCGATGCCCTGAGCTATACGCCGGGTTTCACCAGCCAGCCATCGAGCTTCAACCGCACTTCCGACCGCTTCCGTATCCGCGGTTTCGACGTAGAGTCCGCTACCGGCGGCTCGTTGCGTGACGGCCTGCGTCTGCAGAACAACTCCTACGACGGCGTCCAGGAACCCTTCGGCCTGGAGCGCGTGGAAGTGATCCGTGGTGCCGCCTCGGTCCTGTACGGCCAGTTGTCGCCGGGCGGATTCGTCAACGGCGTCAGCAAGCGCCCGACCGATACACCGTTTCATGAGCTGGGCCTGCAATACGGCAACAATGATCGCAAGCAATTGACGGGCGACTTCAGCGGCCCGCTGGGCGACAGCGATACCCTCAGCTATCGCCTGACCCTGTTGCAGCGTGACAGCGACACTCAGCAGGACCATATCAACGACGACAAGCTTTACATTGCCCCGGCTCTGACCTGGCGCCCCAATGAAGACACGTCGCTGACCTTGCTGGCTTTCCATCAGAAAAGCGACACGCGCTTCTCCGCGCCCCTGCCATACCAGCTCGTCAAAGGCCTCGGCAACGGCCCCTTTACCATTGGCCGTCATGACTTCATCGGTGAGCCCGGTTACGACGACATGAATGGCGAGATGTCCACCATCGGCTACGAGTTCGAGCATAACTTCAACGACAATATCCGCATCAGCAACAAGCTGCGCTACTACGAAGCGGAGATGAAGTGGAAGTACCTGCAAATCCCGACTAACAACGCGGCAGCAATAGCAGCGGTCAACTCGGCGGCTAGAAATGGTTTGCTGACTCGTCAGTACAGCGATCGTCACGAGCGCTCCAGGGCCCTGACCAGCGATACCAACGTCGAAGCAAGCTGGAACATCGGTGGAGTGGAAAACACCTTTCTGATCGGTGCCGACACCTACGATGCATCGTATGACTCGCACAACTTCCGGAACAACGCGCCCTCTTTGAATCTCGCCACCTACAACTACGGGCAGCCGGTGGTAGTAACCCGAACCCCTGACCGTGGTTCGCAAATCGATACCCTGCAGACAGGCGTTTATCTGCAGGACCAGATCAAGTTCGACGATCACTGGCTGCTGTTGCTCGGTGGCCGCCACGACTGGGCCAACCAGGACCAGAAAGCTTTTGCAAACGGCCAGAAACGGCACCAGTCAGACGAATCCACCACGTGGCGCGCCGGCCTGGTGTACCAGGCGGATAACGGCCTGGCTCCGTACATCAGCTACAGCGAATCGTTCTTCCCGGTAGCGGTGGCCGATGCTCCGACCCAGAGCTTCGCCCCGACCGAAGGCAAGCAGTATGAAATGGGTATTCGCTACCAGCCTCCTGGCAGCAATATCCTGTTGAGTGCCGCTGTTTATGAGCTGACCCAGAAAAACGTGCTGAAGACCGTCAATAACGTTCCTTCGCAGACGGGCGAACAACGCTCCCGCGGACTGGAACTGGAAGCCAAGGCCGATGTAACGCCGCAATTCAGCGTCATTGCCACCTATGCCTACACTGACGCGCGCATTACCGAAAGTTCGGTTCCGGGGGAAGTGGGCCAGCGCAGCGAAGATACGCCGTACCATCAGGCGGCACTGTGGACCGACTACAACTTCGCCCTGTTCGGCATTCCGCAACTGAAGATTGGCGGCGGCGCTCGCTACAAGGGCACAACCCAGGCTTCGGGTATCGAGTCGCAGATGCCGGCTTACTTCCTGTTCGACGCCATGGCCAGCTATCAGATCGACAAGAACTGGGATGTTTCCCTCAACGCAAACAATGTGACGAACAAGAAATACACCTACTGTGAATTTGCGATTTGCCGCTACGGCGATGAGCGCGAGCTGGTGACCTCCGTCAACTTCAGGTGGTAAAAACCCTGTAGGGGCCAATTCATTCGCGAAGCCTTTCGCGAGTGAATTGGCTCGCACGATACCTATCCCTTCGGCTTCGCTGCCTCAAGCACTCCCCGGATAACCTGCGACTGCCACGCAAAATAAGGGTTATAAGTCAGGCGCGCATGCACCTTGCCCGGCTCACGGTAGCCCCACTCGGAATACCACACCTCCTCTCCAGCCTCACAGCGCGCAACATCCTTGGCATCCAGGCCATTCCAGCAGAAGCGCAGTTTCCCTGACCGGCCATAGAGAGCATTTTGCGGCGAGAACAGAATGCCCATATGGGAAAACTGGCTGATACGCTCATCCGCAAGGCGGTCTGTGCGGGTCAGAATACGCGATGAATCCGGCGCGCCTGCTTTCTCCTGGCCATACCAGATCAATCGGCTGGCAGGGTTTGTGAAACGACTGCTGAACAGCTCGCGCACATATTGCACATCGACGACCGAATCCTTTTCCGTCAGGACAATGGCTACAGGCCGATCGAAGTTCTCATGCTCGATCAGGCTGCGAACCGCCACGCTGCTGCGATAGAACTGAGCGAAGCCGTTGGTGGGCACGTTGTAATAGCGCACCGGCGACTGCTGCGGTCGAGACTCGTTGGGTGGCACGATCCAGGTCCTGACATGGGCCAGCCATGGCGTAACCCAGTCAAAGGTGGCACTGGAACGAAGGGCCGGCGAAAACAGCACCAGGCCATTGATGCCAGGATCTTTCATGGCATAGGCGAGTGCCAGATTGGCGCCGGTCGAGAATCCCCCCAGATAGACCTCCGGAAATTCCTGTCGCAGCAGTGCGACCTGCTCCTGCACCAGTTGCTGCCACTGTTCCAGGTGAATATCGATCAGATCCTCGGGACGAGTACCATGCCCCGGCAGCAACGCGACTCGCACGACATATCCCTGATCGGCGAAATCCTGAGCAACATCAACGAATGACCAGGGCGAATCTCCGAGCCCATGCAGCAGAAGCAGCGCCTTGCCGGAGGGTGCGGCAGGACGGATCTCGAAAGGCGCATTCCACACCAGCTCATTTTCACGGCTTTCGGTCTGGAACAGACGCCGCTCGCGGATTTCCTGCCGGGTGTCTTGCAGATACGCCTGAAAGCTCGCGTGATGCGTCACGGCCGTTTCAGCCTCTGGCTGCCGGGTGCATCCCATGGCCATAACCATGAATATCAGGCTGGCCGCTACCCTGGCCATGAGTGACTGGTGCATCGCTCCCCTACTCCCGATCCTTGCCGAATCTGTTTCCCGAAAAGTCGATCATCGTAATCATCCGTTCACCCGAGCGATACTTTATTTGGCGAGTGGTTTGCCCTGTCTTGTATCCTTTCGTAAAATGCCCGCCACCCCGGGAAAGCCTTGTTACAGCGGGCTTCCCACTCATCGATCAGCGCAGTCGGGACATCCGTGGCAAGAAAATCCAGAAGGGATCTCACCCATGCAACGGGCACAGGCGATGCACCGGTCACGGTCATCGATGTGGCTCGTGCAGCCGGGGTTTCTCCCATCACGGTGTCTCGCGCCGTCAATCGCCCCGAGCTGGTCAGTGATGCAACCCGCGAGCGGGTGCTGGAAGTCGTCAAGGCCATGGGTTATGTGCCCAATCTTCTGGCTGGCAGCCTTGCAAGCAGCAAAAGCAAGCTGGTTGCCATCCTGCTACCCACCATTGCCCACTCGATTTTTGCTACTGCCGTGCAAGCCATCATGGACCGCCTGACGGAAGCCGGTTATCAGTCGCTGCTTGGCCCGACCGGCTACTCCCCGGAAAAGGAAGAGTCGCTGCTCGAAGCGATTCTTGGCCGTCGCCCCGACGGCATCGTACTGACCGGCACCCTGCACACCGAAGGCAGTCGTGCCCGACTGGCCAGTGCTGGTATTCCGGTGGTCGAGGCCTGGGACCTGAGCGATACGGCGCTGGACATGCAGGTGGGGTTTTCCCATGAAAAGGTCGGCGAGTTTGTGGCCGATCACTTCGTTGCCAAAGGCTATCAGCGCTTTTCGGTGGTCACGGTCGATGATCCTAGGGGAATTCGGCGCTGCAACAGCCTGATTCAACGCCTGGCACAACATGGCCTGTCCGGGGTGCCTGTTGAGATACTGCCTTTGCCCGCGACCTGGGAAGTCGGCCGTGAAGGACTCAAACGCCTGTTGCTGCGCCCCGAACACCCGCAACTGGTGTTCTGCAGTTCCGACACCGTCGCCATGGGTGTCCTCGCCCAGGCCGCTGAACTGGGCTTGCGGGTTCCTCAGGACATTGCCGTGCTGGGCTTCGGCGATACGACCAACAGTCGGTTCGCGCACCCGGCGCTGTCCACCATCAGTGTCAACTCCACGCTGATGGGGCATGAAGTCGCACAGGCTCTATTGCGCCGCTTTGAGGGCGATACCTCGGTCCCCCACTTCGACAGTGGCTTCTCGCTGATCGAACGCGCCAGCACCTGATCCCTCTCCATTTTCAAAAAATCTGCTGCACCGGGCTTGAATGATAACGTTATCTGAATAATGATAACGTTATCGTTGTACGACAACGGATGAGTCGGCTTGCCCTGCTCACACTTATCTACCCGCATAAAAACAACTAGTGGGAGCGTCAACATGCAAGAACCGAAGAAAACCCGCGCCCGGTATCTGATCCTGCTCATGCTGTTTCTGGTGACCACGATCAACTTTGCCGATCGTGCAACCATCTCCATTGCCGGGTCCAGTATCCAGAAAGACCTGGGCATCGACTCCATTACCCTCGGCTACATCTTTTCCGCTTTCGGTTGGGCCTATGTGCTTGGCCAGATCCCCGGCGGCTGGCTGCTGGACCGCTTCGGTTCCAAGAAGGTCTACGCGGCAAGCATCTTCACCTGGTCGCTGTTCACCCTGCTGCAGGGCTATATCGGCGAGTTCGGGGTCGGCACGGCGGTGGTGGTGCTGATTCTGTTGCGCATGATGGTCGGCCTGGCCGAAGCGCCCTCCTTTCCGGGCAATGCGCGCATCGTGGCGTCGTGGTTCCCGACCAAGGAACGGGGCACGGCCTCGGCCATTTTCAACTCGGCCCAATATTTCGCCACAGCCCTGTTCGCGCCGCTGATGGGCTGGATCGTCTACCGCTTCGGCTGGCAATACGTATTCATCTTCATGGGCGCCATAGGGATTGTGTTCTCGATGATCTGGCTGCGGGTCATCTACAGCCCGAAGGATCACCCGCTGGCCAATGCTGAAGAAGTCCGCTACATCGCCGAAAACGGCGGTCTGGTCGATCTCGATGACAAGAAAAAGAAAGCCGATGGTGGTCCGAAATGGGATTACATCCGCCAACTGCTTACCAACCGCATGATGGCCGGTGTCTACCTCGGGCAGTTCTGCATCAACTCGCTGACGTACTTCTTCCTGACCTGGTTCCCTGTGTATCTGGTCCAGGAGCGCGGCATGACCATCCTCAAGGCCGGCCTTATCGCTTCGCTGCCTGCCGTCTGCGGCTTCCTGGGCGGTGTGCTGGGCGGCGTGTTCTCCGACATGCTGCTGCGACGTGGCAACTCCCTGAGCGTGGCGCGTAAAACGCCTATCGTCGTCGGCATGCTGCTGTCGATGTCGATGATCATCTGCAACTACGTCGAAGCCGACTGGATGGTCGTGGCATTCATGGCGCTGGCCTTTTTCGGCAAGGGCGTCGGTGCGCTGGGCTGGGCCGTGGTATCCGATACCTCGCCCAAACAGATCGCCGGTCTGGCTGGCGGCCTGTTCAACACCATCGGCAACCTGTCCTCGATCAGTACCCCTATCGTGATCGGCTACATCATTGCCGCCACCGGCTCGTTCAAGATGGCCTTGGTCTTTGTCGGAGCCAACGCCTTGATCGCCGCCATCAGCTACCTGTTCATCGTGGGCGATATCAAGCGCATTCATCTCAAGGGGATCAGCGATCCGCTGGAAGACAGAGCGGCGCAGGCCGATGCACCAGCGGCCCCTCACACTCCCCGCTGACTCACAACAAGAAGGACTTTGATTCATGACTGTTCAGACTTCAAATCAGGCAACACACGGCGCACCGGTCATCACAGAGCTGCAGGTCGTTCCCGTTGCGGGCCACGACAGTATGCTGCTCAACCTCAGTGGTGCCCATAGCCCGTATTTCACACGAAACGTACTGATCCTCAAGGACAACGCCGGCCATATCGGCGTCGGCGAAGTGCCGGGCGGCGAAGGCATTCGCAAGACCCTGGAAGATGCCAGGGATCTGCTGATCGGTCAGTCCATCGGCAATTATCAGCACCTGCTCAAGCAGGTCCGCACAGCCTTTGCCGATCGCGACATCGGCGGACGTGGCCTGCAGACCTTCGACCTGCGTATCACCATCCATGCGGTCACTGCCGTGGAGTCGGCCCTGCTGGATCTGCTTGGCCAGCATCTGGAGGTGCCGGTGGCCGCCCTGCTCGGCGAAGGCCAGCAACGGGATGCGGTGGAAATGCTGGGTTACCTGTTCTATGTCGGCAACCGCACCCGGACCGATCTGGCCTATCGCTCGGAGGCCGATGCCGATAACGCCTGGTTCCGCCTGCGCAATGAGGAAGCATTGACTCCGGAAAAGATCGTCAGCCTGGCTGAAGCAGCCTACGAGCGTTATGGCTTCAAGGATTTCAAACTCAAGGGCGGCGTGTTACGTGGTGATGAGGAAATCGAAGCGGTCACCGCCCTGGCCGAGCGTTTCCCGCAGGCGCGCATCACCCTGGACCCGAATGGTGCCTGGTCATTGAAAGAAGCCATCCGCCTGTGCCGGGACCAGCATCATGTGCTGGCTTACGCCGAAGACCCGTGTGGTGCGGAAAACGGCTTCTCCGGTCGTGAGGTCATGGCCGAGTTCCGTCGCGCCACGGGTTTGCGCACTGCAACCAACATGATCGCGACCGACTGGCGTCAGATGGGTCACGCCATTCAATTGCAGTCGGTGGATATTCCGCTGGCCGACCCGCACTTCTGGACCATGCAAGGCTCGGTACGTGTGGCACAGATGTGCAACGAGTGGGGGCTGACCTGGGGCTCGCACTCCAATAACCACTTCGATATTTCCCTGGCGATGTTCACCCAGGTCGCGGCTGCCGCTCCTGGCCAGATCACGGCCATCGACACCCACTGGATCTGGCAGGATGGACAGCGCCTGACCAGAGAACCGCTGAAAATCGAGGGAGGACTTGTGGCCGTGCCGAAAAAGCCGGGCCTCGGGATCGAACTGGATATGGACGCTCTGCAAAAGGCCCATGAAGTCTACAAAGGTATGGGCCTGGGTGCCCGTGACGACGCCACGGCCATGCAGTACCTGATTCCAGACTGGACGTTCAACAACAAGCAGCCTTGCCTGGTGCGCTGATCGACTCACACTTGCAGATCCAAAACTGGCCACTCAGTTGGCAGCCGGCGCACAGCCCCCTTGTGCGCCGTTTTTTATCAAGGCCTGCAGAGGCTCGACGTATATTCTGCAAAAGTCGCAAATATGTAACAGGATGCGTACAAGATCTGAGACACAGCCTCGCTCCTGGAAGCTAAAAACGACTTCATATAGAAGCTACAAGCTGTTGATTCAATAAGGCTATCGCGAAAAAGATCAAGTCCTCTCTCCCTGTCGCCAGCGGTCAAAAGCCCGGCATTTCCTTATCTCAAATTGTATATACAAGCAATCACGTACATTCATATTCGTGACCGAGGTCTCTTTATCCGCGTCGAAAACCTGTCCCAGCTACATCATCATGGATGACAAAATGCCACATACCCTATTTCCGCAAATTGGCAGTGTCATGGCCAATATTGGTACTCGGAATTTCTCGCGCGCGTTTCTTGAGCTGATAAACAAGCAGCTTGGCATCGATGCCGCACATCTTCACGCACTGCCACAACCGCTGCAATCCGGGCTCGCCAGCGCTCGGGCGGTACTTGACGAAACCGTCACCTCAGCGCGCGCCCTCAGTATGTTCACGGATTCTGTCCACCTCTATCCGATGCAGGAGTCCAATGGTTACTGCTGCCGAATCACGGTATTTCGTGCGCCTCCTTCACCCTGTTTCTCGGCTGGCGAGCGTCGCCGCTTGAAAGACATCTCGCCTTTCCTGTTCTCGATCCTCGAGAAACACGTGGAAACCTTGCAGTCGATCCAGTCCAGAGCCGAGGCGAACAAGACTGAAAGCCTCGAAGACCGTTTCCACGAACGCCTTCGCGAAACCGGCCTGAAGCTTTCCGAGCGGGAAACACAGGTCTGTCTTGGGCTGCTGGCCGGGCATACGGCTCTGGAGCAGGCCGAACGCCTGACCCTGAAGGTCAATACCGTAGGCAGTTATCAGCGTCGCGCCGCCGTCAAGCTGGGGATCAGCGGGCGCAACTCACTGATGCGCTGGATGTATGCGTCGTCCGAAGGCATTTCCATCGCCAATTGAGGCCTGGAACTGCCCTCGGACGCAGGCCTCAATCCCGCGCCAACGCTTCGATCGGATCAAGCCTTGCCGCATTGCGTGCCGGTACAAAGCCGAACAGCACGCCAATCAATGTCGAACAGGCGAAGGCGGTGACGATCGAGGCGGGTGAGAACACCATTTCCCACTGTTTGACGAACAGCGTGAACAGGTAGCCGATCCCGTAAGACAGGGCGATACCGATTACCCCGCCGATCAGGCACACCATCACAGCCTCCACCAGAAACTGCTGGCGGATATCCGACTGGCGAGCACCGACAGCCATGCGGATACCGATCTCACGCGTCCGCTCGGTCACCGACACCAGCATGATGTTCATTACCCCGATACCACCGACCACCAGGGAAATCACCGCAATCAGCGACAGCAGCAAGGTCAGCGAGCGGCTGGTTTTCTGTACTGTCTGCATGACGCTGTCGAGGTTGTTGGTGAAGAAGTCCTTGGTGCCGTGGCGCTGCAGCATGAGGGCCTTGATCTCTTCCTCCACCTGCTTGCTCGGCATGCCATCCTTGACCCGCACGCTGATGCTGTCCAGATGGCGCTGGCCCAGTACACGACCGGCAGCGGTTTCGTAGGGCATCCAGATATTCAGGGTATTGCCGGCGATGAACAGGTTCTTGTGATCGCTGGTCACGCCAATCACCGTACAGGGCAGATTGCCGATCAGGATCACCTGCCCCAGTGGATTGACGCCGGGCCCGAACAGCCGCTGCGCGGTGTTGTGGTCGAGCACCACCACCTGGGCCTGACGCCGGGCGTCCTGTTCGTTGAAGGTGATGCCTGCCGCCAGTTGGATGTTGCGCACCTGGAAGTAACGACTGCTGACACCATTGAGCTGGGCATCGACGTCAATGTTGCGGTAGCGCACCAGCATGCTGCGACCGACCACCGGCGTGGCGCTGTCGATGTAATACATCTGGTTGAGTGCCGTGACATCCGATGGCAACAGGGTCTCGATGGATTTGGCCCGACTGTCACCGAAGTTGCTGCCGGCATAGATATCGATGGTATTGCTGCCGATGGCCTGGATGTCCTTGAGCACATAGCGCTTGGCACCTTCGCCGATGGCCGAGATGGACACCACCGAAGTGATGCCGATGATGATCCCGAGCATGGTCAGCAGGGTGCGCATGCGGTGCGAGATCAGGGCGATCCAGGCCATGTTGAAGGCTTCGCGGAACAGACCGAGGCTGACGCCCAGGCGTCGGGACGCGCCCGCATGCTGCAATTGCGCTTCGGGCTCAGGTGCCGCCTGTGCCTTTTGCGCCGTGCGCTGGTCACTGATGATCTCGCCATCACTGACTTCGATGATGCGCTCGGCGTTGGCGGCGACCTTGGGATCGTGGGTAACCAGAATCACTGTATGACCGAGGCCGTGCAGCTCCAGAAGGATGTTCATGACCTCCTTGCCGCTGGCGGTATCCAGGGCACCGGTGGGTTCGTCGGCCAGAATCACCTGGCCGCCGTTCATCAGGGCACGAGCAATACTCACCCGCTGCTGCTGACCACCGGACATCTGGCTCGGCCTGTGCGACAGATGCCCGCTCAGGCCCAGGCGCGCCAGCAACTCTTCGGCCCGTTTATGCCGTTGCGCCTGGGATTTGCCGGCGTATACAGCCGGAATCTCGACGTTGCGCACAGCATCCAGGTGCGGCAGCAAGTGATAGCGCTGGAAAATGAAACCGAAATGGTCGCGACGCAACGCCGCCAGTTCCTCGTCGTCGAGATCGCGGGTTTCCTGGCCGTTGACCTTGTAGCTGCCGCCACTGGCATGATCCAGACAACCGAGGATGTTCATCAGCGTCGATTTGCCCGAGCCCGAAGCGCCGATGATCGCCACCAGCTCACCGGCATGAATCGACAGATCGATATGCTTGAGGGCCAGAAACTCGCGGTCTCCGGCCATGAAACTGCGGCTCACACCTTGCAGGTGCAGGATCGGGCTGCCCGTATCGATCGTCGTCTCGTGCAGAGCTGCAACCTCTACCTTCTGGTTCATGCTCATGACCCCGCCACGGTCGCTGACGGATCGGCGATGACAACCTGGTCACCTTCGGCGAGTCCGTCCTTGATCTCCACCTGAACGTTATTGTTGATACCGGTCTGAACCTTGCGTTCCTGGGCGAAACCGTTCTTGTCCAGTACGCGTACGGTGTAGACACCTTCGGCATCGCGTCTACCCAGCGCCGCCACCGGCATGCTCAGGGCACTTTTGGCGGTGTCGAGGACGATCCGCACCTGGGCGGTCATGGAGATGCGCAGGCGATGATCGGGGTTCGGCACTTCAAACAGCGCGTTATAGAACACCGCAGAGTTCTGCTTGCTGGACGAACCGCTGCCCTCGGTTTCCAGATAGTCCTGAGGCGCAGGCTCGGTACCGCGCAGCGTGGCGTAGTAGCGCTTGTCTTCACCCAGAATCGTGAAATAGACCTCCTGCCCGGTGCTGATGTGGATCACATCGGCTTCGGAAACCTGAGCCTTGATGGTCATGGTGTCCAGATCCGCCAGTTTGAGCAGGACCGGTGCCAGTTGCTGGGCGATGACGGTCTGGCCTTCCTGAGTCACGATCCCCACCACGTCGCCATCGATAGGCGCGACGATCCGGGTGTAGCCCAGATTGACCTTGGCCGTGTCGATCTGCACCTGGGCGCTTTTGATCTGCGCATCCAGCGCACTGACGTTGGCCTGCTGGACTTCATAGTCCGACTCGGCATTCTCGAAGTCCTGACGGGAAATAGACTGATCGGTCTGTAATTCCTTGTAGCGATCATACAGACGCTTGGCCTGCTTCATCTGGGCACGGGCCGAGAGTCGGTCGGCCTGCAGTTTTTCCTCGTCCACCTCGGCCTGGCGCAAGGTGTTACGCAATACCAGAGGGTCGATTTCAGCCAGCCACTGGCCCTTCTTGACCTTGTCTCCCAGCTTGACCTTGAGCGACTTCAACTGCCCGGAAACCTGGGCACCGACGTCCACCTGCTTGATGCCTTCCAGCACGCCTGTCGCCAATACGGCGTTCTCGATGTCACTACGCTCGACCTTGGCGGTGATATAGGTCGGCGGCTTGGCCGGCGCTTCGATGGCATAAAACACGATACCCGCGACCAATACCAGGGCAGTACCCAATCCAACCTTACGCAATTTCGACTTGTTCATAGATGCCTACTGATACTTGAAGATCGCGCCCACCAGACGGGGCGGCAACTGACTGTTCGGTGTTCTGTGCGGCAAAGCTTCCCGCCCTCATCGGCGGGAAGCGCCTTTCTTCATGGCCTCATGACAGCGTTTCCTCGACATCGACTGTCAGCCTGTCGTACCACCATGCCGCGAGGCTGTAGACGTCTGGCGCCTTGAGGATGCTGAAGTGATTGCCCGGGCCATCCCAGACCGCCAGTTGTGGCAACAGGTGCTGCCAGCCGACGGCCATGGCGGCGTGCTCGATCAGATTGGCTTCGGCGTCCAGCCGTGTATCCGTCACCCGAACCAGACTGGCCGGGCCGGTATAGCCCGGGCCTGGCCGGTACACGGTGCGCAAGGCCGTGGCGAAGGTGCGGAAGATGCCGTGCAGTGCCTGAGGTGCCATACGTGCCGGCAACAGACCGACACGAACCATGGCTTCCTGCAGCAAGCGCAGTTGGGTGGCATCATCGCCATCGATGAAGGCTTGCTGGTCCAGATCCAGACGCTTGCCGCTGGAAATCTGCAGCGCCTCGATCAGTTCCTTCAACGCCGCCGTGGTGGTGTAAGGCTTGCTGAGCACGCCGTCACCGCCGGGGGCTTCGCTGTCGATCAGGGTCAGGGAAACCACTTCCCGGCCACGCGCCTGGAGCTTCACGGCCATGGCATGAGCCGCCCAGCCGCCAAAGGAATGGCCGACCAGATGCAGCGGACCTTGCGGATAGAAATCCTCGATCTCCTGCAGATAACGCTCTGCCGCGGCCTCGACCTGGCTGTGGGGAACGCTGCGCCCGTCCAGGCCTCGCGGTTGCAGGCCATGGATCGGCCAGTCCGGCCCGAAAGCCTCCACCAGACCGATAAAGCTGGTGACGCTGTCACCGGCACCCGGTACGCAGAACAGCGGCGTCTTGCCATTCTTGCCGCTCTGGATCGCCAGCAAGGCCTGATAGCCAGGCACTGCCGGAGCCTTGGCAGGCTCAGCCGCCAGCACCTGAGCGATGGCCTGACCGAGCACCTGCACATGAGGTGCCTGCATCATGGTCTGGTGATCGCCCGGCACATCGAGGCTGTGCAGTTGTCCGGGCTGCAAGACCTCGGCCCAGCCCAGAGTCGCGCTGGTTCCGACCGGAGCCATCGGACGCTCCTCGGCGCGGAACTGATGCACCGCCAAGGTGATGGGTTCCAGCCGGTAATGAGCCAGGGCATGCCCATGGGCCACTTCCCGCTCCAGGAAGTGCTGCAGTTGCTGATCGCTGGCCTGAGCCAGTTCAGGATGCAGCAGTTGTTCGTCGCGGCACAGCAACAGCAGCGCCTCGAAGCCCGGCATTGCAGGCTGTTCCAGAATGGAAGCCAGACGCGCCAGAGGTGCAACTCCTGCCTCGCCCTGAGCTTTCCAGTGCGCGGTGCAGTGGGACAGCAGTTGCCGCTCCAGCAGATTCGGCCCTTGCCAGCGCGCCTTGCCCTGATCGGTCAGACGCGGCACATAGGTGTCGAGCAGGCCAAGGAAATCGACCTTCTCGTCCATGCCCAGCAATTGCGTGGCAACCTCATAGGCCAGCACTCCACCGAACGACCAGCCGGCCAGGCGGTACGGGCCATGTGCCTGCACGCCGCGAATCAGACCTACCAGACGCGCCGCCAGACCTTCCATGGTGCGCAGTTGCGGTTGCCCCAGACCGATGCCCGGCAATCCGTAGATCGGGAAGTCGCCTTGCAGATGACGGCCCAACACCGGGAAGTAAGCATCCAGACCGGTGAAGTCATGAATCAGGAACAGCGGCGGCTGTGTGCCGTTCGCCCGTACGGTAATGACATCTTCGGCTTCTGTCGGCCCTGCCGGACGCTGATCCAGCAGACCGGCCAGCGCAGCGATGCTGGAGTGCTGGAACAGCTCGGCCAGGGTCAGCGGTACGCCGGACTTCTGGATCAGGCTGACCAGACGGATTGCCGACAGCGAATGACCACCCAGCTCGAAGAAGCTGTCATGGCGTCCTACTCGCTCGACTTCCAGCACTTCGGCCCACAGCTCGGCCAGACGTTGCTCCAGCGGCGTCGCAGGAGCCTGATAGGTGGCAGTCGCCATGGCGTCCAGGCTTGGCACCGGCAGCGCACGGCGATCGACCTTGCCGTTCTGGGTTAGCGGCAGTGCATCGAGACCGACATAAGCGGCGGGCACCATGTATTCCGGCAAGCGACCCAGCAGATGGGTACGCAACACGCTGCCGTCGAGTTCAGGATCGAGACGCGTGAAATACGCCACCAGACGCAAGGCACCCTGTTCCAGACGCTGGGTATTGACCACCACTTCACCGATGCCTGGGCACAGAGCCAGTTGCTGCTCGATTTCGCCCAGTTCGATCCGCACACCACGGATCTTCACCTGATCGTCGTTGCGGCCCAGGTATTCCAGGTTTCCGTCGGCCAGCCAGCGCACCAGGTCGCCGGTACGGTACATCCGCGCATCGGGCTGTTCGGCGAACGGATCGTCCAGGAAGCGCTCGGCGGTCAGGTCCGGACGGTTCAGATAACCACGGGCAACACCGGCACCGCCGATGTACAACTCGCCCGGCACGCCCAGCGGCACCGGCTGCTGACGTTCGTTCAGCACATAGAGACGGGCATTGCTCACCGGCTTGCCGATATGCAGCACGCCGCCCACTTCCATGGTCCCGGAACTGGCCACGACCGTGGTTTCGGTCGGACCGTAGTTGTTCACCACGGCAAAGCCCGGATCGCGGTTGAAGTTGCGCAACCGGTCGCCACCGATCAGCAAGGTGCGCAGGGTCGGATGACGCAGTTCGCGGCTGAACGCGTACTCGGCCACCGGCGTCGGCAGGAAGGACACTTGCAGCGGCTGAGCCAGCCACCAGTCCAGCAGCGTATCGAGCTGTTCGTTTTCCACCTCGGCCGGTGGAATGTGCAGCACGGCACCGGCGCACAGGGCCGGCCAGATCTCCCAGGCCGTGGCATCGAAGCCAAAGCCGGCCACGCTGGCGGTGTGGCTGCCGGCGTGCAGGTCGAAGGCCTGGCAATGCCAGTCCACCAGATTGTTCAGGGTGTGGTGTTCGACCATCACGCCCTTCGGCAGGCCGGTAGAACCCGAGGTGTAGATCACATAGGCCAGATTGCTCGAGGTCAGGCCCGGAACCATAGGGTTCCCGGCGTTGGCCGCCCAGTCCGGACGATCCAGAGCAATCACCGGCACCGGCAGTTCAGGCAGACGTGCCAGCAGGTCGAGTTGGGTCAGCACCACCACCGGCTCGCTGTTTTCCAGCAGATAGCGGATACGGTCGTCCGGATGCCCCGGGTCCACCGGCACATAACCCGCGCCTGCCTTGAGCACGGCCAGCAGGCCAACCAGGGTTTCCAGCCCGCGACGGGCAAGCACCGCAACCCGATCATCCGGACGCACGCCTTGACCGATCAAATGATGAGCCAGGGCATTGGCACGGCGATTCAACTCGCTGTAGCTCAAGTGATGGCCGCCCACTTGTGCGGCAATGGCATCGGGCTGCACAACCGCCTGCTGCTCGATGCGCTGGTGAACGGTCAGCACGGTTTCATGCGCGGCCAGATGATCGTTGAAACCTTCCAGCAGTTCGATCCGCTCGACTACCGGCAGAATGTCCAGTGCTTCGACCGGCGTCTGCGGTGCCTGCTCCAGCGCCACCATCAGCCCCTCGATGGCATGGGACAGATAGGCGCAGATGCGACGCGCATCGATACCCGTCGACGTCAGTGCGCTCAGCTCGAAGTCTTCGCCCAGGTCGTCGACGCTCAGGGTCAGCGGATAGTTGCTGCGCTCGTCTGCCTGCAACAACTCGATACCCTGCCAGGCCGTGCTGGCCGCTTCGTCGGCAGCTTGCGGTGCCGCACTGTGGCGATAGTTGAACAGCGCACTGAACAACGGCGCACCCGCCGGCAAGGCACTGCACCGCTGAGCCAGTGCCAGCGGTGCATGCTCGTGGGCAAACAGCCCGCTCAGGCGGCGATGGGTTTGCAGAACCACGTCGCGCACGGGCTGATTGCCCAGGTCGATACGCAGCGGCAAGGTGTTGATGAACACACCCAGAGTGCGCTCCACCCCTTCGCCGCCCTGCAAGCGCCCGAGCAGCACGGTGCCGAACACCACCTTTTCACGACCGGACAAGTGACCCAGCACATGCGCCCAGGCCAGGTGCATCAGGCTTGCGGCACTGACACCCAACTGACGGGACTGATCGCGGACCCGACGGGACAAGGCCGAATCCAGGCGCTGTCGGGCTTCACCCGGTACATCCGTGCCGGGCAGCGTAGCCTGACCATACGGCAGGGTCGGTTCGTCAAGATCACCCAGTTGCTCGCGGAAGAACGCCTCATGAGCTTCATCGCCAGGTCCCAGCAGAGCCTGGGCGATGTAGTTGCGATACGGCACAGGCTCAGGCAGTTGCGCTTCAAGGCCCAGCAGCACGGCTTGCAACTCGTGACTCAGCAGCTCAAGGGCCATATGGTCCATGATCAGGTGATGGAACAGCAGAACGGCGACGATCCGCTGGTTGTCCGGATCTTCGGCATGTACCAGACGCAGCAGCGGTGCCTTGTCCAGATTCAGCGGCTCGGCATCGCTCAAGGCTGCCAGCGGCACTTCGACCACCGGCAGTTCGGCATTGCGCCAGACCACCTGTACCGGCGTTTCCAGTCCCTCCCAACATAGCGAGGTGCGCAGCACATCGTTACGAGCGATGACACGTTGCAAGGCCGAGCAGAAAGCGTTCAGGCGCTCGCGGTCGGCAAAGGCGAAACGTGCCTGCAGACGGTAAGGGTCATCCTCAACAGAAGTCAGGTAATGGTAGAAAATACCGGCCTGCAGCGGCCCCAGAGGATAAATGTCCTGCACGTTCGCAGCACCACCGGGAATGCTGGCGACGATGCGGTCGATGGCTGGCTGATCCAGCTTGACCAGCGGCAACAGCTCCGGCGTGATGCGCGAGCAATCCGCCGTGATCAGGTTGGCCGGCACTTGCACGCCATGGCTGCTGCCGATGCCGCTGGCCAGGGCGGCCAGGGTTGGCTGGGCGAACAGCACGCGGATATCGGCTTCCAGACCGAGACGACGAATGCGAGCGATCAGGGTAACGGCCAGCAGCGAATGCCCGCCCAGTTCGAAGAAGTTGTCGTGACGCCCTACCCGGTCAACCTGCAGCAATTCGCTCCAGATTTCGGCCAGATCGGTTTCCAGTTGACCCTGTGGCGCCTCGTAGTCACGCCCCGGCAATGCTTCACGATCCGGAGCAGGCAAGGCGCGACGGTCGACCTTGCCGTTGGCGGTCAGTGGCCAGGCGTCGAGACGCACAAAGGCGCTGGGCACCATATAGCCCGGCAGGACTGTCAACAGCTCGGCACGCAGCTCGGTAACAGAAACCGGCGCTGTATTGGCCTGCTGGATGAAATAGGCCACCAGTCGCGGCTGGCCCGGTTCGTCTTCACGCGCCAGTACCAGCGCCTCTTCGATACCCGGCAATTGACCCAGCTGGCTCTCGATCTCGCCCAGCTCGATCCGCACACCGCGGATCTTCACCTGATCGTCGTTACGACCCAGGTATTCCAGCGTGCCATCGGCATTCCAGCGCGCCAGGTCGCCGGTACGGTACATCCGCGCCCCCGGCTGCGCGCTGAACGGATCGTCCAGGAAACGCTCGGCGGTCATTTCCGGACGGTTCAGATAACCACGGGCCACGCCGTCGCCCGCCACATACAACTCACCCGCCACACCAAACGGCACCAGTTGCTGATGCTCGTCCAGCAGGTAAACCTGCGTATTGGCAATCGGCTTG
>JAAIGF010363008.1_pt1 | contig 147154 bp, 133 predicted proteins | sample 6487441 | NCBI WGS metagenome assembly JAAIGF01 (sample SAMN13974129, study PRJNA590717) | phyllosphere metagenome | biome: pepper field; feature: multiple bacterial spot infested pepper fields; material: pepper leaves; isolation source: leaves from pepper fields | host: Capsicum annuum ... | reverse complement strand
GTCTTCGAACGCGGTGCCAACGTGCTGGATGGCGGCGCGCCGTACTACCGTGCCTACGCGACTGCCGACGCGCGCCAGGTGGCCATCGGCCCGATCGAGCCCGCGTTCTTCGCCCTGCTGTGCGAGCGCGTGGGCGTGCCGGCCGAACTGCGTGACGCCCAGGCCGACCGCGCCCGCTGGCCCGCGCTGGCCGCCGCATTCGAGCGCATCTTTCGCACGCGCACGCAGGCCGAATGGGTTCAGGCCCTGGAAGGCACGGATGCGTGCTTCGCGCCCGTGCTCACGGCACGGGAAAGCGCGGACCATCCCCATCTGCAGGCGCGCCGGTCGCTGGTGGACATCGATGGCGTGGTGCAGCCCGCACCGTGTCCCCGATTCTCGCGAACGGCATCGGCCATCCAGGCCGGACTGCCGCGCGGGCCGGTGTCGGTGGAAACGGCGCTGGCGGCGTGGGCGGGGTGAGGGGGGCTACCCGGATCACAGCCCCAGCAGCGCCCCATCCCCCCGCAACGTCGCCTGCAACCGCGCCACGTCGATGTCCTGGACGGGCGTGCTGCCCGCCAGGGCGGCTGCCGTACCGGCGGCCTGGCCCATGACGAAGCAGCCGCCGCTGGCGCGGGCCGCGGACTGGCCCTCGTGCGTCATCGAGCTGCACCGCCCGGCCACCAGCAGATTCGGCACCGCGGGCGGCACCAGCATGCGCCAGGGCAGGTCGTTGTAGGCCCGGTTCGGATCTTCCGGAAAGCCCCAGGAGATGCCGCCTGCGCGGTGCAGCTCCATGGGCCAGGCGTTGACGCCGATGGCGTCCTCAAAGCGCGCCGACGTCAGGATGTCCTCACCCGTCAAGGCATACTGCCCCTGCACGCGCCGGGTCTCGCGGATGCCCACCTGGGGGGCGATCTCGACGATGCGGGAGTCGGCAAAGCCCGGCACCTGTTCATGCAGGAAGCGGAAGTATTCGACGATCTGGCGTCGGCCCTCGATCTCGCCGGCGCTCAGTTCCCGGGCATCCACGGCGTTCATCGCCTGGCCGGCCGCATTGGCGATCTGCGTGACATTGGCCCGCCATTCGGTCGGGTTGATCTGCGGGCGCAGGATGGCGCCATCGCGCGGGAAGCGGTAGCGGTCGGGCTGCTCGGCCCGCACGCGATCCATGAAGGTGTTGATGGCCTTGAAGTCGCCCACGGCCGCCATCGCCTCGTCGGCATCAACGTGGCCGATCCGGAACATCGTCGTGGGGAAGAGGCCGCTGCCGGCGCCGTCGCCGAGCTCGAAGGGCACGCCGGCGTAGGCGGCGACATCGGCATCGCCCGTGCAGTCGATGAAGACGTTGCCACGAATGGCCTGTCGGCCCGACTTGGTTTCCACGGCCAGCGCGGCGATGCGCGGCCCGTCCATCAGGACGGCGGCCGCCCAGGCGTGGAACAGCAGCTCGACGCCCGCATCCAGCATCCACTGGTCCGCCGCGCACTTGTACAGCGACGTGTCGTACGAGCGCACCCGGATGCGGCCCTGCATGCCGTCCTGCGGCGTGTTCAGGCCCCCCAGGGCGCCCAGCCGGTGCAGCAGTTCATCCACCACGCCATGGACCAGCTGGCGCATCTCGCCATCGTGGCGGCCGTACAGCCCGGCGAAATTGGTGACGCCACCGGCTGTGCCCATGCCGCCCAGAAAGCCATAGGACTCCACCAGCAGGGTGCGCGCGCCGTGGCGGGCCGCACTGGCGGCCGCGGCCAGCCCGGCGGGTCCGCCGCCGACCACCACCACGTCGTACTCGCCATAGACCGGCAGATGACGGGCGGGCTCCAGGAGCAGGGAAGGGGATGAGGTCATGGGCTTCTCTCTCTGCGAAATCAGTTTCGGGTGATGTTGTTGCTTTCGATCACCGGCTTCCAGCGCTCGACGTCGGCCGTCAGCACCTCGCGGAATTCCTCGGGCGAATTGCCGACCGGATCCATGTACTGCGCGCGCAGGCGCCGCGTGACGTCGGGCTCGGCGAGCGCGGCGGCGACCGTGGCATGGAGCTTCTGGAGGATGGCATCGGACGTGCCCGCCGGGGCGATGAAGCCGATCCACGCATCCCCCTGCACATCCGGCAGGCCGGCTTCGGACAGCGTCGGCAGCTCGGGCAGCGAGGGCGAGCGTTCGGGCGAGGCCACCGCCAGCGCCTGCAGCTTGCCGGCCTTGACCTGCGGCATCACGGCGGCCGCCGGCAGCAACGCCATGTCGACGTCGCCCGACAGCAGCGCCGTGACCGCTGCGCCCGAACCACGGTAAGGCACGTGCACCACGTCGGCCTTGCTCTGCGCCACGAACGCGGCCATCGCCAGATGCGAGATCGACCCGGCGCCGATCGAGGCATAGCTCAGCGGCTCGCCCGCCTCCAGCTTGGCGGCCAGTTGCTTGGCGTCCGTCACCTGGGCGCGGGGCCCGACCGTCAGCACGGACGGCTGCGACACGGCGATCGTCACCAGCGCAAGGTCTTTGTCCGTGTCGTACGGCATGCTCGGAAACAGCATGGCATTCACCCCCAGCGGCCCGGCAATGCTCACGCCGATCGTGCGGCCGTCCGCCGCGGCCTTGGCCACGTTGTCGGTGCCGATGTTGCCGGACGCGCCGCTGCGGTTTTCCACGATGAAGGGTTGGCCAAGCGTCGTGGTCAGCCGCTCGCCGACGAGGCGTGCGGCCAGGTCCGGCGTCGACCCGGCATCGAAGGGCACGACCACGCGCACCGGCTCCTTGGGCCAGTCGCCGGCGGCAGCGTGCGCGCTGCCCAGGGTCAGCCCGGCCAGTGCCAGGGTATGCAAGAGGGTGGTGATCTTCATGGTGTCTCCTGAGGGTCTGCGTCGTCATCGACGATCTTGCGTCCACTGTAAGTAAGGACGATCATGACGTCCATCGCTGCAAGGCAATACCCACTAGCGGAAAATCGAATAATGGACATGAAGCTGCTTGCCGTGTTTGACGAGGTCTACAAGAGCCGAAGCGTCAGCCGCGCCGGCGAGAACCTCGGCCTGCCGCAGACCTCGGTCAGCCTCGCCCTGGGACGCCTGCGCGAGATCTTCCAGGACCGGCTGTTCGTGCGCACGGCCGACGGCATGCTGCCCACGCCGCGTGCGCAGGCGCTCGTGCCCCAGCTGCGCCAGGCCCACGAACTGCTGCGCCTGGCCACCGAGCAGCAGGACGAGTTCGACCCGCGTACCTCCACGCGCACGTTTCGTATCGCGATGACCGACTTCAGCCACCTGGCCTTTCTGCCGGCCCTGGTCAACAAGCTCGCCCAGGTCGCGCCCAACGTCTGCATCGAAGTCCTGCGCCTAGGCGCACACGCCGGCGCGGCCCTGCAGTCGGGAGAATGCGATCTGGCCTTTGGCTACATGCCGGAACTGGAGGCGGGCTTTTATCAGCAGCGTCTGTTTGCCGATGGCTTTGCGTGCGTGGTGCGCCGGGACCACCCGCGGATCGCGCGGCGCATGACGGCCGCGCGTTTTGCCAGCGAGCGCCACGTCGTCCTGACCTCGCCCGGGACCGGCAACGAGATCGTTGAACACGAGTTGCGCCGCACCGGCACCGTGCGCAAGGTGACGCTGACCCTGCCGACCTTGCCCGGGTTGGGCAACCTGCTTGCCAATTCCGAACTCATCGCCACCGTCCCGGGCCGCGTGGCGCAAACCCTGGTCGGCATCGCCAACGTCAAGGCTCTGAGCCCGCCGTTCACCTTCCCCGACTTCGCGATCAAGCAGCACTGGCACGAGCGCTATCACGACGATGTGGCCAACGGATGGCTGCGCTCGACGGTGGCAGAGCTCTTCCTGGAGATCTGATCCCGCCCCTCAGGCACGCCGAGGTGGACTGCCAGGCATGCTCACGCCGCCGCGCGCTGCATCTGCAGCAGCTCCACGAAGCGCTGCGTCAGCGGCGGCAGCAGCCCTTCGCGGCGCATCAGGATGCCGACCTGGCGTGGAAAGCGCCCCGCGCTCAGGGGCAGGGGCACGAGGCCCGCACCGCTGGGGCCGTCCAGCATGGACTCGGCGCGCCGGTCTCAGCGCAAGGGCACCCGGGCCTCCCAGCCCGTCATGGCCGGTGTGGCGTGGTCCCGCACCAGATCCACGAAGCGACGCGCCGCCGTCGACAGCGTGCGATGCCGTTTGTGGATGGCGCCCAGCTGGCGCGTGGCCGTCGGCTCATCGATGGGCGCGAAGCCCAACCCAGTCACGTTCAGGGCGTCGATGGCGCTGGTCGGAACCACGGCGACGCCCATGCCGTGGCGCGCCAGCGAGATCGCCGTGGCAAGATGCGTCACCTCCAGCCCGTAGGCGCTGCCGGGCAGGGCGTCCCGCAGATGCTGCTCGGTGGCACCACCGCCGATCAGGATCAGCTGCTCTCCCTGTATGTCGGTCCAGCGGATGCTCGGCGCGTCCAGCAGGGCGTGGCCCCGTGGTGCGGCCAGCACCAGCCTGTCGGTGAACAGTGGCGTGAATGTCAGGTCATTCTGCGGGTCGGCCAGCCGTCCGATGCCAAGTTCAGCCTGATTCTGGCGGACTGCGTCCAGGACCTCGGCGCCGCGCTGCTCGCTCATGAAGAGCCGAACCTCCGGGTGCCGTTGATGAAAGGCCCCCAGGACCTGTCCCAGAAAGCCGAAGGACAGCGAAGGCACGGTCGCAACCGTCAGCCTGCCGCGCTGGCCGTCGCCTTCTTCGCGGGCGTGTTGATAGGCCTCCTCCAGATCCAGCATGGCACGCGACACGTTCTGATAGAACGCCAGGCCGCCCGCAGTGGGCTCGCAGCGCCGCGTCGTGCGATCGAACAGGCGTTGCCCGACGTCATCTTCCAGCGCCTTGATGAGCGCGGTGAATGAGGGCTGCGTCACGTGCATGGCCAGCGCGGCCGCCGTGAAGGAACCCGTCTCGACAGCCAGACAGAAAGCCTTGATTTGCCGATATTTCACATTATTAGCCATGGACTAATAATACGTGCGATTTAACAAATTGTACGAATGGTTCAGGGTTTCTAACATGGTGTGGTGACTGGCGCGACGGGCGCTCAGCACGCTCAGGAGAGTCCGAGATGACACTGTCCCCGAACCCGATGTTCCGCCTGCTTGCCGGCGCTGCGCTCTCGCTGTCGTTGTGTGCTGGCGCCGCTGCGCAGACGCCATTCCCTCAGCGCCCGGTCACCGTGGTCGTGCCCTACCTGCCCGGCGGTACGCCGGACATCCTGGCACGCATCATCGGCCCCGAGCTCACCAAGCGCTGGGGCCAGCCCGTCATCATCGAGAACCGCGCAGGTGCCAACGGCGCCATCGGCTCGGGGGTCGTGGCAAAGGCCAAGCCCGATGGGTACACCCTGGTGATGGGCACGACGGCCACGCACGTCATCAACGGCCAGCTCTACAGCACGATGCCGTACGACGGCATTGCGGATTTCGCGCCCATCGCGATGCTGGGCACGCTGTCCAACGTGCTGGTCGTGAATCCGAAGATCCCCGCCACCAACATCACGGAGCTCATTGCACTGCTCAAGAAGGAGCCGGACGCCTACACCTATGGCTCGGGTGGCAACGGCAGCTCCAATCACCTGGCCGCCGAGATGTTCAAGACCATGGCAGGCGTGTCGATGATGCACGTGCCCTACAAGAGCGCCGCGCCAGCGATGGTCGGTCTGCTGGGTGGCGAGACGTCCATGATCTTCGAGAACGTGTCGACGGCATTGCCGCACATCCAGAGTGGGGCATTGCGACCGCTGGGCGTGACGAGCGCCAAGGGGACGGCGGCGCTGCCGGATGTGCCAACGATCGATGCGGCGGGCGTGCCGGGCTACGACATGGCGTTCTGGTACGGCCTGCTCGCACCGGCCGGCACACCACCGGCGGTGATCGAGAAGGTCAACGCGGACGTGATGGACGTGCTGGCCCTGCCGTCCATTGCCAAGCAGCTGAAGGATCGAGGCATCGACATGCAGCCCAACACGCCGACCGAATTCGCAGCGGTCATGCAGGCTGAGGTGCCCAAGTGGACGCAGGTGGTGAAAGCCTCCGGCGCCCGCATCGATTGAGTCTGTCCGGAGCCTGACCTTGAAAACGATTCCACGCTGTGCGCTGCTTTCCACGGGGGGCACGATCGCGTCTCGTCTGGATCCCGTCACCGGCCTGGCCATGCCGGTCATGGCGGCCAACGACTTGCTGGCGGCGCTGCCTGAGCTGGACGGCGTCATCGATATCCAGTTCGAAGACTTCTCCCGCGTCCCGTCCCCGCATATCGGGCCCGACCATTGGGCGGGTCTGGCGACCCGCATCCGCGAACTGCAGCGGGACCCGGACATTGCCGGCATCGTGGTCTCGCATGGCACCGGTCTGCTCGAAGAAACCGCGTGGTTTCTGGATCTGGTCCTGGACGACGACAAGCCGGTCGTGCTGGTCGGTGCGCAGCGCAATGGGTCGGAAAGAGACTATGACGGATCGCGCAACCTGCGCGATGGCCTGCGCACCTGCGTGAGTCCCCAGGCGCGCGGGCTGGGCGTTCTGGTCGTGTTGAATCAGCACATCAACGCGGCGCGCGAAGTCGCCAAGACGCACACGTTCGACGTGGAAACCTTCAACTCCGGCGAGTGGGGCTACCTGGGCAGCATCACGCCCGAAGGCGTGAAGATCGTGCGCCGTCCGCTGCGACTGCTGCACCTGCCCTATGACGGCGCGCCGTTGCCGCGCGTCGACGTGGTGTCGATGTATGCCGGCGCGACCGGCGGGCTGCTGCATGCGGCCGTTGCCGATGGTGCCCAGGGCATCGTGTTGCAGGCCGTGGGCTCGGGTCACGTCAACCCGGCGATGGCGCAAGCCGCGACAGCACTTCTGTCCCAGGGGGTGCCGGTGGTCGTGGCCACCCGAGTCCCGCGCGGTGGCACGCGAGCATGCTATGGGTTCGAGGGCTCGTCGCAGCAGCTGGAGACAGCCGGCGCCGTGCTGGCTGGCGACCTGTCGGCCTGGAAGGCCAGAGTGCTGCTGATGGTCCTGCTTGCGCGCGGCAGCCGGGACGCCGAGACGTTGCGCCAGGCGTTCAGCGCGTGAGACATGGCTGAGGCCCTAGCGCCCTAGCGCAGCATCTCATCAAGTTGTTTCAACCATCCTTCACCCGCCGCCACGGCTTCGCGATACGCGGCGTCCGTCTCGCGAACCTCGCGGTCCAGCAGTCGCACGTCGTGCGCCGGTGCGGTGTCGTCGTCGATCCACAGCCGCAGCTCCACGCGTCGCACGTCATCGAAGCGCGTGATCTCGCCGCGGGGCGAGGGCGGGATGGGGTCGGGCTGGCGCTGGCGCAGGGCGGCGATGCGGGACTGGGCGCCAGAGCGCACGACCGAGCCGATGCGCCGACCGTCCTGGTACAGGTCCGCGCCCAGCACGCGGCTCGCTTCCACGCGCGTGGCGGTGCGGTTGGGGCGGATCAGGCCCACGGCCCTGGCCTGCGGGTCCAGCGCCAGGCCCGTGCCGCCATCCGCGCCGAACAGGCTCAGCGCCGGGTTGAACCCGGCCATCTCGTCCAGCGATGACTGTAATGCGGCCGCGCGTCGCGGCTCGTCGCGCTGCCAGAAGACGGCGCCCAGTGCGATGGCGATGATGAGGACGATGACGATGAAGCCCATGGGATCTCCTGAGGGATGCGGAATTCTAGGTCAGGTAAGCCGGGGTGTCGGCGTCACGATCGTGTGCAGTTGATACGGCGGGCGGGCGCTGATCGAGCCCGCATCGTAAGGTCGACAGACTGACGGACTGGTGTTGTCGTGCGGCCGCAGGCAGGGCCGGTTAGGGGGTGTGTGCAAGCGTCTGGCCTGGCGGGCCGTCCGGCTTCTACGACCGCCAGCGAGACCACGCGGGCATGTTCACCCATTCCCTGAGTGTTGCCGTGCGTAGATCAGGCTAGCCCGACAGGCGGCCATTCGACCCGCCATTGCGAGCAAGACCGCCGGGGCATGTCCACACGTGCACTGCGCGCCTCCGAGCACTCGGCAGATCCGCCCGAAATGCAAAGGTGCGATCCGCAGTCGTAAGCAAGACCGCCCGGGCATGCCCGCAGAGCGGCCAGACCAACGCGCGTTCAGGGAGGTCGATCCGCCGCTATCAGACGTTGTCCCACCAGGCACCGCCGGCTAGGCGGCCCTGGTGGAATCGGCTTTAGTTACCGAACGACTGGCGCAGCCGCTGGCCTGCATACATCTGGGCTTCCTCGGCCTTCTTGATGACGGCCGCGCCGCCGAAGAATTCATGCGTCACGCCGGTGTAGTCCTGGCGCTCCACGGGCACGCCGGCGTTGCGCAGGGCTTCTTCCAGCATCGAGCCATCGCTGCGCAGCGGGTCGATGCGCGCGTTGATGATCGTGGTGGCGGGCAGGCCCTGCAGGTTGGCGCTGATCAGGTCCAGGCGCGGATCGGCCTTGTCGGCTTCGCTGCGCAGCAGGTTGCCCATGAACCACTCGATCATCGGTCGGTTCAGCGGCTTGGCGGCCTGATTTTCGATGTAGGACGGCGTGTTCAGGCTGCCGGTCTGGGCCACCGGGTAGACGGCGACCACGTGGCGCGGCTGCGTCAGGCCGGCGTCACGCGCGGCGATGGCGGTCGCCACGGCCAGGTTGCCGCCTGCGCTTTCGCCGGCCAGGGCCAGGCGTTGCGGGTCGCCGTTGATGCGGCTGGCGTTCTGGGCCACCCAGCGGTACGCGCTCAAGGCATCGTCCCACGCGGCAGGGAATCTGGCTTCCGGTGCCCGGCGATAGTCCACGGAAACGACGACGGCATTGGCCTGTTTGGCGAGGCCACGGGCGCCGCCGTCATACACGGCCTTGTCCGCGATCACCCAGCCGCCACCGTGGTAATAGACGATGACGGGGAAGGGGCCGCGGCCCTCGGGCGTGTAGATGCGCACGGGCAGGCTGTTGGCACCAATGGTCGTGTCACGCGCCGTCACGCCCGGCACCAGGCTGGCGGGGTCGGTGCTGCGGCCTTGCTGGCGCAGGACCGCGTTCACCGCGTCGGCGAAGGTCGGTTGCTGGCGCGCTTCGGCGACCGACAGCGACTCGATCGGCTTGGGGCCCAGTGCGGCATGGGCATCCAGCACCTGCTGCATGTCGGCGTCGGTGCGAACCTGGGCCACGGCATCCGTGACGGCTTGCGTCACACGCGACGGTGAGTCGGGCGGCGATGCGCAGGCCGCCAGTGCGGCCACCAGGGCTAGCACACTGATGGAACGGACCGGCCTGGACAGCGGGGAGGACGAGCGCGGGGAAAGCTTCATGAGGATCTCCAGTCGTGCCCGGCCCATGCGGGGCACCGTGATGCGTCTTACGCAAAACCGGTGCCCGTACGCGGTGTTCTGACGGCAAATGTGCCGCCCGGGCCGGGGGGCGTCGATCGTTTATCCGAATGGCTCATCAAGACCTATCGCGCTGGCTCATCAGCCGTTCACCGGGTGCGGGGTGACCCGAAAGCCCAGTCCTGGCGACAGCACCGAGACGCCTTCCCCGTCGAGCGTCGTCACTGGCAGGGCGTCGGCCGACACGGCGTCTCTGGCGAATGTCGCAATGTCCCGCACTTTGGACACGGGCACGCCGCGTTTCATGAGCCGGGATTCCAGGGCATCCCCGGTCTGGGCGGCGAAGGCGGCGCGAAGCCGCGCTTTCAGTGCGGCGGGGTCCTTGGCACGCACGAAGCTGGGCTTGTCGTCCGGCGACAGCGACAGCGGTGGATCGAATATCGCCGGGTCCTGCATGGCATCCTGCAGGCCCAGCTCGTCCAGCAGCGCGGCCAGCTGCGGTGGCGTGTTCGCCCCGACTGCGATGAAGCCGCCATCGGCCGTGGGAAAGAAGTCCGCCGACGGGCTGCCCGAATAGCCCTGGTTGCCCACGCGCGGCGGATTGCCGCCATCGGTGAGTGCCACGCAGGCAAACGGATACATCATCTGCATGGCGGCGGCCGTCATGGCCACGTCCAGGAAGCAGCCCTGGCCCGTGCGGTCGCGCTCGCGCAAGGCAGCCAGGATGGCGAGGGCCGCCAGCACGCCCGTGGCCGAGTCCACGCCGGGAAAGCCAGCCTTGATCGGGGGATCGCCCTCGTTGCCGGCCATGTAGGTCATGCCCGTGGCCGCCTGGATCACATGGTCGTAGGCGGGCCGGTTGCCCCAGGTCGGACTGTGCCGGCCAAAGCCCGAGATCGCGCAGTAGATGACGCGCGGGTTCACGGCCAGCGCGGCGTCCAGTCCCAGGCCCAGGCGCTCCAGCACGCCGGGGCGCAGGTTGTCGACCAGCACGTCGGCCTGGCGCAGCAAGGCCTTGGCGCGCTCCAGGTCGACGGGGTCCGACAGGTCCAGTTCGATGCATTCCTTGCCGGCATTCAGCGCCACGAAGGGCTGCATGCCTTTCTCGTTGTTGCGCATCACATCGCCGCCGCGCGCGTTCTCGACCTTGGTCACGTGTGCGCCCATCTGGGCCAGGAACAGCGTGGCGAGCGGGCCCGCGATGACGTGGGAAAAGTCCAGCACACGGATGCCGGTCAGCGGGGCGAAGGGCAGGGTGCCGGTCGTGGTCGGGGTCATTGGTCCACCTCGATCTTGTTGTCGCGGATGATGCGGGCGTATTTCTCGGTTTCCTGGCGCACGAAATCCTTGAAGGCCGCGGGCGACGCCGACGTGTCGATCAGCGTGCCCGACTGCGCATAGAAGCCCGCGATCTCGGGCTGTGCGTACACCTTCTTGAAGGCCGCTTCCAGCGTGGTCGTCACGTCATCCGGCAAGCCCTTGGGCGCCCACATGCCGCTCCAGGAATCGAGCGCCAGGTCATCGCGCTGGAAGATCTCGTTCAATGTGGGGACATCCGGCAGCTGCGCCAGCCGCTTGGCCGAGGTCACCGCCAGCGCCCGCACCTTGCCGTCGGTCACGTGGGGCAGGGCCGTCGAGGCTGTCGGAAAGGCAAAGCTGGTATCGCCCCGCAACAGCGCCGGCACGATCTCGACCGAGCCGCGATAGGGGATGTGGATGGTCTTCACGCCGGCGGACGACGAGAAGGCCGCGCCTGCCAGATGGGCTGCGCTGCCGATGCCGCCCGAGCCATAGTTCAGCGGATCCTTGGCCGTCCTGGCCGCCTCGATCAGCGCCTTGACGTCCGTGTAGGGCGAATCGCTGCGCACCACCAGCACTTGCGGCGAGTAGCCCGTGCGCACGATCTGCGTGAAGTCCTCCACCGGATCGAAGCCGAGCGACGGCTGCAGGATCTTCTGCACCACCAGGGTCGATGCGCCCAGCATCACCGTGTAGCCGTCCGCCGGGGCGCGGCTCACGAACTCGCCTGCCAGCATGCCACCCGCGCCCACCTTGTTTTCCACCACCACGTTGCCGCCCAGTTCCTTGGCGACGGCATCGGCCGTGCGGCGCGCCTGCACGTCCGGACCGCCGCCCGGGGCGTAGGGCACGATGAAGCGGATGGGGCGGTCGGGGTAAGACGCGGCCTGGGCGGGCAGGGCAGTGGCGCCCACGATGACCGCGCACAGGGCCGTTGCGGCGCTGCGCAGGCTGACGCTTCGGGTGGCGAGGCCCTGTGCCGCAGCGCCGGCAGCCACCGCGGCGGATGCTTCACGGCACTGGGTGACGGCCGCGCGCTGTGCATCGCCGGGTTTTGGCTTGCCCGCAGCCGAATGCGGGGCGTGAGCTTCCGCTGAACAAGGCACGGTCAGACCGGGCGTGGTGTGCATGGGCGCTCGGCGGCTCCGCGCGCGAGGGCCGTACAGGTAGGGGGCGTAGGTCATGGCGTCTCCGATCATTGTTGTAGTCGGACCATTGTTCGCCTCCCGGTCATCGCTGTAAATTATCCAGATCGAATGTAGTCATCAGAGGCGGTTATGGCTAACGATGCGGGTTTCTGGTCGTCCAGCCCGATGGACAAGGACGCGACCGCCCTGGGCAACCCCCTGGAGCGCCTGCGCCTGCGTCATTTGCGACTGCTGGCGCTGATCGACAGCCAGGGCTCGCTGACCGCCGCCGCCCAGGCGCTGCACATCAGCCAGCCCGCGGCCACCGCCATGCTGCGGGAGCTGGAAGCCGCGCTGGGCGCCACCCTCATCACCCGCAGCGCTGCCGGCAGCCAGCTCACGCCCGCCGGGCGTATCGCCTGGCAGCGCCTGCAGCATGCGCTGGGCGCCGTGCGGCATGCGGCCCAGGCCATCGCGGTGGCGCCCGACATCCCCACCGTCCACCTGGGCATGATCCCGGCCGCCGGCGTGGCCGTCCTGCCGCGCCTGATTGCTGCGCTGGAGCGGGCAGGGCGCCTGCCCCGGCTGGTCGTGCACGAAGCCACCGTTCCCGTCCTCATCGAGCGCCTGATGCGTGGCGACATCGACTGCCTCATCGGCCGCCTGGACCCGGGCGACGCCTCGCCCGACTTCATCCGGGAACTGCAGAGCGAACCTCTCTGGCCCGAACAACTGGCGATCGCCGCCGCCGTCGACCACCCGCTGGCCCACGGCAAGCCGCTCAGCATCGCCGACCTGGCCGCAGCCGACTGGATCGTGGCGCCCGCAGGCACCCGGACCCGCCAGCTCTTCGACCAGCGCTTCCATGCCGCCGGCTTGGTCTCGCCCACGCCCCGCGTCGAGTCCTTCTCCTTTCATACCAACCTGTGCGTCGTCGCCGAATCCGCCATGCTGACCGTGGCCCCGGCCACCGCCGTCGCCCACTACGCCGCGCGCGGCAGCGTCGCGGCGCTGCGGCTCAAGCAGCCATTCCCGCAAGGTGGCACCGTGTTCGTGCGGCGGCGTGAGATGACGTTGCCGGCATTGGACGATATCTCGCGTGCGTTGCGGGGACTGGAGGCATTGCCGCCATGACCCATGACCTGCGCAAGCCCGACGGTCAGGACGACTCGACGACCGCCGCCTGGCGGGACGCTGCGGACAGACAATTCGCGAGAAACCGCAAGCACCTGATCTGGGGCTCGATGTTCTTCTGCGGGTTGGTGACGCTCGTCGCCTTCGGCACCCCCAGCGTCGCCGAGGGCCAGCACGGGATCGTGCGTCTGCTGGCGTCGCTGGCCGTTGGGGCGGGCGTGACGGCCGCGTTCGCCGGCATGGGCTGGTTGATTGCACGAGGAAGCCGGTGGGGGTCGTTGCTGCCGATGCGGATTCAACGGTGGGTGAGGCGACGGTTTTGAACTCGCTGCTGACAGGTGGGGGACGCCTGGCTCCCCACACCGCGCGCCTCGGGCTCTTATCATGCAGGCTTGCCCGAGCCGCACGACCCCACCCACTGGCACCCAGCCATCCCGTCACCTCACATCCAGCATGTCATCCATCGCCCTGGCACTGTCTGCCGCCGTCGCCGCCGCCGTGCTCTTCGCCTGCCTGCCCGCTGCCTGGGCCGGCCGGATCTGGCTGGCCCTGACCGTCTTCATCGGCTCCTGGCACCTCAGCGGCAAGTCCAATGACACCGGCCTTGCGCTGACATCCGGCCACCTGACAGGATGGATGGGACTCATCGTCATCAGCGGCCTTCTCGGCGGCCTCGCAGGCTTGGCCATCCGCTCGGCCAAGCCGGGCGCGGTCGCGGATGTCGTCAAGATGGATAGGACCAGCGCCATCCTGGCCTTCATCTCCGTGCTGCCCCTGGGCGTCTGGCTGATCTCCGCAGCCAGCCTGGCCCTGGCTGGCAGTGCGCATCCGTATGCCTGGCATGGGGTCATCGTTCTCGCGACGTTGGGGCTTGGCGGGTTCGCCTGGCGACGGCTGCGGCCTGGGAGCGCCGGGGCGGTGGGCTCACCCAGACTCCGCCCGCCGTTACGCGGCCTCGCCCTGGGCCTCACCGTCTCCTGCCTTTGGGCCACCGTCGACTCCCTGCGCCTCGAAAGCCACCTGCTCACCAACGTCAACGACTGGTACAAGCAGACCGACATGCCCAAATGCCTGGGCACCGGCCCCACCGGCCGCGCCATCACCGACCAGCGCCCCCTGACCACCCTCACCGCCGAACGCCCCGTCGCGCTGCGCGTCGCCGAAGAAGGCCCCTTCGAAGCCATGACCTGGACCTTCCGCGAGAACACCTTCGTCGGCACCAACCCACCCCCGCCGCTGCCCAGCTGCCAACCGGCTGACGGCCCCTTGCTCCCCGGGTGAGGAAACCCGCCCACAACCCGTTAAAATGCCGGGTTTCCCAGACATTTTTCCGGCACCCGTCATGCACGATCGCATCCTCATCCTCGACTACGGCTCCCAGGTCACCCAACTGATCGCCCGCCGCGTGCGCGAGGCGCAGGTCTATTGCGAAATCCACCCCGGCGACGTCGACGACGCCTTCGTGCGTGACCAGGTGGCGCAGGGCGTCAAGGGCATCATCCTGTCCGGCGGCCACAATTCCGTGTACGCCGACGGCGCCGACGCCGTCCCGCACATAGTCTTCGAACTCGGCGTCCCCGTCCTGGGCATCTGCTACGGCATGCAGGCCATGGCCAAGCAGCTCGGCGGCGAAGTCAGCTTCTCCGACCACCGCGAATTCGGCTACGCCGAAGTCCGCGCCCAGGGCCACACCAAGCTCCTGAACGGCATCGAAGACTTCCGCAACGCCGACAGCCACGGCATGCTCAAAGTCTGGATGAGCCACGGCGACAAAGTCCTGAAGCTGCCCGAAGGCTTCACCCTGATGGCCAGCACCCCCTCGTGCCCCATCGCCGGCATGGCGGATGAAGCGCGCGGCTTCTACGGCGTCCAGTTCCACCCCGAAGTCACCCACACCATCCAGGGCCAGGCCATGCTCTCGCGCTTCGTGCACGAGATCTGCGGCTGCGCCCACGACTGGAACATGCCCGACTACGTCGAAGAAGCCGTTGCCCGCATCCGCGAGCAAGTCGGCACCGACGAAGTCATCCTCGGCCTGTCCGGCGGCGTCGACTCCTCGGTTGCCGCGGCCCTCATCCACAAAGCCATCGGCGACCAGCTCACCTGCGTCTTCGTCGACCACGGCCTGCTGCGCCTGAACGAAGCCGAACAGGTCATGAAGACCTTCGCCGACAACATGGGTGTGAAGGTCATCCATGTGGACGCCAGCGACACGTTCCTGGGTCACCTGGCCGGCGTCACCGACCCCGAAGCCAAACGCAAGATCATCGGCCGCGAGTTCGTCGAAGTCTTCCAGGCCCAGGCCGGCAAGCAGACCAGTGCGCGCTGGCTGGCGCAGGGCACCATCTACCCGGACGTCATCGAATCCGCCGGCGCCAAAACCGGCAAGGCCGTCAGCATCAAATCCCACCACAACGTGGGTGGGCTGCCCGATACGCTGAACTTGAAGCTGCTGGAGCCGCTGCGCGAACTCTTCAAGGACGAAGTGCGCAAGCTAGGCGTCGCCCTGGGCCTGCCGCCCGACATGGTCTACCGCCACCCCTTCCCGGGCCCGGGTCTGGGCGTGCGCATCCTGGGCGAAGTCAAGCGCGAATACGCCGACCTGCTGCGCCGCGCGGATGCCATCTTCATCGAAGAACTGCGCAACACGCGGGATGAGGCTTCCGGCAAGACCTGGTACGAACTGACGTCGCAGGCGTTTGCGGTCTTCCTGCCGGTGAAGTCGGTGGGCGTGATGGGCGATGGGCGGACGTATGACTATGTCGTCGCGCTGCGGGCTGTCGAAACGACGGACTTCATGACGGCCGGGTGGGCGGAGTTGCCGTATTCGCTGCTGGGAAGGGTGAGTGGGCGGATCATCAATGAGGTGCGCGGGATCAATCGGGTCGTTTATGACGTGAGTTCGAAGCCGCCGGCGACGATTGAGTGGGAGTGAGGGAGCAACTTTGGGGGGCTATCGCCAGGAATCCGGGCAGCGCGCAGAATTCCTGGCCGAGCAGCGATTGACCGGGCGACGTGGGTGGGGCTTGATCCCCGCCTGCGCCCCACCGGGACGACTGCGCAGTCCGAAAATCAGGCATGGCGGGGGGACCTTGTCCCCGAAATAGATTGAATCTCGTCCCGTCGCGGACGTTCATCACATCGCGGATATCGATTGGCGCACGTTGACGTCCGTCAGCGCTGCATGTCTATTAACTCCTAGCGTCACACACAGGTGCCAGGGTCACGCTTCGTCGTCTCTTCCTATCGAGTCGGCACAGGCGTGCTGCCGTTCAAGGCAGGAATCTTTGAAAACACCTCAGCCATAAAATCCATGAAGACGACAGCCCGCGTGGGAAGCAGTCTGTTGGCAACATAAACCATCTGCACGGGGACAGGGGGAGCCACATGGTTGGTCAGAATGAACTGCAAGCTCCCGCTGTTCAACCCGTCCTCAAACAGCCAGGCAGGTCCATGCGCCACGCCCAGGCCAGCCGCGACCGCGGCACTCACGGCGTCGGGCGAGTTGACCCTGAGCCTGCCGGTGACCGGAATGTCCGCGTCCCGGAATCGCCAGGTCGCTCCGGACGAAAGCAGGGTGTAGATGATGCAATCGTGGTCGCGTAAATCATCTGGATTCTGCGGAACTCCGCGTTTCGCCAAGTAATCCTTGCTGGCGACGAACACGCGGTCGTAGCGTCCAAGAGGTCGGGCGCGCAAGGTACTGTCTTCCAACTGTCCTATGCGAATGGCGAGTTCGGTGCCTTCGTTGACCAGGTCCACGAATCGGTCGTTGAGCTGCAGGTCCAGGGTCAGGTGAGGGTAGCGGTGCAGAAAGGTCGGCACATGCGGCAGGACGAACGCATGTGCAAGAGCTGTCGGACAGGCTACGCGCAACAGTCCCGATGGCTCGACGTTGTTCTTGAAGGAAGATTCGGATTCGTTCACCGCATCCAGGATGCGCCGAATGTCTGCGTAGTAGCGTTCGCCCTCTGGCGTCAGGGATAGCTTGCGCGTCGATCGGTGGAGCAGGCGGGTCTGCAGGTGATCCTCCAGAGCCGCCACGTAGCGGCTGACGTTGGGTTGCCCCAGCCCCAGATCCCGCGCCGCCGCGGAAAAGCTCCCCGTTTCAACAGCACGCGCAAAGCATGTCATCAACAGAAACCGGTCCACGTCGTACCTCGATTCATGCCTTATCTGCATGAATTATATGCTTCGGGGCAGTCTTATCGGATGAGAAGCATGAGCGCATAGTTCTCCACGTCGACCGCCGTGGTCGTCATTGACCGGAGAATTCGAATGTCGCGCTTGCAAGGGAAACGTACGCTCATCACTGGCGGCACCAGTGGCATCGGGCTGGCAACGGCAAGGCAGTTCCTGGCGGAGGGGGCTCGCGTGATCGTGACGGGTGTCAACCCCGATTCGATTGCAAAGGCCCAGGCCGAACTGGGCCCGGACGTGCCGGTGTTGCGTGCCGATTCGGCCAGCGTTGCAGCACAAAAGGAGCTGGCACAAGTCATCAAGGAGCACTACGGCCAACTCGACGTTGCGTTTCTCAATGCCGGCGTGTCCGCCTGGCTCCCCATTGAGCAATGGACGGAAGATATGTTCGACCGCTCGTTCGACATCAACGTCAAAGGGCCGTACTTCCTGATGCAGGCGCTGTTGCCCGTCTTCGCGAATCCTGCTTCGGTGGTGTTGACCACGTCCGTCAGCGCCCATGTAGGCGCAGATCGCTCATCCGTGTATGCCGCAACGAAGGCCGCATTGCTGAACATGGCGAAGACGCTCTCGACCGAATTGCTGGGCCGTGGCATCCGCGTCAACGCAGTGAGCCCTGGCCCCGTTGCGACCCCGCTTTACGACAAGTTCAGTGTTCCGGATGGCTATCGCGAGCAGCTCAACAAAGAGATTGCGGCAACGATTCCGCTTGGCCGTTTCGGTACCGCGGACGAGGTTGCCAAGGCCGTGCTGTATCTGGCATCCGACGAGTCGCGCTGGACGCTCGGCTCGGAAGTCGTCCTTGATGGCGGCCGCCTGCTGAATGGCTGAGCGCGCAGTTCAGGAACTGGGGGAATGCCACATCGCTTGGGTTGAGTTGATCAGGTACTGAAGGCACCCAGGTCGTCGTGACAAACCCGCCAATCCCGCCTCTGCAAACAACCGGATGCAGGAAGCCTGTGCGGCTGTTGCCGCTGATAAACCATCCACAGCCACGAAAAGCCATGAACGCTCTGACGCTGATCAGCCACCCACTCTGCCCATTCGTGCAGCGCGCCGCCATCGTGCTGCTTGAAAAGGGTGTCCCATTCGATCGGATCAATGTCGATTTGTCGGCGAAGCCAGACTGGTTTCTGGCAATGTCGCCAACGGGCAAGGTCCCCGTGCTCAAGGTACGCCAGGATCCTGTGGACGACGCGATCCTGTTCGAGAGCATGGTCATCTGCGAGTATATTGAAGAGACCCAACGGGGCGCGCCGATGTACCCCGTTGATGCGTTAGCTCGCGCTCGGCAGCGGAGCTGGATCGAGTTTGGCACCTCAACCCTTGCTGAAGCCTGGCAGTTTCTCAACGCCACCGACCGTTCGACATCGGATGCGAAGCAAGCGGCGTTCAGAAGCCGGCTCGAGCGACTGGAGGCGGAGCTCGGATCCAGCCCGTACTTCGCTGGCACAGCTTTCACGATGGTCGACGCGGTGTTCGCACCACTCTTCAGATACTTCGATATCGTTGGGCCAACTGTTTCGCAGCCGATCTTCGAGAATCTTCCGCGTGTATCCACGTGGCGATCGGCATTGGCAGCCCGGCCAAGCGTCATCGCCGCCGTAGGGAAAGATTACGCCGAGCGGTTTCAGCAGCACCTTCGTCTGCACCAGTCGATCCATGCGGGTTGATCGTGACGTCTGTGAGATAAAGACCGTGCGACGACGGCTTCGAAGCGGTTGTCACAGTGCTGCAGACGGAGTCCGACAGCACGTCCGCCTGGGGGGCTTGGTTGCCAGGTGCCCTGCATCGGCAGGGGGCAAGTGCTGCTTCACGAGAGACCCACTGGCTTCTGCTTGGCGGCAATAATGGCCTCGGCCACGCTTGCCGCATGGACGTGTGCCGAGAACGACTTGCCCGAAGACGGTGGCGGCCTGACGTAAGGCGCATCTCCGAAGGCCTGATACGTCTCCAGCAACTGCCGAACGCTCATGCCCGGTTCGACCTGCGTGCGAAGCGTCGCGTTGACATGCTCGGCAGCGGCAGCTGCTGCGGCTTCGTAGGTGGCATACCTGCCAAGCGGATAGGGTTCGTCGTCGCAGAATGCCTGGAAGTTATCCGCGATATACACCGCGAATCCCGCGTCAGATGAGGACGCCGCAGTGGACTTGGGCGCGCGGGCCTTGCGTTTGATGTTGCCTTGATGGCTCATGATGAAGGTCCTCGTAAAGACTCTGAGGTGTCGACGCAGCTCGCTTGTCGTAGGTATTGGACCGCCTCGGTGCGACATGCCATGTCGCGCGTACGCTGCTGGCGGGTTTTACGCGCGCCAAGCCTTGCCATCCTCGGTCGTCACGTCAGGTCGCTGAACGAGGCTGACTGACCAGTGACCGCCGTCCTCCATGCGGGGGGCCAGCAGGTCATAGGTCTTGACCATGTTCAGCAATCCGGAATGCCCATAGGTCTGCGGCGAAAACGCGGGATCCGTGCGTTTGAGGTATTGACCCAAGGCGCCAAGCCCGACCTTGCCTTCCGACGAGTCGCTGGCGAGTAGCGCCACCGCCTCGATCAGAAAGCGGGGGCGGCGTTTGATGGGGGGCTTGATCGGTTCGGTCTTGGCGGAGTCCGGACCGCTGCCATCGGTCTTGGCCGGCCTGGCTTGGGGGTCCGGGGAAAGCTCACCGAGCGCTTCCGTTCTCGTCCATTCGAAGAATTGGTCGCTGGCATTGCGCAGGGCGTCTGGCGTCTTTGTTTCGCCCACGATGCACACCGTGGCGCCGCGCTCTCGCAGCTTGCGGCAGAGGTAGGCGAAGTCGGAGTCGCTTGTCACCAGACAGAAGGTGTCGGCACGACGGTCGAAGAGCGCCTCCAGAGCGTCCAGCGCCAATGCCATGTCGGCGGTGTTCTTGCCTGCGGCGTATTGGTACTGCAGGCACGGTGTGAAAGCCAGTCGCACCAGCGCGTCCTGCCACTTGTTGGCCAGCGTGCCAGGGTTGCCGTAACCCCTGCGCAAGACGACCCGGCCGAACTGGGCCGCCATGCGCGATGCGTGTTCGAGGATGTCGGGGGACACGTTATCGCAGTCGACCAGGACGGCCACGCGTGTTTCGACGGCAGGATTCGAATGGCTCATGCGGTGCCTCTGGGCAGGCGTCAACCTGAGAGACGTTACCGGAATCGTCCTGCCCGAGGTGCCGTGAACTTGCGTGGGGTGCACACCGTTCGCGCACATCCACGCCATACGTCCCGTGGCGTGCTCAGTCCACGTTTCGCAGCGCTACGGCAACCGGACTGCAGCTCGCGAGTTGAAGAAGTCCAGCATCGCGCTGGTAAACCGACGATCCTCCGAGCCGATGTGATAAGCCATGGAGAAGTGGTTATGAGCCGGGACGTCAATGAAGGAGGGTCGGCTCGCGTCGGGGCCTTGCCAGTGGGCCATGAACGAAGTGGCCTGCTCTCGAAACGCGGCAGGATCGTTCTCGGCGACAGCGATCAGCAGCGGCACGCGCGTCCGCGCAAGGGCCGGCATGGGGGATCGCTGTTTCCAGCCCTCAGGATCCATCCCGAAATACGATTGGATCGATGGGCGGCTCGCCGCCGCCACGATGTCATACGCGCCGGAGAAGAGAACGGCTGCGCTGACCGATGATGGATTGCGCTCGTGCGCCAGAAAGCCAGCCACGTGGGTGGCGCCTGCCGAGTGTCCGGCAAGGATGATCGTCGATCGGTCGCCGCCGCGACTGACGATGTTCGCCTCGATCCACTGCAGGGCGCGCTGCAGGTCATCCATGGCTGCCGGCCAGGGATGTGCTGGCGCAAGTCGGTAAGTGATGTTGACGCCGATCATGCCGTGCCGTGCTGCCCAGGTGCCGATGTTGCCGTACAGGTAGCTGCCGGGCTTTCGCTTGCTGCCGCCCGTGAAGCCGCCGCCATGCACGAACACGAAAACCGGCTTGTCGCATCCCTTGTCGGTTCGGTAGATGTCCAGCTGATGCCTCGGGTCCGGTCCGTAGGCGAGGTCGAGTTCCTCACGCACGCCCGTGCTGTCGCGGCGGGCCTGCGACCAGATGCGCTGGGATTCGGCATGCGTGTGGTCGTTCATCTCGGGGCCAAGCAAACGCGTGGCATCGAGCAGCTCAGCGATTCGGGAGGGGCACATGGGGAAGGCTCCAGAAGAGGAAAGGCCCGCGATATGGCGGGCGCAGCGGTTCGTCGCCGCCTGGCTTATTCGACCCAGACGAATTTGTCGGCGGACAGGGTTTTCTCTCCATCAAACCGGTACGCGCACAGCTTTCCGGGTGGCCCGCTGACATGCTGGGCGGCAATGCTGTAATCGACGCAGGCGATGTGCGAGTTCAGCGGGGCCGGAACGCCTGACATCCAGTAATGGCCGATGAACAGCGGCTTGGTGCCGTCGTATCCCGGCAAGACGTCGGCTGCCACGGGCTCGTGCGGGATCAGGGGGATGACATCGGACGGCACCATGGCGAGGTCTCGATAGGTGAGCCCTTCCAGATTCCACCATTGGGTGCGGATGTGCCCGCGCGGATTACCATCCTTGTCGTGAAAGGCACTGCCGGCTGGCAGTGCGATCTCGAGTCCTTTCAGGACGGTTTCCAGAGCCTCGTACGGGGCGGTTCCCTTGCGGCACAACGCGGGCCAGGCGTGCGGCAGAATCCGGTTCTGCTCGTCGGTATGGGCGCGCAGGATGTCGAGCGCTTTCGGGTGCCAACAGGCGTGGACGACGCGCAGGCCATCCAGGTCCAGATACAAGGGCAGGGTGCTGAACCAGGTGATCAGATCGCGGTGCAGGGGAGAGCCTTCGCCAACCTGCTCCAGAAACGCGCGGTGCTGACGCAGATTCTTTTCCTTGTGCGGCCGCAGATACGCGCCGGGTGCGTGCGGGTCAGGTGTTGCCCAGGCCACGGCGTTGAACTCGTGATTGCCCATGACGGCAAGCGCCGTCCCTGCGTCGATCATCGCGCGTGCGATCCGCACGGTGTCGATCTGCTGGGCACCACGATCGACAAAGTCTCCCAGGAAGATGACCTGGCGTTGCGAATGGGCCCAGACGCCTGCCGATTCCTGATAGCCGAGCTTGCTCAGAAGGCGGGTGAGGGCGGTGGCATGCCCGTGGATGTCGCCAATGATGTCGTACACAGATTTCCTCTGGGTGAGTGTTCGGGGACATGTCCGGTCGTAGTCACGGGACCGTCTGGATCGATCCGCCCGATCATAGGCGGACTTCGTCGCGTCAGGCGGCGGCACAGCACCAGGCTGGACAACCCGACACGTCAGGCATGAAGCACGCGTCGTCCCGGCCGGCTTAGCCTGGAAAGCGCGCGCCTTTGTTGCGCGCCGCGTAAACGGCTTCGCCCTTGCTGGATACGTTGAGACGTTGGTACACCTGCGAGGCATGTGCCTTGGCCGTGGCGGGCGAGATGCCGAGCTCACGCGCTGTGGTTTTCAGACTGTTGCCACGTGCCAGGCATGCCAGCACGTCGTACTGGCGCGGCGTCAGATCAAGCAGGGCGGCTTCTTCGGCAGGCGTGCGGCCCCCCGCACTGGCGGGTTCCGGTACGCGCAGATGGGTTGACGCCGAAAGCCCGCACGTGTGGCGCTCGATGACGGCTGCGGCTGCGCGGTCGCGTGGCGCAGTTGCCGCCGGCATGCCCTCGCCGGGCAGAAGTTGCACGCGTCCGGCTTCGCCCATCGACGGCGCACCGCTTTCAGGCGTCATGTTCAGTTCGGGAAGCCCCATGCGGATGGCCGACTCCAGGAACTCGGCTGGCGCGTCGTGCGGCACGCAGCAGAACACTTCATCGACTTCCACACCCGACGTGCACCAGTCTGCGTCAGGTGGGCAAAGGAGCAGGATATTGGCGGGTTGCAGGCGTTCACGGGCCAACTGCGTCAGTGCCCGCGCCGCTTGCCAGTCGGCAGGAATGCTGAGGATCAGCAGGTCGGCCTCGCAGCGCAGAAAGCGAAGGGATTCCAGGTTGCCGGGTTCCAGCCCAATGACTTGCGCAGGCACATTCATGCGTGCGATCAGGTGTTGCAGGCCAACGCGTTGCAGTGGGTGGGGTTCGAGTAGAACGATCTTCATCCGCGGACAGTATGAAATTGGGGGATGGTCGAAGTGTGCGTTCAGCGTGCGACGCGGCATGTCGCGCCCGACCGGCGGTGCTCAACAGTGGGAAACCCAGCAAAGACGTGCAGCCCGCACACGTAACGCAAGCTGTCGTATAGTCACGAAAAATTACATCGGGAGGTCCGATGCAGCAATCCGAAAGATTGAAGGTGCTGGCGCTGACAATCGATCAGCAGAGCAAGCACGACACGTTTCCCACCACGACGCAGCTGCTGACCCGGCACGCGGCCATGTATCCGCCTACCGCGTCGATCAAGGCCCGCAAGAAGTCCATCGAGCGGGATCTGCTGCGATTGTTGGAGCATGCGCGAATCGAGCGCGTGTCGGACAAGCAGCCATACCGCTATCGCGCGTGTGACAAGGCCGAAGCCTCGGATGCCCATACGCGAGCCTATGCACTGCAGGTCATGCAGACCGTCGTTCGCGATGCCTTGCCGCAGCGCAGTTTCGAGTCCCTTTGGCCCGCATTGCTGAATGAGGATATCGGTCTGCCGCTCGGTGATCGCAAGCTGCGGATCGTGTCCGACACGTTGCGACTGATCCCGGCCGAGATCAAGCCGCCCGCGTTGGAACAAGTGCTGGAAGGCCTGATCGAAGAGAAGCCCGTTCGCCTGATCTACCAGGGCGCCCAGGGAAAGCGGTCCGAGCCGCTCGTGCACCCGCAGGGGTTGTTGCAGCGCGGGCCCCGCTTGTACCTGTATGCGGTCAAGGACGATGACCGCGATACGCTGCGCATGTACGCCATGCACCGCATGATTCAGGCGGCGTGCGTCGAAGTGCCATTCTTCGCGGCCCCGGGATTCAGCCTGCAGGACCGCATCAACCGCGGGCAGGCCGACTTCGCAAGCGGCGAGCGCATTGAATTGCGGATCCGTGCCAGAGGTTACGTGGCGGACCTGTTGTGCGACTCGCCGCTTGCCGAGGGGCAGGTCATCGAAGACGAAGCGGAGGGCTCGGCTTTCGAGATCCGCGTCTGCGCGACGTTGCCGAGTACGGGGCAGCTGTTGCGCTGGCTGCTGGGATGTGGCGACAACATCGAAGTGGTGGCGCCTGCAGCGTTGCGCGACACCGTCACGCAGCAGTCGATGAAGATGGCGGGTATCTACGCGAGTGAGACCAAGGCGGCAACCTAGCGGCAGGCCGACCTTCCGAATCGTTGTTCGCCTTGCTGCGACACCCGATGTCGCACACGTCGCCTATGCTTCGAGTCCCGGTCTGAGCGATAAGGTCAACCATGCCTCCTCGGCATCTTGCACATCTGGATCCGCATTTTGCGCAGTGGCTCGAGCTTGCGGACAAGCTGCTCGCGCGAGCCGGTGCCGACGATCGCTTCGTCATCCTGCCGTCCGACATCAGTCTGGACCTCATTCGGGATCGCCTGGCGTCCACGCACGTGGCCAGTGCCGACCTGATCGCAGAGCCGGGGCTGGGCGACCACAGCCTGCTCGTCATCTATGACAAGGAAGTGGACGAGCATGATCGTTTCCTGATGCTCGCAAGCCGTCGCTTCATGCTGGAGTTGTCGTTCGACCAGAGTCAGCAACTGCGGTGGCAGCAGTTGATCGTGTTCCACAGCGACCGTGATGGAATGCCCTTCAGGTTGTGGCCATGGTCGGGAAGGACAGACGACATGCTTGTGTATCTGTGGCAAGGCGTGCCCATTGAGACCGTCGAACTGGATTGAAGTCACCCTGGGGGGAAGCGCGGCGTGGACGTAGGCCAGCCTGACGTCTGCGCGCGCAGGATCCTCTGACCCACGGATCTATGTGGCAGCCCTGCATATGCGGCTTTGCCGCGGAGCAGGTGCCAATTGACCCTTGTTGCGCCGACATGCGCTGACGGCCGGAGATGGTATGGATGAGATTGCTCCACGAAGCGGCGCGTACGACTTTGAGCCTTGCCCAGCACCCGTTTGCCTTCACCGTGGCGTCGCAGAGTTAGTCCTTGACGGACGGGTGTTCTCTGCTTCTGCAGAGGTCTTGCTGAAATTCCTGCCTGACCCCGCAATCATCATTCGTGTTGTACTGAAGACCACAGCAGAGCATGCGCTGTGGCTCTACTTCGCTCACACAGAAGGGATATCGCTTGCGCTCGACGGACTGGATGTCAAAGGCTTTTGCATCTGCCGACGTCTGAGCGACGACATGCTGACACTGGATTGGAAGCCATCGGTAGAACCTATGATACCGAATGGCATTGACGCCAAGCTATCTGTCGCCGCACTACTTCATCTTTTCAACTTTCCTGATTTTCGCAGCAGTCGACGCGACAGTTCGTCGTCTGCACGCGGGCATTCGATGCTCAGATTGGAGTCGGATGAGTGGGCGATCTTTCTGCAGTCATTGCCGGGCGACGCCACTAAACGCGCTTCTGAGCGGATCAACGAAGAAGGAGGTGTGTTCCTGACTCACGTCGGCAAACTGCAACGAAGGGACGGCGCCCTTTTTACAGGACGGGAGGCTCTTGAACAGCGTCACATGCTGTCTACTTTCCTTGCCCTGGTAAAAGGCGGTATGTGCTCGACAGTGTGTGAAGTCGGCATCAGCAAGGAGGGGCGAAGAGTATGGGAGGCATTTTCGTCGCCGGTAGCGAGCAAGCCACCGTATTCCTGGTTCAATCCGTATGCGGCAAGTCAGGCCGAGATACTGTTTCCGCTGTTTGCACGCCGTTGGCACCAATCTGACGAGTGGCGTGATTGTCTCAAGACCGCGATCTACTGGTACACGCAGGCGAACACTAGCGGCGGTTCCCCCGGCATTGTTGCGGCTGTCATTCTTGCACAGTCAGCACTCGAGCGGTTGGCACATCACTACGTTGTGGTTGAGCTGATGGAGTTCTCAGCGAACGAGTTTGGTAGGTTTACAGCATCAGAGCGTCTTCGCCTGCTGTGCCGCCGACTGAGCCTGCCCGATGAGATTGACCGACGCACGCCTGAATTAGTCACAGCGGCACGGGTCTTTGGATGGCGGGATGCGCCACATGCGCTGACTGACATTCGCAACGAGCTGGTGCACCCTGTCAGCAGAAAGAAGGTGAACACATGCATCGTCGATGCATGGCGTTTGAGCCTGTGGTACCTGGAGTTGTCGCTGCTGTCGATGTGCGGTTACAACGGGACATATACCAGTCGGCTGACAGCAGAGCACACAACAGATTCAGAGACGGTGCCCTGGGCTTGAGGCCACAGTTTAGCTATCTACCGCCCACCGCCCACGATGGCGGCGACTTCGCCCACTCCTTCAAGAAATCCAGCAAGTGCCGCACCCTCGCTGGCATGTTGCGTCGCGTCGAGAAGACCACGCTGATCGCCATTGGTTCGGGTACCTCCTGAGGCAGCAGTACCTCCAGTCGGCCTTTGGCGATGTCGCCTTCCACCATGTAGCTGGGATGCACGGAGATGCCGCGCCCCAACAGTGCGGCTTGCTTGAGGGCGTCGCCCATGTTCGATCGGATGGTGCCGTGCACCCGGACTTCCTGTGTCGGGTCGCCTTCGAAGCGCCAGATGCCGGAATGCGATTTGACGGTGTGTAGCAGGCAGTTGTGGCGGGCCAGGTCCTCGACGGACTTGGGCCGGCCGTAGGTCTTCAGGTACGCCGGTGCGGCCACGATCAGTTGGGGGGATGTCATCAGGGGCAGGGCGACGTAGCTGGCATCCTCCAGGGACGGTGCGATGCGGATGGACGGGTCCAGCGCTTCGGCCACGATGTCGGAGCGGCCATCGTCGTAGACGACGGTGACTTCGATGTCGGGGTAGCGCTGGGTGAACTGCGCCATGACGGGCATCAGGTGGTGGGCGCCGAAGGAGGGCGGGGTGCCAACGCGGATGGTGCCGCGCGGCAGTTTGATGGCGTCGCGCACTTCGGATTCCATGGCGTCGAGGCGCTCGAGCATGTCGCGGGCGCCGTGCAGGACGCGTTCGCCGGCCTCGGTCAGGGCGACCTGCTTCGAACTGCGCTTGAGCAACTGCGCACCCATGTCGTGCTCCAGGGCGGCAATGCTCTTGGTGACGGTGCTCTTGGCGATCGATAGCTGCAGGGCGGCCCGCACGAAGCTGCCGCAGCGGGCGACTTCGCAGAAGACGCGCAGGCTTTGCAATTTGTCCACGCTCGAGGTTTCCAATAAGGAAACCTTGGATTGTCATTCCGGCACGCACAAACGGCAAGTGCGCTCGTAGACTTTCGATGTGACTGCGGCATCCGCGGCGCATCGATTTCCAGGAGACGCCCTTTGCCGACATCCGACCTGTCTCATCCCGCCGCCGTCCTGCCCGCCCTGTTGCAGACGCTGCATGGCATGTTCCATGACCTGGACGCTCGGCGCTATGACGCGGTGGTGGCGGCCTTTACGTCGGATGGGCGCTGGCTGCGTCAGGGAAAGTGGCTCGAGGGTCGTGCGGCAATCTCAGGCGCGCTGCAGGATCGCGCGTCCGATCTAGAAACCTGTCATGTGCTCAGCAATGCGTTCATCACGGCCTCGGATGGGCATGCCGCCATGCTGCACGCAACCATGACGGCCTATCGCTACCCCAGCCAGCGCACCCGCGACGCGCTGCCCGAGATCGCAGGTCCGTTGCGCATCAACCATGTGGCGACGGTGTTTTCCAGGCAGCCCGACGACAGCTGGCAGGTCGCAGAGCAGCGGTTGGTGCCGCTCGTCGGCTTTCGCAACGTCTGAAAGAACCGTGAAGCGATGACCCTGCATACTTACGCCCTCCCATCCACGCCGTTCACGCAGCGCAGCCCTGCCAGCCGCCTGGTGATGGGGCGCGGCGTGATCGACACCCTCGGCGCAGAGTTGGCGGGCCTGGGCATCCGTCGCCCCATGGTCCTGGCCGGTGCCCGCACCAGGCAGTCGTCACTGTTCGCCGCGGCGATGCGAGGACTGGGCGACCTGGCGTGGGTCGATACCGCCGCCGTGCCGCCGCATTCGAGGGCCGAGCTCGTGGAGTTGCTGGCACTGCAGGCGCAGGCAAGTCGTGTGGACGGGTTCGTGTCGGTGGGCGGGGGCAGTGCCGTGGATACCGCCAAGGCCATCGCCATTCTGTTGGCCGAGGGTGGGCGGGTGGCCGATCATGCCGCGCATTTCACGCCGCCAGCCACCCTGAATGCGCCGGTGCTGCGCGCGCCCAAGCTGCCGATCGTGGCGATTCCCGGCACGGCGTCGGGCGCCGAGGTGACGGGTAGCGTGGGTGTTCGAGACCCTTCCGGCGCCAAGCTGATCCTGTCCGACCCGCAAGTGGCTGCGCGTCTGGTGCTGCTGGACGCGCATGCCGCGCGGGATGTGCCGGCGTCTGTGCTGTGCAGTACGGGGATGAATGCGCTGGCCCATGGCATCGAGGGGCTGTACTCGCGCGAACGAACTCCGATGGCGGAGACGCATGCGCTGGAGTCACTGGCTCGGTTGTCGCAGGCCATCCCCGCGGTGAGCCGCGACGCACAGGACGAGACCGCCAGGGCGCAGTTGCTGTACGGCGCGCATCTGGCAGGCCTGGTGCTGGTCAATGCGCGCACGTGTCTGCACCACGCGCTGTGTCACGCCATTGGATCGATGACGGGGGCTGCCCATGGCGAGGCCAATGCGGTGATGCTGCCGCATTGCGTGGCCTTCAATGCCGAGTCGGCTGCAGCGCCGCTCGCGCGAGCGGCCCAGGCGGTGGGCGTGTCCGCCAACGCCGCGGCATTGGTCGACTTCATCCTGTCACTGCAAGCCCAGGCTCGCGTGCCGCATCGGCTGCGCGACATCGGCGTGCCGCGCGCCGCGCTGCAACCCATCGCGGACAAGGCCCTGCGCGAGCGCGGCATCTACTACAACCCCCGCCCCGTCTCCGGCAGCAGCGATCTGCTTGCCTTGCTCGAGGCGGCGTACTGAGCCCCGCTTTCCGCCCTCGGATCCAAGGAACCATCATGCCTCTGAACATCATCCCCTCAGGCCAGACACTGGGCGCACGCGTCGAGGGCCTGGACCTGTCTCAGCCCGTCAGCGACGCTGACTTCGCGCAGTTGCTGCTGGCGCTTGGAGGTCATGGGGTACTGAGCTACCCGGGCCAGCAGCTGACGCCGGAGCAACTGCGCACGTTCTCGCGACGCTTCGGGAATCTGGAGGTCAACGTGGCGGGCGCGTATCAGGAGCCAGGGCTGCCCGAGGTGATGGTGCTGTCCAACATCGTCGAGAACGGCAAGCCCATTGGTCTGGCCGACGCCGGGCAGGACTGGCACACCGATATGTCCTACAACCGCATGATCGCGTTCACCAACATCCTGTATGGCATGCGCATCCCGATGCGCGGTGGCCAGCCGCTGGGCAACACCGAGTTCTGCAACATGCATGCGGCCTACGACGCGCTGCCGGCGGAACTGAAGCAACGTCTAGACGGCATGACGGTGGAGCACGACTTCAACAAGTTCTGGGAAATGATGCGCCGGGAGCGCGGCAGCCAGCGCCCGGCGCTGACCCCGGCACAGCGTGCCGCGCGCCCGCCGGTGTCGCATCCGCTGTTCTTGCAGCATCCCATCACCGGCCGCAAGGTGCTGTATTGCAATCCCGGCTATGCGATGCGCATCAACGAGCTGCCACAGGCCGAGAGCGACGCGATGCTCGACTTCCTGTTCACGCACCAGACGCAGCCCCGCTTCCAGTACGCGCACCGCTGGCAGGCCCAGGATGTCCTGATGTGGGACAACATGGGCACCATTCACAACGCCAAGCCGGACTATCGGCCGGACGAGCCGCGCCTGATCAAGCGTTGTCAGGTCATGGCCACGCGCTTTTTCCATGACGATGGCACACCGCGCCAGGCGGCCGATCGGGTCGAGGGGACGCCCGCGTGATGTCCGGTCCGGACCGTCGCCCGCGCAGGTTGAGCGATTGCCATTCGATCGCCGACTTGCGTGCCCTTGCCCGTCGGCGGTTGCCGCGTGCCGTCTTCGACTTCTACGACGGCGGCTCGGAAGACGAGCGCACGCTTGCCGCCAATCGGCGCGCATTCTCGTCGCATCGCTTTGCGCCGCACGTGCTGGTCGACGTGGCGCAGGTGTCGACCGCGTGCGAGCTGCTGGGCGCACCCGCGGGCATGCCTGCCGCGATCGCGCCCACAGGCGCTGCGGGCTTTGGCTGGCGGACGGCAGATGTGGCCCTGGCCAAGGCGGCAGCAGAGCAGGGCATCCCGTATACCTTGTCCAGCAGTGCCATGGCCGCCATCGAGACCATCGCCCGCGAGGCGCCGGGCAGGCATTGGTTCCAGGCCTACGTGCTGCGCGATCAGGACTTTTTCTGGAAGCTGATCGACCGCGCACACGCGGCGGATTTCGAGGCGCTTGTGATCACCGTGGACCTCCCGGTGGGTGGCAAGCGAGAGCGCGACTTCCACAATCACTTCGCCATCCCGTTCCGCTTCTCGGCGCGCAACATGATGGACTTCGCCAGGCACCCGGCCTGGGCGCTGGACATGTTGTTCAAGGGCATGCCCGTCATGGAAAACCTGCGCGGGCTGGAGACGACGGCCAAGAGCGCGACCGCCATTGCGTCGTCTGTGGGCCGCAGCTACGACCCGAGCTTCAACCACGAGCGTCTTGCCCGCGTGCGTGAGCGCTGGCCGCGAAAGCTGATCGTCAAGGGCATCAGCCGTGGCGATGATGTCGAACGACTCGTTGCCCTGGGCGTGGATGCCATCGTCGTGTCCAACCATGGCGGGCGGCAGCTTGATGGCGCCGTCGCCACGCTCGATGCGCTGCCCGACGTGGTCCGGGCCGCGGCAGGCCGCGTGCCCGTTCTGGTGGACGGCGGCGTGCGCCGCGGCGGGGACATCGCCATGGCCGTGGCGCTTGGCGCCAAGGGCGTGCTGCTGGGGCGGGCCACGCTGTACGGCGCGGTGGCTGCAGGTGAGGCTGGCGCCCGGCGCGCGCTGGCCATTCTGCATGACGAACTGCAGCGCACCCAGCGTCTGTGCGGCATCGCCCAGCTCACCGATTTCACCCCGGACATCCTGCGCCCGTCGCCGGCATGATCCATCCACAAGAAGCAGATATCGCCATTTTCCGGTACGGAGACAACTCATGACCTTCCCGACTTTCTCACGGCGCCGCATTGTCCGGCTGGGCGCCATCTGTGTCCTCGGCGTCGCGGGGCTTGTCACCACGGCGATGCCGGCTTCGGCGCAAGGGGTGGGTGCTTTTCCCGAACGCCCCGTTCGCCTCATCGTGGGCTATGCGCCAGGTGGCCCGACGGACATCCTCGCGCGTGTCATCGGGCAGGAGATGGGTGAAGCACTGGGTCAACCGATGGTGATCGAAAACAAGCCGGGCGCCAATGGCAACATCGGGACGGAAACCGTGCAGCGTGCTGCGCCCGATGGGTACAGCATCCTGATGAACACGATCTCGCACAACGTGAATCCGTTGCTGCAGCCCAATCTGGTGCAATACGACCCGATCAAGGATTTCACGCCGATCGCCCAGGTGGCCGTGTTGCCGCAAGTCATCGTGGTCGGACCGTCGTCGCCCTACAAGGATCTGGGGGCTTTGCTGGCCAAGGCCAAGTCCAGTCCGGGCGAGGTGAGCTTTGGCTCGGCGGGCAACGGTGGGTCGGCCCACCTGGCCGCGGCGCTGCTGCAGCAACGTTCGGGCACGACGATGAACCACATCCCGTTTCGCGGCAACGGCCCTGCGCTGACCGAGGTGATCGCGGGCCGCGTGGACTTCATGTTCTACCCGATGATCGGCCTGAGCGAGCTGGTCAACGGTGGCAAGCTGCAGGTGCTCGCAGTGACGACGGCCAAGCGCATGCCGGAATATCCCGATGTGCCGACCACCTCGGAGCTCGGGTTTGCCGGCTTCGAAGACTACGCGCAGCCGATCGGCTTCGTCGGCCCGGCGGGCATCCCGAAGGAGGTCACGGGCAAGCTGCAGGCGTCGATCCAGAGCGCCCTGGACAAGCCCGACGTGCAGGCGCGGCTGAAGTCGCTGGGTGCCGAGCAGACGTTTCGTACGTCCGAGGATTACACCGCGTGGCTTGCGCAGGACCGCGCTCGGTGGGCGGAACTGATCAAGGCCGCCGACATCCGCGCTGAGTAAACCCGCACGCGGCTGCCGTCCGCGTCATGATCCGGCGCCCCGCCAACCTGCGGGGTGTCGCCACCTCGAGGGACTCCCCATGCGTTGGTTGCGCTTTTCCCTGCCCGGCGAAGACTCGCTGCGCTACGGCCGTATCGATGACGATGACCGCATTACCGAGATCCTGGGCGCGCCTTGGGACTCGCATCAGGTCACGGCACAGCGATATGCCCTGTCGGCGGTGAAGGTCGAGGTGCCGCTCATCCCGCGCACGTTCTATGCGGCCGGGCTGAACTACGTGAAGCACATCCAGGAATACGCGGCGCAGACGGGCAAGGCGATCAACGTCCCCGCACATGCCGACATCGGCTATCGCGCGGTGAACGCGTTGATCGCCGATGGCGAGGACGTGATCATTCCGCCCGGCGCCACCCAGGTGGAGTACGAGGGCGAGCTCGTCGTGGTCATCGGCAAGCGTGTGCGCCACGTTGCCAAAGAAGACGCGATGCAGTGTGTCTTTGGCTACACCGTCGGCAACGATGTCAGCGAGCGTGCCTGGCAGGCGTCGGACCGCACCTTCTGGCGCTGCAAGAACAGCGACACGTTCAAGCCCATGGGCCCATGCATCGATACGGCATTCGACGCGAGCAGGGCAGAGACCCGTGTCAGCGTGAACGATCAGGTCACGACGCGCTTTGCCACCGGGGACATGCTGTTCGACATTCCCACCTTCATCAGCCGCATGTCGCAGAACCTGACGCTCTATCCTGGCGATGTGATCTGGATGGGGACGGACGGACATTCTCCGCTCCTGAAGGCGGGTGATCGCGTGCAGGTGGAGATCACGGGCCTGGGCGTGCTGCGCAACCGGTTCGTGCACGCGTAGCCGCTAATTCTTCCCTTCCCGCATCCGCCAGCACACCCGCTGCGCAATCTCCGCCACCATCATCCCCGCACGCCCCACCGAATCCATGTGGTACGACGCCACATACTCATACTCCGGCAGCGCCACCGCGCACTGGATGACCTGAAGCGACTTCGCATACGTGCCCCCCGTCATGCAGGCTTCACTGATCACCCCGATGCCCCAGCCGGCTTCGGTGATGCGCAGCAGGGCTTCGGTGGAGTTGGTGGCGCTGAGCCTGACCGGCCACAGGCCGTTGTTGCGGAACAGTTCTTCCACGGACCCGTAGGTGGCCGAGTCGCGGGCGTAGGTGATGATGCGGTGCTCGGCGACTTCGCGCAGGGACATGGTCCGGGGCAGGCGTAGCGATCGGCTGGCGATCCACTGGTTTTGATACCGGACCAATGGCAGGTTGCGCACACCTGCGCTCAGGGTGTTGCCCATGATGATGGCCAGGTCGAGCTCGCCGTGTTCCAGCTGGGCGCGCAGGCGGGGCGAGGTGTCGACCACGAGCTCGGCGGTCAGATGGGGCAGGTCTTGAGCGATTTCGGTGAAGAGCTCGACGATCCAGGCGCTGACGATGGTGCCGGTCGTTCCGATGCGCACTTTCTGCAGTTGCGTCTGCTGCCCGGCGGCGAGGTTCTTCAGCTGGGTCGCGGTGTCCAGCAGTTGCTCGGCCATCTGCAGCAGCTGCATGCCCCTGGCGGTGAGCTGTACGTCGCCGCCGCTGCGCTCGATCAGTTGCGCGCCCAGTTCGCGTTCCAGGGACGCCAGGCGCATGGAGATGGCGGGCTGGGTGATGTGCAGGCGGTTCGCGGCCGCGCGAAAGCTTCGCAAGGTGGCGATCGAGACGAACGCTTCGATCTGTCTCAACTCCATGGGCTGCCTCATCAGTGATTCTTATCGGATCGTAGCATCCGAATCAATTGGACGGATGGAACAGCGCTACCTATATTGCTCGGCATAGGCACGCGCGCGTCGCAGGACGTGCCCCTGATCGCCCAAGGCGGCCGAGAGAGTTTCATGAGCAGCAGCACCCCCACACAACCATCCAGCCGGACCCTGGCCGAGGCGCGGCTGCAGTCGCCGCCGTCGCAGCTGATGGTGGATCTGTACGAGTTGCCGCACCTCGAGCGCGAGGTGAAGCAGTTCGACGAGTATCTGCAGGTCGACATTGCCCATACGGTGATGCTGGCGGAGCAGGGGATTCTGGCGCCCGCACATGCCCGGGCGATTCTGACGACGCTGCGCGAGATCGCTGCCCTGGGGACGGCGCGCTTTCCGATGGATCCGGCGAAGGGCAGTTTCCTGCTGCAGGTGGAGGCCTATCTGTTCGATCAGGTGGGTGAATCCGTGGGCGGGCGCATGCATACGGGGCGCAGTCGCCTGGATCAGGGGCCGACCGTGCGCAGGCTGTACAAGCGTCGCCATCTGATCCGTGTCATGGAAGACGTGCTGGCGCTGCAAGGCGCGATTCTGGGTCTTGCCCAGCGTCATCTGGGCACGGTCATGCCGGGCTACACGTGTCTGCAGCATGCGCATCCGACGACGTTCGGGCATTACCTGCTGGCATTCAGCACCAAGCTGTCGGACGATTTCGATCGACTGCGCGAGACCTTTGCCCGGGTGAATCTGAGCCCCCTGGGTGCCGCCGGGTTGGCCGGCACGGCGTGGCCGATCGATCGGGACCGTACCCGCGCGTTGCTGGGGTTCGACGGGCTGGTCGTGAATGCCAAGCTGGCGCGCGAGGCCTACTACGCGGCCGAGATCGCGGGTGTGCTGTCGTTCGTGATGTCCACGCTCAATGACCTCGCCACCGACTGGCATCTGTGGTCCAGCCACGAGTTCGGCTTTGTGCAGACGGCGGATGCGTTCTGCGGCACCAGCTCGATATTCCCGCAGAAAAAGAATCCGGCGGGGCTGGAGGCCGTGAAGTTTGCCGCCGGTGGCGCCACGACCTGGCTTGCGACGGCGCTGGCCACGTTCCGGGCGGAAGGCACGGGCGACGTGGTGATGCGCGAGGTGCCGATACTGGATGCGGCCTTTGCGGCGACGCAGGGCAGTCTGCAGCTGATGGCTGCGATGGCGGACACCCTGTCGGTCAACGAGGCCAGGATGGCGGATACCGCCAACGGCAACTGGTCGACGGCCACGAATCTGGCCGACCGGATCGTGATGGATGGCGGCCTGTCGTTTCGCGAGGCGCACAGCATGGTGGCGCGCCTGGTGCGCGAGTGCGTGGACAGTGGCATCCCGGTGCGTGACGTCACCGCTGAACTTCTGCGCGATGCCGCCCGCGCCCTGGACTTGCCGGCCCCCGACGTGTCGACGGACGTGATTCGCGGCTGCCTCGATGCCCGAGCTTTTGTGCAGACCCGGACGTCCCAGGGCGGGACGGCCGCCTCGGAGATCGACGACATGGCAAGCGCCGCGCGCGCGACGCTCGTCGAGCAGGAAGCGTGGCTGCAGGCCTGTCGAGAGCGAATCGACGCTGCGAGCGCCGCGCGTGACCATGCGGCGCAAGTATGGATGCGCTGAGTTTGCCCGCCGGCCGCTGCTGCCTGACCCCGTATCCGCCTGTCCCCTGCCAAGGAGCTTCATCATGTTCAAGAAAATCGCCCTGACCGCCGTCGCGTTGAGTCTGTCCATGACGGCCAGCGCCCAGGACTATCCGAGCAAGCCCGTCACCCTGGTTGTTCCGTTCGCGCCCGGCGGCACGGTGGACGCGATGGGGCGCCTGATCGCCGAGCGCCTGAGCGTGCACCTGGGCAAGCCTGTGATCGTGGACAACCGGGCAGGCGCGGGCGGCGTGGTCGGCACGGGCTACGCCGCCAAGGCGCCGGCGGACGGCTACACGCTGCTGGTGGGCACGCAGGGCCAGGTGATGCAGCCGCTGCTGTACAAGAAGCTGTCCTTCGACAGCAACAAGGACCTGGTGACGGCGGCGACCTTTGCCTCGGTGCCGAACGTGCTGGCCGTGTCCCAGAACACGCCGGCCTCGAGCGTGGCCGAGTTCGTCGCCTATGCCAAGGCCAACCCGGGTGCCCTCAACATGGGATCAGCGGGCATCGGCTCGATCAATCATCTGGTGGGCGAGATATTCCAGGATCGTGCGGACGTGAAGCTCACGCACATCCCCTACAAGGGCGCGGCCCCCGCGACGACCGATCTGCAGGCGGGCGCGGTCAATGCGCTGTTCGTGAACCTGCCCAATGTGCTGCCCTTCGTGAGCGCCGGCAAGGTGCGCCTGCTGGGCGTGGCGTCGGACAAGCGGGTCTCGGTGATCCCGGATGTGCCCACATTTGCCGAGGGTGGCGTGGACGATGTGGTGCTGGATTCATGGTATGGCATCATGGCGCCGGCTGGCACGCCGCGCGCCGTGCTGGAAAAGATCCAGGACAGCGTCATCGCCATCACCAACGAAGAGGCCTTCGTGGCGGCCCTGGCCAGGCAAGGCGCCGTGCCGTTTGCCAGCAACCTGGAGGAATCCGCCAAGATCATGGCGGATGAGCTCAAGCTGTGGACGCCGGTGATCGAGAACGCCAACATTCAGATGGACTGACGCGTCCGGGTGCCCCACCGAAGACGGCCACCGCGCATGCCGTGGCCGTTTTTCTTGGGCCATCGATTCGCAAGGCTGGGTGTGCAGCAGCCGATGCGGCCGCGCGATCCGCCGCGTTGTTTCACGCCAATTACCAGCTCTGCAGCCAGTACGCATACGGCGTCGGCAGCACCGACGCTGGCGCGTCGATCTTCAGTTCCTTCGCTGCCAGGTACGGCCAGTGCGGGTTGGCAAGCAGGCTACGAGCCAGATAGACCAGGTCCAGCTTGCCTTCGAGCACGAAGGCATCGGCTTGGGCCGCGTCGGTGATCTGCCAGCTGGTGCCAACGGGCAGGCCCGTCGCGGCGCGAATGCGTTGTGCCAGAGGCACCAGGAAGTTGGGCGCCCAGGGCACCTGCTCGGCGGGGGTGGTCAAGGCCAGGCCGGCATCGACCAGATCCACGCCCGCGGCCTTCAGCCAGTGCAGTACCTGGATGGCATCATCCGCCGATTGCGCCATGCCCTCATCGAACTCGACGACGCCCAGGCGCACCGTGAGGGGCAGGTGATCGGGCCAGGTCGCACGAACGGCCTGGACGGTCTCGATCAGGAAGCGTGCGCGGTTCTCGAGCGAACCGCCGTATGCATCGGTGCGCGTGTTGGCGTGGCGAGACAAGAAGGTCTGCGCGAGGAAACCGTGCGCGAAGTGCAGTTCCAGCCAGTCGAAACCGGCCTCGGACGCCCGCCGCGCGGCGTCGGCGAAGTCCTGCTGGACTCGGCGGATGTCCGCCACGGTCATCTCGCGCGGGATGTTGGGCTCGTCCGGCATGTAGGGCAGGGCGCTGGGCGCGAGGGGCGCCCAGCTGCGGGGGTCGTCCCTCGGGACGGGTTTGCCGCCCTCCCACGGCGGGGTGCAGCCGGCCTTGCGGCCGGCATGACCCAACTGGATGCCGGGGACGGCGCCGCCCGCCCTGATGCCCTGGACGATGCGGCGCAAGCCTTCGACATGCGCATCGGACCACAGGCCCGTGTCGCCCGGCGTGATGCGACCTTCGGGCGAGACGGCCGTGGCCTCCACCACCAGCAAGCCCACGCCGCCGCGCGCCAGCATGGGGTAGTGCACGCCGTGCCAGTCGTTCACGAAGCCATCGACGGCCTGGTACTGACACATGGGCGAGGCGACGATGCGGTTGCGCAACGTCACGCCCTTGAGGGTAAAGGGGGAGAACAGCGAAGCCATCGGGTGCTCCTGCAATGAATTCAGTCGATGTCCCAGTGTGGCTGGACAGTGCTGAGCGCACTTGCCGGATCCGCGTAAGTTATTGCCCAAAATGATGGACCATGGTGCTGCAGGCAATGGGCTCGAGGCCTGCGCGGTATGCTGGCCGGCATGTGATCGCAAGCCGGAGATGTGCCATGGACAGGAAAGAAGGGCTGGATGCTGCAGCGCCGAGTGTCGCAACGCCCCTGGCCCGCGCCGTGGAGACGTTTGCCCGAACCGACGGCGACCATGCCACTGCCATCCCGGGGCTGACGTTTCATCGCCGCCATGCGGCGACCCAACCGTTGCACTGCATCTATGGGGTGGGGCTGGGTGTGGTCGTCCAGGGCGCCAAACAGGTGACCCTGGGCGAACAGGTGGTCGAGTACCGCGAGGGTCAGTCGATGCTGACGACCATCGACCTTCCCGTACTGGCGCGTGTGACCCGGGCCAGCCTGGCTGAGCCCTTCCTGGGGCTGATGCTGACGCTGGACGCGCGCGCCATCATGCAGACTGCGTCCGAGATGCAGTTGCCGCTGCTCGACAGGGCCGCCACCTGCCAGCCTGTCACCATCGAGCGCTTCGACCCTGCTGTGGCGCACGCCTTGCTGCGCCTGGTGAACCTGTTGAACGAGCCTGCCCTGGTCGACCGGCTGGCGCCGTTGATCCGCGAGGAGATCATGATTCGTCTGCTGACGGGCGCTCATGCGCCGCAGCTGCGTCACCTGGTCACGGCAGGGGCACCTGGACAACGGATTGCCAGTGCGGTGAGCTGGCTGAAGCAGAACTTCACCGAGCCCTTGCATGTGGACAGGTTGGCTGAGCGCGCAAGCATGAGTCCCTCGACATTCCGCCAGCACTTCCGCGCCATCACGGGAATGAGCCCATTGCAGTTCCAGAAGCAGTTGCGGCTTCAGGAAGCCCGGCAACTGATGTTGAACCAGGATCTGGACGCAGGCCATGCCGGGGGACTGGTCGGATATGAAAGCGCCTCGCAATTCAATCGCGAGTACAGCCGTCTGTTTGGCGCGCCGCCGCAGCGTGACGTCAAGCGCATGCGGATGAACTGAATCGCCAGATGGGGGTAGGCCACCGGCCTGGCGCGCTGTGTTACGCAAGCGCCTGCATGAAGAAGGGCGCGATCCGCGTCATGGCGGTATCGGCTCCTTGCCCGTCATACAGGTCCATGTGGGTGGCGCCCTCGACGATGAAGAGGTCCTTGGCACCGGCCGCCATGGCGTGCAACTCCTGGCTGTGCCACAGCGAGCCCGCTTCGCTGCCGGCCACCATCAGCAGGGGCTGGGTCAGCAGGTCCGCCCGATCAAAGCCGGTGAAGGCGGCGAGCGCGCTCAGGCTGACCATCAGCATTCGGTTGGGCGCGTTGACATGCTGGCCGCGGGGCGTGAGGTAGTAGTTGGCCGCTTCCTGCAGATCGCGCGCGGCGGTGGTGTCGCCCAGCGCGGGCACGTATTTCACGAACGCGGGCGCGGCGCCGCCGGCTTCGGCCGTGCGTTGCCTGGCGACGGCTTCAAGCATCGCCAGCTGATCCGACGCTGGCGCTTTGCCGTCCCATCCCCTGCGGGTGGCGGCACCAACGTCCACTGCGCTGACCGTGGCGATGGCCCGGATACGGCGTTCCATCGAGGCGGCTTTCACGACCGTCCCGCTACCCGCGCAAATGCCCAGGGCGCCAATGCAGTCGGCGTCGACGCAGGACAGCGACGTCAGATAATCGACCGCGCTGTAGATGTCCGCCACGCGCCGCATGGGGTCATCGAGCAGGCGGGGCAGGCCACCACTCGCGCCTTGGTGCGACGCGTCGAACGCCAGGGCCACGAAGCCCCGGTCAGCCAGCTTGCGTGCATACAGGCCGGCCGTCTGTTCCTTGACGCCGCCGCCGGGGTGAACGCTGATCACGGCGGGATGCCGGGTCGAAGGGGTGAAATTGGGTGGCAGGTACAGGTCCCCCGCCATGTCGATCCCGTGGTTCTTGAACATGACGTGCAGTAGGCGGCCATCCCCCGCTGACACGCTGCGGGCGGGTGTCGCGGTTGCGCCAGCCAGCCCCGGTGCCATCAGGGCAGCTGCGATGGCAGCGCCGCTGAAAAGGGCGTCGCGACGCCCACGGCTGGACGGATGGTTGACGGGGGATCGGTGGTTCATGGTTGACCTCGTGGGTTGGCAGACGTGCTTGTCCGCTTTCCTCGATTCTGGCCAGGTCCGCGTCGACTCGGTTGCCCGATGTGTCGGAGCTTTTGCACGAAACGCTGTTTGTGATCGGATCAGGCTGACGGCGGCTGTCCGTCTTGGCGACGCAGTCCATACCGGCCGCAACGAGCCCGCCTGCGCCTGCGGGAGCCCGGTCATGGTCATCCTTGCGGCCAGGTTGCCCGATGTCCGGGACCGACCTCAGTGCCGTCACGACTCGGCTACCGCTTCATCCGATTGCCGCGCATGCACGACAAGTCGAAGGGCCCCCGGGACGGCACCCAATGGACCGTGAGAGCCAACGTGGCCGGCAATTTCCGCGGCAGCCCGTGCGGCTTGATGACGTGTTCGAGCTGGCAGGTGACGCGATCCGCTCACTGGAGATCCGCGGACGATCATGGACATGGACCTGAATCTGGATGGCAAGCGGGTCCTGGTGACCGCGGGGACCCAGGGCACCGGACGGGCCACGGTAAAACGCTTTGTCAAGCTCGGTGCACAGGTGAACACCACGGCGCGGCATGCGCCGGCTGACGCGTCGCTTGCGCGCTTCGTGTCGGAGGGCCTGATCATCCACGTGACGTCCATCCAGCGCGAGCGTCCGCTGCCCGAGTCGACGACGGCGTACGCTGCGCTGTCGACCTATAGCAAAAGCCTGGCCAAGGAAGTGTCGCCACAGGTCGTGCGGGTGGTCCGCGTGGCGCCCGGGCGGATCGAGACCGAAGCCTCGGTCGCCCTGGCCGAGCGGGTCGTGCGGCAGGCGGGCACCGACTATGCAGGGGGCAGGCAGCGCATCATGGACGCGCTGGGCGGCATTCCGATCGGGCCGCCCTCCAAGCCCATCGAAGTGGCCAACCTGGTCGCCTTCCTGCCGTCGCCATTGACGGCGACTATCACGGGGACGGAGATCGTGATCGATGGCGGGACGGTGCCGACGGTGTAGTGCGGGGCCGGCGCAACGCAAGGCAGCCTTGGCAATCAGTACGCGGTACGGCCACCATTGGCCGGAATCGCCGCGCCGGTGATCATGCGTGACTCGTTGCAGGCCAGGAAGACAGCGATGTTGACCACATCGTCCGCGCTTCCGCTGTGGAAAGGATACCGCGCATCCAGCAGCTCCAGACTGGCGCGTTGATCGGCGTCGTAGCCGGCGATTCGTTGCTCGACCCTGTCGGTGGCGATCCGGCCCGAGCAGATCGCGTTGACGCGAATATGGTGGTGCGCGTAGGTACCGGCGAGGGCTCGGGTCAGGGCGACGACCGCACCTTTGGCTGCCGTGTAGGCATGTGCCGGGAATGTGCCCGCCAGCGCGGCGCCGGATGACATGTTGATGACCGTGCCGCCACCCGCCGCAATGATCCATGGCAGGGCATGCCGGCAGCACAGCATGGTGCCTGTCAGGTCCAGGTCCAGCGTGCGCTGCCAGATGGCCAGATCAACGTCAGTCACCGAGGTGTCCGCCGCCAGGGAGCCGCCGGCGCCGTTGAACAGCAGGTCCAGTTTGCCCAAGTGCTGCGCGGCTTTCCCGACAGCATCACGGACGCTGCGATCGCACGTGACGTCGAGCGGCAACGCAAGCGCCCGGCCACCCTGTGCAATCACGGATGTGGCGACAAGATGGGCCGCGGAGTCATCGATATCCGCAACGGCGACGGCAGTGCCCTCCCGGGCGAAGCGTAGTGCGGCAGCCCGGCCAATGCCGGCACCTGCGCCGGTGACCAGCGCGACCCGACCTTGCAACCGTCCAGCCTGTGTCGACACTGAGTCCGGCGAAGCGGCACTCCACGGAGGATCGCACGTGCGGTGCGGTGAGGGCAAAGACGTGTTGGACGTAGTCATTCAGTGCCTGGCAGGGTCGTCAGTCGGTGGGGTGGGACGGCGTTTGATCCATGGGTCGATGGACTCGAGTTCTGCGGATAGCTTCAATACCTGGTCATCCCTTCCGAGCCGGCCGATCAACTGGATGCCGACGGGCAACCCATCCTGGCTCTGCCAGAGCGGCACGCTGGCCGCAGGCTGGCCCGATGCATTGACGACCGCCATGAAGGTGCCGAATCGCGCGGCCGTGTGCCGAAATGCGGTGAGCGTGCCGGTCATGGGATAGGTGCCCAGCGGTGGCGCTACGCGGGTCAATGTCGGGCTCAGCAGCAGGTCGCAATCTCCCATGGCGGTGTCCATGCTGCGTCCAACGGCATGGAAGCACTGGATGGCCTGGGCGTAATGTGTCGCGCCCAGCGCCTTGCCCAGGCGGTATCCGTCGAGCAAGGCGGGTTCCAGGTCGTCCTCGCGCAGCGTGCGGCCCAGCACGCGCAGGCGGGCCTCGGCGGACATGACGATGTTGGTGGCAAGTACGGTGATGTGAGCGTCGATGAACCCCGAGTAATCGAGCGCAGGTGGCGCAATGTCCACCATGTCGTGCCCCAGGTGTCGGCACAGCAGGGCGGCATGCTCGACGGCATCCAGGCAGGCCGACTCGATGGGTATGTCGATCCAGGCCTGGCGCCAGACCCCGATACGCAATGGACGTCGTCGCGGTGTGGCCAGCGTCTGGAGAAAACTCTCGGAACGCGCCGGCGCAGCATAAGGTGCGCCGGGCTCAGCTCCGGCGATCGCGTCCAGCGCGGCTGCGCTGTCACGCACCGTACGGCTTAGCACGCCATCGCCCGCCATACCACCCCAGACCTCTCCACGCGAAGGCCCGACCGGCACCATGCCGCGCGATGGTTTGAGCCCGTACAGCCCGCAGCATGCCGCAGGTATGCGTATCGAGCCCGCGCCGTCGCTGCCATGGGCTATCGGCACGATACCCGCCGCGACGGCAGCGGCTGCGCCGCCGCTCGACCCTCCTGTCGAGCGTGACAGGTCCCAGGGATTGCGTGTCGGCCCTGGGTTGGCCAGGGCTTCTGTCGTTGGCGCCATGCAGAGCTCCGGCACCGCGGTGCGGGCAAACGGGATCAGGCCGGCCTGCTCGAAGCGGTCGACGACAGTGGCGTTCTGGGCGAACGCCATATCCCTGAACAAGCGCGATCCGATGCTCGAACGAAGACGCGTCGATGCCAGGCCCGAGTCCTTCAGCAGGAAGGGGATGCCACCGAAAGGCCCTTGCAGCGTCCACTGGTCCGCCCATGCGAGTGCATCGTCGTAGCGATCGTGACAGAGCGCATTCAGGCTGGGCGCGCGCGCGCGGGCAAGCCCGATTGCTGCATGCATAAGATCGACCGGCCGTACGTCTCCGCAGGCCAGCAAGCTGGCCAGGGCAATGCCGTCGTATTGAAGGTACTCGTCTGGGCGCATGGCTGGGCGTCCGTCGGGTTACAGGGCGCACGGTGCGCGAAGTGCGCCGTGGCGAACCAGGAAGCTGCGCAGGTCGGCCGTGCAACGGTCAACGAGGTACTCGCAGATGCTGTGACGTTCGCCGTCGTAGACCAGGACTTCGCCTCGGGGTAGCCGTTCTCGCATGGGGCGATAGACCTCGGTGCTGCCGATGCGCCCGGCACCCGGGACCACCACCAGGGTGGGGCAGGCGATGCGATGCAGGTCGTCGCTCCATTCCTGGCTGGCCATGTACCCGACGAAGCGGCCGATGAAGGCGACGTCGTTGTTGCCCAGGTCATCCAGGAAGTGCTCCACATGTGGCGTGCCGACCCAGTCGGGCGGAAAACGGTCATCCACGGTGTCGGCCAGGAACTGGCGTAGGCCACTCGCCTGCACGCGCGGCAGCCACGTGGATGCCTGGCTTTGCTTGAGGCCCGGTGCCGAGCCGAACAGGGCCAGGGTGCGCACGCGTTCGGGGTGGTGCATGGCCAGGTGCTGGCCGACGTAGCCGCCTGCCGAGTTGCCCACGACGTGGGCGCTAGCAACGCCGAGGTGATCGAGCAGGGCGGTCAGGTCATCCACGAGCACGCGCAGTGACAGTGCCTGGTCTTCACCGGGCACCTGCGAGTCGCCATGGCCGCGCAAGTCCAGCCGCACCACTCGGTAGTCGCGCGCCAGCGCCGGTATCCAGGATCGGAAGCGGCGTGCGTTGGCCATGGCGCCGTGGAGCAGCACCAGGGTGGGAGCGTCGCGCCAGGGGTCGGTGAAGTCGTCGATGTAATAGCTGAGCCGCAGGCCGTCGCGTTCGAAAAAATGCTGCATGAAATCTCCTGAAGGCTCGAGCCGGGTCATCGTGCCGAAGTGGCATCGCGATAGTGCGCCGCAACCTCGTGCATGGGCTTGAATTGGGCACCTTCGTCCAGCAGCCGTCGCAGCAGACGCTCGAGCATGCGCATGCGGTGTCCTCGGCCGATCACGAATGGGTGGAACGTGTAGGTGATGACGCCTGCGCCCACGCTCTCCTTCAGGTACAGGAAGTCTTCCACCCAGTTTTCGAGCACGCCGCTGGCGTTCATCAGTCCAGGCAGGATAGTGTTGCCTGCGCGCACGAACTCGAAATGTGGATAGTCGTCGAGCGACCAGCTCACCGGCAGCTCCAGCAGCCGGCCGGGTGTGCCAAAGCGTGCCGGCTGGTCGATCTCGAATACATCGCCCTGGCGGATGCGATACGGGACGTAGTCGTGCCCCATCATGCTGCTGTCGTAGTCAAAGCCGTGTGCGATCAGCAGTTCCACCGTGTGCGGGCTCAGATCCCACGATGGCGAGCGGTAGCCCTGTGGCATCCTGCCGGTGAGCCGTTGGATGCACTCGCTGGCACGCACGAGTCCGGCTTCCTCTTCCTCGCGCGACATGTTGTTGGGGGCCACGTGCGTCCAGCCGTGGTGGCCGATCTCGTGGCCTGCCTGCACCACCTGGTCGCAGACCGCCGGGTATGACGTGATGGTGTGTCCCGGAATGAACCAGGTCGAGGGGAGGTCCAGGCGCTCGAGCAAGTCCAGCACACGCACGGCGCCGACGGCGCAGAATTCGCCGCGTGACACTGGCGTGGGCGAATTCATTCCGCGCGCCAACCAGAGGGAGATTGCGTCGAAATCGAAACTGAGACAGACGGTGGGTTGCATGGCGGGTGCTCCGGTTCAAGGCTTGGATTCAGTTCATCTCGATGCCGTTGCTCTCGATCACTTCCTGCCACTCCTGGATCATGGTGCGCATCTGGGCATCGTGCTCGGTCGCCGTGTTGCCGATCAGGGTCAGTCCCAGGTCCTGGGTGCGCTTGACGATGTCAGGGCTTTCCAGTGCGCTGACGAAGTGCTTGTTCAGGACCTCGATCTGCGCCTTGGGCGTCTTGGCGGGCGCGTAGATGCCCCAGTACGTGTCCGCGTTGACTCCCTCGATGCCACGCGACTTGAACGTGGGCACATCGGGCAGCAAGGGACTGGGCTCGTCACCGGTCACGGCCAGGGCGCGCAGCGTGCCGGCCTGAATGTGGGGCAGGCCGGTGGTCGTGCCACCGAAGTACATCTGCACCTGGCCGCCCAGCAGGGCATTCATGGCAGGAGCGACGCCTTGGAACGGAATGTGGGCTATGTCCGCATCGGTGGCGCGCGTGAACATGGCGCCAGCGATGTGTGTCGACGTGCCGTATCCACCAGAGGCATAGTTCAGCGCGCCGGGTTTGCTCTTGGCGAGTTCCAGCAGCTCTTCGAGTGTATTGGCCGGCACGGACGGGTGCACCAGCAGTACGAGCGGCGCGCGTGCCAGCATCGTCACGCCCTGGAAATCGCGCAAGGTGTCGTAGGGCAGGGTCTTGATCAGGCTGGGGTTGACGAGTAGCGACAGGTCGCCGCCGAGCACGGTGTAGCCGTCTGGAGGTGAGTTCGCTACGTTGCTCGTGCCGATGACGGAAGCGCCTCCGGGGCGGTTGTCGATGATCACCTGCTGGCCGGCTGCATCGCCCACAGGCTTTTGCAGCATGCGAACGAGTACGTCGGTCGTGCCACCGGGCGGGTAGGGCACGACGACGCGGACAGGGCGCTCCGGAAAAGTATCGGCGGCCTGCGCCGATGCAACTGGCGCGATGGCCATGGCCACGCAGACCTGGATCCCGACTGCGGCGAATGCTGTAGACAATTTCATGGCGCAACCCCGTGCTTGGTTGTTATCGAGCGTTCGAGAGCACTCTATGCGGTGTCATTCTGTTGAAATATCATCTACATCACATTTGGCGGCGTCGCAGGCGACTTAGCCTGGCTACTTCGTACGCGTCGTGGCGTGGTCTCCACCAGCGGGAAAGACATGAGCGACATGACGGGATCGGACGAGCACGTGTTCCTGGCCGAGTTGCAGCGCAACCGCTGGCTCGGCGGCCTGCCGCGTACCGTTCTCGTGGAGTTTGCTGCCACTGCCCAGGTGCGGCGGCTGACACACGGCGAGCTGTTCGCCAGCCGTGGCAGCGTTGCCCCCGGCCTGGGTGTCATCCTGAAGGGCGGCGTGAGTGCGAGTTCGTTCTCTGACCAGGGACACGAGTTCGCCCTCTCGATGCTCGAGTTCGGCGATCTCTGGGGACTGGCCGCCGTGCTGGACGGCAAGGGCATGTTGCGCGATAGCCGCGCCTACGGTGATACCGAAATGCTGATCTTGCCGCGCGCTGAGTTCATGGTCGCGCTCGACCGGCACCCGGTGCTGGCTCGGGCCGTCATCGACCTGTTGTGCGGGCGGATCCGAACCGCGCATTCGATCATCGACGACCTGGCGTTGCGATCGCTGCGCCAACGGTTGGCCCGCTTGCTCTGTGCCTTGTCGAGCGCACGGGTAGGGGAGGCCCCTTGTGGGGTGGTCCAGACGCAAGACGCTCTGGCTGCGTTGCTCGGCGTGTCGAGGCACGCGGTCAATCGCGAACTGAAGGTGATGGAGAGCGCGGGTCTGGTCCGTCTGGGTTATGGCACGCTCACATTGACCGATCCGTCAACGCTGGAGCGGGTATGGCGCAATGACGATGTGGCGATCATGTGATCGCGACGCAGCCGTTGCGGCTTCAGCCTGCGTAACGTGCCTTCAGGGTGCGACAGCCTGAGCAGGGCTCCGCGTCGCGACCGCTCCTGTCTTCAGGCACTACCTGGCAAACCGAACCCCCCACCCCCCACCCCCCCCACCCAGGAGCCCCCCCATGATCGAGATGCTCATCCCCCAGCGGCGCCGCAACCTTGGCGGCAGTTTCGAGGTCGGCCGGGTGCTGCCCTTTGCCAAGCGGCGCATGGTCGGGCCCTTCATTTTCTTCGACCACATGGGGCCGTTGGACCTGGCGCCCGGGCTGGATCGCAGCGTGGATGTGCGCCCGCATCCGCACATCGGGCTGGCGACGGTGACGTATCTGTTTTCCGGGGAGATCATGCACCGGGACAGCCTGGGCTTCGAGCAGCCGATCCGGCCGCACGAGGTGAACTGGATGACGGCGGGCAGCGGCATCACGCACAGCGAGCGCTTCGAGCATGCGCGGGCCTGTGGCGATCATCTGCATGGCATCCAGGCGTGGGTGGCGCTGCCGACGGATCAGGAGGAAATCGCGCCGTCGTTTTCGCATCATGCGGGCAAGGACCTGCCGTCGTGGAACGAGGGCGGGGTGCAGGGGGAGCTGATCGCGGGCAGTGCGTATGGGCTGACCGCGGGGGCGCGCACGCTGTCGCCGTTGTTCTATGCCCATCTGGACATGCAGCCGGGGGCGACGGCCGAGATCCCGGGCGGGCACGCGGAGCGGGCGCTGTACGTCGCCAGCGGGGCGGTGGAGCTGGGCGGCGCGCGCCACGAGGCCGGCATGATGCTGGTGCTGAGCCCCGCGGCGTCGCAGGTGAGGGCGCTGGCGCGCTCGACGGTGATGGTGCTGGGCGGCGAGCCGGTGGGTGAGCGCTTCATCTCCTGGAACTTCGTGTCGTCGTCGCAGGAACGCCTTGCCCAGGCGGCGGCGGACTGGAAGGCAGGGCGCATGAAGCTGCCCGATGCGGACGATCAGGAGTTCGTGCCGTTGCCCGCTGGCGTGGGTGGTTGAGGCGGCGGGGCGCGCCGTTGCTGGCTGCGCCCTCGGATCGCGCCGGGGCGCTAGGACAATGGGAAGGCCACCGTGAACCGGGTGCCTTCCCCGATCGAGGACACGACGGACAGCTCGCCGCCGTGCGCGTGGGCGATCTGCCTGCAGATGCTCAGGCCAAGGCCCATGCTGGTGTCGGCGGATTCGGGGCCCTGGAAGTAGGGATCGAAGATCCTGTCCAGGGTGTCCGGGGGAATGGGGTCTCCCCAATTGCTGACGGTCAGCACCGCTTCGCCGTGGCGGGTGGCGCCTTCGACCACGATGGGCGCGTCAGCCTGTCCGTAGGCGATGGCATTGCCGAGCAGGTTGGAGAGCACCTGCTGGATGCGGGCGGCGTCGCACAGGATGACGTCGTCGAACTGCCAGGATGACGTGAGCTCGCGCGCGCCGTGCACGACGCGGAACTCGTCGACGATGGACTCGAGGCAGCCTGCCAGGTCGCTGTGGGGTGCCATGTGCACCGTCATCGCGGCGCCGGCCCGTCCCTTCGAAAAGTCGACCAGCTCGTCCACCAGGCGATTCATGCGTTCGGCGCTGGCCTTGAGCCGCAGCCCGATTCGGGCGGGCTCGGCGCCCCGCAGCAAGAGGTCCGAGGCGATCTTCATCGTCTGCAAGGGATTGCGCAGGTCATGCGCGACGACGGCCAGGAACCGTTCGCGAGCCGAGCCGACGCTCTCGGCGGTCAGCAGGCGTTGGTGCGTGCGCTGGTTCTCGATTTCGTCGTCGATGAGCTTGCCCAGCATGCGTGCACAGGCACTGAAGGTCGCCTGCGAGCGCTCGCTGCCAGCGTCGCGGGGCGCAGGATCGAGCGCGAACAGGTTGCCGAAGTAGGCCCCGTCAGCCAGGAAGATGGGGACGGAGGAATAGGCACGAAAGTCATACAGCTTGGGCGTCTCGTGCAGGGAGAAGACGGGATCGGCGTGCGCGTCGTCGAACACGATGGCAGCGCGGCCGCGCATCACGTCCTTGCAGAGGGTGGTGTCCACATCCAGCTCGGCTCCCGCCTGCAGCCCCATGCCCACGTCGTCGAGCACGGCGCAGGCGCGCCACAGGTCCTCGCGCACCCAGGCCAGGCCGACCACGCGCATGCCCGTCTGGCTGCGGATGATCTCCAGGATGTGCGTGATGGCCTTGGCCTGGCTGACCGCAAGGACGGCACGGTCGAGCTCGTGGTCAGGCATCATGGCTTAGTCACGTCGAAAACGGTGAGGTCACCAGGATAACAAAGTGTGAACGGCGATCGTGCCGATGGGGCGGTCGAACCGGGATGACGTGCGGGTTGGCAACGCCTTGGCGGGGCGATCGTCGGCGGCATGCGCTCAGGCACGCCCGGTCGCATCCGGCGCATGGCGCTCCAGCATCGCCAGCGCGCCCGCCACCAGCACGTGCATGCCCTGGACGAGCTCGGCCTCCATTTCCGCCTGTTCCATGACCCGCGCGTCATCGGCCATCGGTTCGTGTCCGGCGATGGAGTACACCGTGTCCGCGGCGGCCAGGCCGTGGAAGGCCACGGTGGCGAGCAGCCAGCGCGACTGGTCCATCGACAGGCCGTAGGCGCGGGCGATGTGGCGTTGCTGGCCTTCGATCTTGGCCAGCATGGCGGGCGTGGCGGCGAGCCTGCGCAGGACGTAGGGCGTGACCCCCGGATTGGCCTTCACGAAGACGCGGATGGCGTCGGCAAAGGCGGTCAGGTGTTCCTGCAGGCCCACGCGGCCGTGCCCGCTGGCCTGGGGCAGCTGCCAGCGGCTGAAGATCTCTTCGGCAATGACGCGCTTGAGTTCGTACAGGCTGGGCACGTGCTTGTACAAGGCCATCTGGCTCACGCCCAGTGCGGTGGCGACGCCGACGACCGTGACGTTGGGCAGGCCCATGTCGATGCCGGCCTGGGCAATGCGTTCGCGGGTGATGGTGGGGGGGCGTCCGCGGGGGGCGGGCGCCGTTGGCTCTTGCATGCACAGGTCCATGAGGTTGCGACGAGGGCTCCACCATAACCCGACGACATTTATTTAGTTTAGTGTATTCAACTAAATCGGAATTTGGCCTATAGTCGTGCGATTGATTCTCATCCCGGTGCCTGGCAAGTCGCCGGCGATGACGCGCACGCTGGCCTGGTTGCGTCCGCTTTGCCCGGATCCGTGACCGAGGCTTCGTCTCTTGCATTGAACGCGTCTCATTATCGGAAAGCCGGTACCGGCTTTTTTGCTTGTCTGTCATCCCCGCCTCTGGAGCCTTCCTTGACCGCCCCCCGCCGCGACGCCCGTGTCGCGCTCACCGAAAGACCCGCCGCGACCCCCATGCCGCGCTTTGCCATGACCGCCCTGAACGCCGCCATCCTTGGCCTGGGGGCCGGCGTCCTTGCCCTGGCCGTGCAGCCGGCCCAGGCCCAGTCGCCTGCCCGCACCAGCCCATCCGCGCCGGCGACGTCCGCGCCGGTATCCACGCTGGCCACCGTGCGGGTGCAGGGCGACGCCGAGCCCGCCGTCGCACCCTATGCCGGCGGGCAGGTCGCGACCGGTGGCCGCGTGGGGTTCCTGGGCGACAAGGACTTCATGGAGACGCCGTTCTCGACGGTGACGTATACCGAGCAGTTCATCGCCGACCAGCAGGCACGCGACATCAGCGAGGTCATCGCCAAGACCGACCCCACGGTGTTCGTGAGCGGCGTGGCGGGCGAAAGCAACGAAAGCTATTCGATCCGCGGCCTGCCATCCAACGTCGGCGACGTGACGGTCAACGGCCTGGCCGGCATGGCGGCGTACTACCGCAATTCGCCCGAGATGTACGAGCGGGTGGAGGTGCTCAAGGGCCCGTCCGCCTTGCTGAACGGCATGCCGCCCAAGGGCTCGGCCGGCGGCACGGTGAACCTCGTGTCCAAGCGCGCGGGCGATGCGCCGCTCACGCGGCTGACCGGCACCTACGCGTCGGATTCGCAGTTCGGCGGTCATGTGGATGTGGGTCGCCGCTTTGGCGAGCGCAAGGAATTCGGCATTCGGTTCAACGGTGTGTATCGCGATGGCGAAACCGCGGTGAAGACACAGGACAGGCGCGCCACGCTGGCGTCGCTGGGCCTGGACTGGCGGGGCGAGCGGGTGCGCTTGTCGGCGGATCTGTATCGCAGCGAGGACCATGCGAACGGCATGACCCGCGGGATCACACTGGCGCCGGGCCTGCCGTTGCCCAGGCCGCCGTCACCGGACGTGACGTGGAATCCGCCCTGGGCCTTCTACGACAGCACCGACAAGGGCGCGATGCTGCGTGCCGAGGTGGACGTGACGGACAACGTGACGGCCTACGCGGCTGGCGGCATCAGCAAGACAGCGTTCGACTCCAACATCGGCGCGGCGCAGGTCTTCAACACGGCGGGTGATTTCCGGATCAACTTCAGTGGCGTGGCGGACCGCACCGAACGCAAGACGGCGGAAGCCGGGCTGACGGGCAAGTTCACGACCGGCGTCGTGGGCCATCGGGTCGCCGCCAACGCGACCTACTACAACGAGGACTACCGGCTGAATGGCTTCCGCAACCTGCTGCGCCAGGACTGGGTGTCCAACATCTATGACCCGGTGTGGGGGCCCGAGCCGACACTGCCAAGCCCCGTGCCGGCATTGAGCGCGACGGACACGCGGCTGACGAGCTTCGGCCTGGCGGACACGCTGTCGTTCGCGCAGGATCGCGTGCAGGTGACGCTGGGCCTGCGCCATCAGCGGGTCTCGAGCAGCAGCTACAACGGCGTGACCGGTGCGTTGACCGGCACGCCCTACAAGGAATCGGCCACGACGCCGGCGGCGGCTGTGCTGGTGAAGGTGACCAACGACGTGTCGGTGTACGCCAACACGATCCAGGGGCTGAGCCAGGGTGCGATGGCACCCAACACGGCGGCCAACGCTGGCGAAGTCTTCGCCCCTTACAAGACACGCCAGAAGGAGGCCGGCATCAAGGTCGATCTGGGCGATTTCGCCCATACGGTCAGCCTCTACGAAATCAAGCGTCCCAGCAGCTATACGGATCTGGTCACCAACGTGTTCTCGTTCGGTGGCGAGCAGCGCAATCGCGGCGTGGAATGGGGCTTCTTTGGCTCGCCCGTGCGCGGCGTGCGTCTGCTGGGTGGCGTGGCCTACTCGGATGCGGAAATCACCCGCGCACTGGTCGTCGCCAATGTCGGCAAGCAGGCGACGGGCCTGCCGCGCTGGCAGGCCAAGGCGGGCGTGGAATGGGATGTACCGACATTGCAGGGCCTGACGCTGACGGGCAATGCGACCTGGGCGTCGAAGCAATACCTGAACGCCGACAACTCGCTGTCGGTGCCGCATCGCACGGTGTTCGATCTGGGCGCGCGCTATGCCATGCGCGTGGACGGCAAGCCGCTGACCTTGCGCGCGGGCGTCACCAACGTGACGAACAAGGCGTACTGGGCCAAGCCACACTTCACGAGCCTGGCGCTGGGGGCACCGCGTACCTTCCTGCTGTCGGCGTCGATGGACTTCTAGGACGACCCCAGGCGGGGAGGCAGGTCCCCGCCATACCTCCGAGGGGCGTCAGGCCCGGCGATGGACAAGGCGGGGCGTGATCGCCGATCCGGGGCTCACGCGCTGGCGTCGAGCCACCGCGCGTACCCCGTGCGCGTCACCTCGGACACCGAGTCCAGCACCTTTTGCTGGGTCAGCTGATGGCGTACCTGCAGCCGGGCATCGGCCACGACGCGCGACTTGCAGAACCAGTGGCAGCTGTGCTGGAAGAGGTAGAGCTCGGCCGACAGGTGAAACGCCCGGGTCTTCGGGTCCCACTGCTGCGCGTTGTCCACGGCGTGGCGCAAACCGGCGGCGTGCACCTGCAGCAGCTGGCGAAAGTCGCGCATGCGCACGGGCAGGAAGCGCTCGGCGTAAGGGATGCAGAAGGAAAAGGGCGGCATGGCCGTGTCCTGCGGGCTTTCCTTCTGCATGGCGTCGGCCAGGGTCTGGATCTGCGCGGCCGCGGCGCGCTCGGCCGGGGCGAACGTGTCCAGGATCTGCAGCTGCCGGCTCTCGTCGGATTCCTGGATGGCGCGGGTGTAACCCTGGGTCAGGGTCTCCATGTGCTTTTCGAGCTGAAGGCCCGTCAGGTGCTGGGCGAGGAAGGCGATGCGTTCTTTCTGATACCGGTTGCACAGCACACGCCAGACGACGAAGGCGGCGAGCAGAAGAAGAATGACGGAGTCCATGGGTGGGCAAGGGTGATGCTGACAGGCGCGCTGGCGTCGACTCGGTGGGGGGCGGCAGGCGTGCCGCCCGCCCGGCGACGACGCCAATCGCGGCCTGGTGGGTGTTGAACGACTGCGAACAGTAGCGCAACCGAGCCCGTTGTCCAACCGAGGCGCTCGGCGGTGTGCCATGGCGGGGCGCTGGCCAGGCGTCGCGGGCCCGGTTATCTCCTACAATGCGGCTCGCCGATTCGAGGGGTGGTGTTCGACACCGCCCATCACCCACCTGGCGCGCCAGCCAGTCACGGGAGGGCGCAGCCGCCAAAGCATGCCGTGACGGCATGATCAAGACACCATGAACAAATTCGATCTGGAAAAGAACAAGGCCAAGAAGCTGATGGGCAAGGTCAATGCGCCGCCCGTCAAGCAGGGCGCGGCCATCGATCGCCGCGAGCAGCGTCGCCTGGATGCCGCCGCCGGCCTCGTGTCCTTCCCGGTGAAGCTGCAGCAGTCCGTGATCGACGCCCTGCGGGCGAGGTCGCAAGCCGAGGACGTGCCGGTCAACGATCTGATCAACACGCTGCTGGCCGAGGCGCTGAAGGCCTGACCCCGCTTGCCGGCGGGCCAGCGGGGTTCGCCGTCAGGCAGGCCGCAGGGCCGCCGTCGCTGCCCGGCCGGGTCGTCCACGCACAGCAACGGGTCATCCAAGGGCGCAGGCTTGCCGGTTGCCTGCGACCCAGGTACGGAATTCGTCCGGCGGCAGCGCCCGCGAGTACAGCCACCCCTGGACGAACTGGACGCCGTGCTCGCGCAGGTAGTCCGCCTGCGCCGCATGTTCCACGCCTTCCGCCACCATGCTCACGCCCAGGGCCTTGGCCATGGCGATGATGTGGAAGATGACGGCGCTCTTGGCCGATGGCACCCCGATGGTGTCGACGAAGGACTTGTCGATCTTCAGGGCGTCGAAGGTGATCTGCTGCAGGTGGCTCAGGCTGGAATAGCCTGTCCCGAAGTCGTCGATGGACAGCCGGTGGCCCGCCTCGCGCAGGCGGGAGATGATGTCGCGGCTGGCCTCGTAGTCCATGACGCCGCGCTCGGTGACTTCGATCCACACCTGGGCGGGGTCGATGCCGTGGCGCTGCGTCAGCGCCTGCAGCCGCGTCAGCACGACGTCGGTCGTCAGGTCCACCGGGGCGAGGTTGATCGATATGTGCAGGGTCGGGTCGCGCGCCAGCGCGGGCCCCAGGTCCGTGCCGACGCGCTCGATGACAAGGGCCGTGATCTCGCCGATGACGCCGGACTGCTCCGCCACCGGAATGAAGAGGGCCGGCGCCACCCAGCTGCCGTCGTGGCGGCGCCAGCGCACCAGCGCCTCGGCGCCCACGCAGCGCCCGCTGGCAAGTTCCAGGATGGGTTGGTAATGCACCTCGAACTCCGCGTGCCGGATGGCGGTGCGGATTTCATTGGCCAGCGACAGCCTGCGGCGTGACTGCCAGACGACCAGGGTGACGATGAAACAGGCCAGGAAAAGGGCGATGGGCAGCAGGATCAGCTGTTCGCGCCGCAGCGTGGACAGAAAGCCTGGCCGCGGCTCCACGGCGATGGCCGTCCAGTCGCCCGAGCGGATGGCGCTGAAGGCGAGATCGTCATCCATGCCGACGCTGGGCGTCTGCGCCAGCGTGGCCACGCGCCGGGCAGGCGCACCTTCGGACTGGGCGATGAGCTGGCCCTGCGCGGTGGCCAATCCCATCGAGATCTGCGCCGGGGCGACGACGTCGATGAAGCGTGCCGGGTCCACGAGGACGTTGTAGTCGCCACGGCTGAGCGCAAGCTTGGTCGCGCCACCCGGCAGGGCCGGGCGCACGTTCAGGGTGACGCCCAGGCCGCTGGCCGTCTCGAAGTCCGGCTTGCCATAGGGAATGGGGGTGTCGACCGGGCCCCAGGACGTGCAGGTGAGCTGACCGTTCTCGAAGCGGCCGATCTCCTCGATGGTGCGCGTGTTGAACACCAGCTGGCGCATCAGGTCGATGTGCGCCGGCGAGCAGGGCGTGAGCGTCGTGCGCGAGAGCGCCTCGAAGGTCTGGTTGGCGTCGCGGGCGGCGCGATCCGCGCGGATCAGCACCCGTTGGGCGGTCAGGGTGAGCAGCGCTTCTTCGTCGCTGATCGCCAGTGCCCAGGTGATCCAGAGCATGCCGAGGACGGGAACGATGGCGCCGACGATCGCTGCCACACTGGCCAGGGCGAGAATGCGAAATCGGCGCAAGAAGGTCTCCATCGGCCGATCCGATCGGCAGCCTGTCGGTCCATGACACGGTCGGACATACTACAACGGTCCCGTGCGCGGCGGGTCATCCGGCGACGCCGGTCTACGCCGAGACGCCTTGCGTCACATGCTGGCGAAGCCACCGGTGCGCAGGATCGCGACGCCGTCGCTCGGGCCACCGCATCAGCAGCTCGAAGCCTGGCACGGTCACGGGCGGCGGCCAGGTCGTCCGGCCTGGCCGTGCACCTGCGCGACGGCCGAGCGACGTCGGCGTCGTACCGTGCTGCCCGTTTGCATCAGGTCACGCAACAGTACGCGACAGCCGCTGCGGCTTGCGATATGGTCTGGGCGGGGACGCCAGGGTTGGCGTTCCGTCTCCTGACAACCGGCCATCGGAGCCCCACATGCCCCGCACCCTGTACGACGCCGAGCTCTTTGCCGACTATTTCCAGATCTACCTGCGTGACGAGGCGCACCCCGAGCTGCCCGATGAGGTCACCGAGGCCACGCTGGCATGCCGTCTGGCGCTGGCGCCGTATGGCATGGTGCTGCACACGGCACGCAACACGACGGTGCCGGTGCGTGTCGAATGGCACGCGCAGCGGCCCGACCCGGTGCTTGAGGACTTCCATTACGTGGTCGAAGCCGGCTTCGACAGCCCGTCCGGCAAGCTCGTGCTGGCCGGGATCACCGACTACGAGCCCGAGGCCGCCCGGCTGGACGTGCCCCCCGGGCCCATCGCCGTGCGGGTCAGCATGTCGGGGCTCGACACGATCAGCGACGACGGACTGGATGGCGGCGATCATTACCGCATCCAGCTGTGGCCGCGCACCGGATCTGCCGACGTGCAGATCCTGAAGGGCTGGGACTGGGATTGACGGCGAACGGCACAGGTTGAACACCGCATGAGAGGCATTGGTTGGTACAAAGTGCGCCGTTGGGAAATTGCGCTGTTCATCGCGTGGTGGCTGGTCGTCATCGTGCTGACGCAGCGCGTGGGCGGCATTCCCGTGGACAGGACCGACGTCGAGGGGATGTACCGCGTGGTCCTGAAGGGGCCCGCTCCCGACGCCCTGGTCAGCCCGGCGCTGTACTGGGCGTGGACGGTCGCGACGTATGCGTTTGCGCCCTACATGATCTACTTCATCCTGAAGTACGCGGCGTTCTTTGGTCGCGCGCGCCCGCCGCAATGACGGCGGCCCCCGCGGTGCGCGCGCGCCGCGGCGCCCAGGTGTCAGGCCGCGTCAGGCCAGGATCTCGTTGAATTCCAGCACGTTGCGATCCGGATCGCGGATGAAGCAGACCCGGCGGCGGCCATGGCCCATCTCGAGCGGGCCCTCGCTGATCGCGATGCCCGCCTCGTCAAGCCAGGCCACCAGCGCCGCCATGCTGTCGATGATGAAGGCCGCGTGGGTGTAGCCGGGGCGCTTGATGGGGGCGTCCAGCAGGACATTGCCCTCGGCCGCGGGCTCGCCGTTGTAGATCAGGTGGATGCGCAGGCCGGTGGGATGGACGAGTCCGCAGGCACGCACGTCCGGCGCGAATTCATCCGGGTCGCGCACGAAGCCGAAGCGCGCATAGAAGGCCTCGGCCGTGGCAAGGTCGGTGACGCGCAGACCGAGGTGGTCCAGGCGCAGGGTGTCGAAGGACGGAGGGGGATGGGCAGGCATGGCGTGAGCTCCGGATCGTTGGTCAAGGTCTGGCATCAGGTGGCAAGGCCCGCGCGAGTGCGCGCAAATGGCACGAACCCGGGCAGGGCTTCGATCTGCCGCAGCCAGGCTTGCACCTGCGGATAGCCGGCCAGGTCCACGTTGCCCTCGGGCGCCCGCGCCACATAGCTGTAGAGCGCCACGTCGGCGATGGTCGGGTGCTCGCTGGCGGTGATCCAGCGCGGCGCCGGGCGGCTTGACGCCGCCAGCGTCGATTCCATGACGGCCAGCGTGGCATGGGCGCGCCCGATGACTTCGTCGGCATCGAAGGCGGCGCCGAACACGGTGATCAGGCGCGCCGCACACGCGCCATAGGCGATCTTGCCGGCGGCCACGGACAGCCAGCGCTGCACGTGGGCTTCCTCCACCGGGTCGGTGGGCAGCCAGGGCGATGGCCCCACCTTGCGGGCCACATACACCAGGATCGCCAGCGAATCGGCGATGACGATGCCGTCGTCGTCCAGGACCGGCACTTCGCCGAAGGCGTTCAGTGCCAGGAAGGCGGGCTGCCGGTGCTCGCCGGCGGCAAGGTCGACCTCCACCAGCTCGTGGCGGATGCCCGTCAGCGACAGGAAGAGGGCGGCACGATGTGCGTGGCCCGACAGCGCGGTGTGATACAGCTTCATGGCAGATTTCCGGGAATCGATGCCGCCATTCTGACTATGTTCAACGCTATCGAGAATCATCCCGAATCGAACTTCATTGTTGCGATAATGGCTAACAGTGGAGGGGATCGATGGACAGACTACGCACGCTTCGCACGTTCATGGCCGTGGCCGAGCACGCCAGCTTTGCCGAGGCCGGCCGCCGTTTGAACCTGTCGCCGACCACGGTGACGCGCGTGATTGCCGCGCTCGAGGCCAGCGTGGGCGTGCAGTTGCTCAGGCGCACCACGCGCAGCGTGCGCCTGACCGACGAGGGGGCGGCGTTCCTTGCGCGCTGCCGCGCGGGCATTGGCGAGATCGATGCGGCCTATGCGGCCGTGCGGGGCACGCACGGGGTGCCGCGCGGCCTCTTGACCGTAACGGCGCCCGTGGTGTTCGGCCGCTTGCACGTGATGCCCATCGTCGCGGAACTGCTGCGCGAGCACGCCGAGCTGCAGGTGCGCCTGCTGTTGGTGGACCGCGTGGTGCGGCTGGTCGAAGAGGGCGTGGACATCGCGGTGCGCATCGCGGATCTGGCGGATAGCTCGCTGCACCGCGTGGCGCTGGGCGAGGTGCGGCGCGTCTTAAGTGCAAGCCCGGCGTACCTGGCGCAGCGTGGGCGGCCCGAGTCGCTGGCGGACCTGCGTGATCACGACCTGATCGGGGTGGAGGACGAATCCGGACCGCATCGCGGCTGGGGATCGGCCGATGCGCCGCGGGCCGGACGCACGGCGCGACTCTCGGTCAACCACGTGGATGCGGCCATCGCCGCTGCCGTGGCCGGGCTGGGGGTGGTCCGCACCCTGTCGTATCAGATCGCCGACGATGTGGCGGCGGGCCGGCTGCAGACGCTGCTGACCGAGGATGGGCCGGGACTGCCGGTGTCCCTGCTGTTTCAGGGCGGGCGCAAAGACCATCCCAACACCCGCGCCTTCGTGGCGGCCGCCCGGCGCCGCCTGCTGGCCCCGACAGCCTGAGACGTCAGGCGGCTTGGCCTGCCGGCCGCCACCAGGCCGAGCCCGCATGCGGCGCCTGCAGGTTCACCGCTTCCCCCATTTCCGGGGTGGCCAGGCTGACCCCGCGGGCGGCGGCCAGCGCCGTGATGCGCTCGAAGGGCTCTTCCCAGCCATGCATGGCGAGATCGAACGTGCCGTTGTGGATGGGCAGCATCCAGCGGCCGCGCAAATCCAGATGCGCCTGCAGGGATTGCTCGGGATGCATGTGGACGAAAGCCCAGCGCGCATCGTAGGCACCGGTCTCGATCAGCGTGACGTCAAAGGGCCCGAACGTGTCGCCGATGGCCCGAAAGCCGCCGAAGTAGCCCGAGTCGCCGCTGAAGAAGATCCTGAAGCCGGCGTCCTCGATGACCCAGGACGCCCACAGGGTGCGATCGCCATCGGTCAGGCCGCGCCCCGAGAAGTGCTGGGCAGGCGTGGCGGTCAGGCGCACGCCGGCGAGGTCGGTGGATTGCCACCAGTCCAGCTGTTGGACCTTGTCGGCATCGATGCCCCAGGCGACCAGTTGGTCGCCCACGCCCAGCGGGGCGATGAAGCGGGTGGTCCTGGCCGCCAGCTGCCGCACCGTGGCCCGGTCCAGGTGGTCGTAATGGTTGTGCGACAGGATGACCCCCGCCAGCGGCGGCAGTTCGTCCAGCGTGATGGGCGGCGCATGAAAGCGCGCCGGCCCTGCCCAGGACACGGGCGAAGCCCGTTCGCTGAACACCGGATCGGTCAGCCAGTATTGACCCTGCAGCTTGAGCAGCACCGTTGAATGGCCGAGCCGGTACAGACTGCGATCGGGCGCCGCCTGCAGGGCGGCGGCGGTCAGCCGGCGAACCGGGATGGCGCGATCCGGCACGGTGCCGGCCGGCTTGGCGAACAGCACGGTCCACACCAGCTTCAGGCCTCGCCAGACGCCCATGGCGGGGCGCGGTGTGGCGTTGTGAAAGCGCCCGTCACGCCGATGCGGCGAAGGCGCGGGCAGAGTCTTGCGGCGGCGGGGCAGGCAGGGCGTCAGGGTGGTCATGGCGGGGGCTCGGGGGCGGGGCAGCAGGGGCAACTGAAAAGTACACCGAGCAGTGTAGTTTGCTTGTGCTGAAAAGTACACTGATGAGTGTAGAATCGCAGCATGCCGACCCAGCCATCCTCCCGGTCTGCCACGCCGCGACTGACCGATCGCAAGCGCGAGGCCATCGTGCGCGCGGCCGTGCACGAGTTCCGCAGCGCCGGCTATGACGCCACCAGCATGGACCGCATCGCGGCCGCGGCCGGCGTGTCCAAACGCACCGTCTACAACCACTTTCCGAGCAAGGACGAGCTGTTCGCCCTGATGCTCGAGCAGCTGTGGGAAAGCAGCGAGGCCAGCACCGATGCGCCGTATCGGGCCGAGGTGTCGCTGGAGAGCCAGCTTCGCCAGGTCCTGATGCACAAGCTCACGCTGCTGAGCGATCCGGACTTCATCGACCTCGCCCGGGTGGGCATGGCCGAGATCATCCGGTCTCCCGCACGTGCCCGCGACATCGTCGGGCGCATGCAGGCCCGGGAGAATGGCGTCACGGTCTGGATCCGCGCGGCCATGGCCGACGGCCGGCTCGTCGAGGTCGACGCGCAGTTCGCCGCCCAGCAACTGCTGGGGCTCGTGAAGGGCTTTGCCTTCTGGCCGCAGGTGACGTTCGGGCAGTCGCCACTGCCCGCTGCCGAGCAGGCACGCGTGGCCGATTCCGCCGTGGCGATGTTCCTTGGCCGCTACGCGGCCCTGTCCGGTCCCGCCTGAGCCCGCACGGCTGGCGCGTCGCCAGGGGCTGATGCCCGGCACGGCGTCGCGGCAGGGGCGGGCGTTCCCGCCCGTGCGATCGCGGCCCGCGCGCAACAGGTTTGGCGCGTGCCGCGCCCCGCGCCGCGCACGGACAGGTAGCATGTCGGCACCTGCGCGTCATGCGGCGCGACAGGCCAGACGATCGACGGCCGGACGGAGACCTTGAACGATGCGCTGTGACCCCCGATGGCTGCCCGTGCTGCACGCGCTCTGGCTGCTGGTTGCCCTGGTGCTGGCGCCGGCCGGCGCCTGGGCGGCGGTCGCTGCGACACCGTCACAGGCACCGGCCACGCCGATCGCCGTGGCGGACATCCTGGCCCGTGCCGATGACGACCAGCAGCAGCTGGACCGTGCCCGGCGCCTGCTGGCAAGCGCCGACCCCGTGGAGCGATTGGCCCATGCGCTCGATCTCATCGAGCAGCCGGTCCAGGCCCGGCTGGTCACGACCACCGGGCTGTCCCTGCGCGAGCTGCCCGTGATGCGGCTGGAAAGCCTGGCCCGCCACTGGGCCTTCGATGCGCGCCGCCTGGATCGCTGGGACGCGCAGGCGCGCCGCGTCCTTGCGCCTTACGGCACCGGCGCCTTGCAGCTCACGCAACTGCGCGCGGCGTGGGCGGCCACGCGGGCCGAGGGCCTGCTGGACGACCTGCCGCCTGCGCTGTCGGCGCGGGTGGACGCGATGCTGGTCCAGATCGACATGGTGCAGGCCGAGCTGGGCAATGCGCTGGTGCGGCAGTTCGACCTGACGCAACGGGCCGGCCAGCTGCGGGCCCGGATCCAGGATGGTGGCGACGACGTGGCGAGCGCCATCGAGGACATCGATGCCCGCCTGCTGCAGATGGATTCGCCGCCCTTGTGGGAAGGCGCGGGCCAGCGGCTCGATTCCGATGTCGCCTGGGCCGCGGTGCAGCGCGGCGTGGACATCGAGGTGCAGTTCGCCCGTGACTACCAGACGGTGGACGCCGGCAACCGCATGCTCATGCGCTTCATCCAGGTCCTGCTGCTGCCCCTGATCCTGTGGCTGGTGATCCGCAGCCGCCGTCGCCACGATGGCGCACCGGGTACCGAACGCGCCACCCAGGCCTTGCGCCGTCCGCTGTCCGCCTGGCTGCTCCTGTCCATGCTGGCCGCCCTGGCACTGGAGCCGGACGCGCCGATGCTGGTGCAGGAAACCATCCTCCTGATCGCCCTGATACCGGTGCTGCGGCTCCTTCCTGCCGGGACGTTGCGCGCGCTGGGCGTCTGGCCCTACGTGGCGGTCGCGCTGTATGCCCTGGACCGCCTGGGCGTGGGCGTGGTGGCCGATCCAGGCCTGTATCGCCTGTATCTGCTGGCGCTCAGCGTGCTGGCGCTGGGCCTCACGCTCTGGATGCTGCGCTCGCATCTTGCCGGGTCCGCATCGCTCGGGCTTGCCACGCGGCGCGGCATGCGCGCCATCGGCTGGTTCGTGTCGATCCTGCTGGCCGTGGCGGTGGTCGCCAATGTGACAGGCAATGTCCTGCTGGCCGAGACCATCACGAGCGGGGTGATCGACAGCGGCTACATGGCCCTGCTGCTGTACTCGGGGGTGAGCGCCTGCGTGGGCATCCTGCGCGCCCTGCTGGGCCAGCCGGAAGTCGCCGCGCGGCGGCTCGTGCGCGAGCACGGCGCGCTGCTGCAGGCCGTCTGCCTGCGCCTGCTGGTGCTGGCGGCCGCGATCGGGTGGCTGCTCTACAGCATGGACCGGTTCCGCTTGCTGCGCCCGCTGCAGGGCATGGGCGCGGCCGTGCTGGGCTGGGGCATCGACGTGGGCGAAGTGTCCATCCATGTGGGCGACGTCCTGATCTTCCTGGTGTCGGTGTGGCTCGCGCTGTGCGCGGCCCGAGTCGTGCGCCGTCTGCTGCGCGACGAGCTGCCCACGCACACCAGCCTGCCGCGCGGCCTGGGCAACAGCATCGCCTCGCTGAGCTACTACGGCGTGCTGCTGCTGGGCCTGTTGATCGCCCTGTCCGCGGCGGGCTTCAACGTCAGCCAGCTGGTGCTGGTCTTCAGCGCGCTGGGCGTGGGCATCGGGTTCGGCCTGCAGAACGTGGTCAACAACTTCGTGTCCGGCCTGGTGCTGATGTTCGAGCGGCCGATCCAGCCCGGCGATGTGGTGGATGTGGCCGGCACGTTCGGCTCGGTGCGCCAGATCGGCTTGCGCGCCACCGTCATCCGCACCTTCGATGGCGCCGATGTGGTGCTGCCCAACGGCCTGCTGCTGAGCGGCAACCTCATCAACTGGACCATGTTCGACCGCAGCCGGCGCATTGATCTCGAGCTGCGCGTGGCGCACGGCTCGGACCCAGCGCAGGTGCTGGCGTTGTTGCTCGAGGTCGCGCGCAGCATGCCCGGCCTGGCCCAGCAGCCGCCGCCAGCCGCGTTGGTGAACGACTATGGCGAGAGCTCGCTGGGTTTCGTGCTGCGTGCGTGGGCCCATGAGTTCGGCGACTGGGCCGTGTTGCGCAGCGAGCTGCTGGCCAAGGTGCTGGCGGCCTTCCAGGCGGCAGGCATCACGATCCCGCACAGCCAGATGGATGTCCACCTGCACACGGTGCGCAGGCCGGGGCAGGGCCGCACGCCGCGCGACGCCCAGGCCGGTGGCGACACCGCGCCGCCGCCCGCCGACCCCGGCCATGCGTAAGACCGGCCAGCGCCCACCGCCCACCCGGGTCGGATGCGCGGGCTGGGCCTTGTCGTCGCAGGTGGCCGCGGACTTTCCGGGGCCGGGCAGCCACCTGGAACGCTATGCCCGGGTGTTTTCCTGCGTCGAGATCAATTCGTCGTTCCATCGGCCGCATCAGCCGGCCACCTACACGCGCTGGGCCGCCAGCGTGCCCGATTCCTTTCGGTTCAGCGTCAAGCTGCCGCGCGAGATCACGCACACGCGGCGCCTGCACGACTGCGATGCCGCCCTGGACGCCTTTCTGGGCCAGGCCGGCTGCCTGGGCCCGACACTGGGCTATCTGCTGGTCCAGCTGCCGCCCAGCCTGGCGCTGGACGTCGAGCATGCCGGTGCCTTCCTGCGGGCGCTGCGCGAACGCACCGGGGTGCCCGTGGCGCTGGAGGCGCGTCACCGCAGCTGGTTCGGCGCCCAGGCGATCGAACTGGCGCAGGCGTGGCGCATCGACCGCGTGCTGGCGCATCCCGCGCCGGTGGCCGACATCGACGCAGCGGACATGCCCCGGCCTGCCTATGTGCGACTGCATGGCGCTCCCCGGATGTACTACTCGGCATACGAGGACGCGTTCATCGACGAGCTGGCCGCGCAGCTGCGTGCGGCGCCCGCGCCTGCACACGCGCAGGCCGTCTGGTGCGTGTTCGACAATACGGCGCACGGCGCGGCCATCCCCAATGCGCTGGCCGTGATGGCGCGACTGGCGCCCTGAGCCGACCGTGGCGCGAGCAGGGCGCCGGGGCGCCGCCCCGCAGCGCGCGTGGGCCGGGCATGGCGCATCGCGCCCCGGCACGAGATGCGCGCCACGCACGCCGCCCGCCTCGTGAATCGGCCCGTCTTGCGCCACGCGATCCCGCGCCGGTCATGGCGGTCGCGATGCCACTACGCTGGCGCAGGTCGACAGCCAGCGGCCGGGCCTGTCGCCCGCCGGGCGTGTCGCGCCGGAGCCCCGCCATGACCGACTACAGCCAGTACGCCGGACTCAGCCCCTTCGAGCTGAAAGACAAGCTCATTGCCCTCGCCAGCAGCAAGGCCGACATGGCGATGCTCAACGCAGGGCGGGGCAATCCGAATTTCCTCGCGACGCTGCCAAGGCAGGCGTTTTTTCGGCTCGGCCTCTTCGCCGCTGCCGAATCGGAACTGTCCTTTTCCTACCTGCAGCAGGGCGTGGGCGGGCTGCCGCGCATCGAGGGCGTGGAGGCACGCTTCGAGCGCTTCACCAGCGAGCATCGGGACCAGGATGGCGTGGACTTCCTGCGCCGCGCGCTGAGCTACGTGCGCGATCAGCTCGGGCTGCCGGCCGCCGATTTCCTGCACGAGATGGTCGAGGGCATCCTGGGCTGCAACTATCCCGTGCCCCCGCGCATGCTGCGCCTGAGCGAAGCCATCGTACGGCAGTACCTGATGCAGGAAATGGGCGGGGGCCGGGTATCGGCCAAGGACGTGGACGTGTTCGCGGTCGAGGGCGGCACAGCCGCCATGACGTACATCTTCGACACGCTCAAGCAAAACGGCCTGCTCAAGCCGGGCGACAAGGTGGCGATCGGCATGCCGGTCTTCACGCCGTACCTGGAGATTCCGCGTCTGGCGGCCTATGGCCTGGACGAGGTGGCCATCCATGCCGACCCGCAGGCCGGCTGGCAGTATCCGGACAGCGAGCTCGACAAGCTGAAGGACCCCGCGATCAAGATCTTCTTCTGCATCAATCCCAGCAATCCGCCCTCGGTCAAGCTGGATGCGCGCAGTCTGGCGCGCATCGGCGACATCGTGGCCAGCGAAAGGCCCGATCTCATGATCCTGACCGATGACGTGTATGGGACATTTGCCGACGAGTTCCGCTCGCTGTTTGCCGTGTGTCCGGCAAACACCCTGCTGGTCTACTCCTACTCGAAGTACTTCGGCGCCACCGGGCGGCGCCTGGGCGCGGTGGCGCTGCACCGGCACAATGTCTTTGACGCGGCCCTGGCCGCGCAGCCCCGGGAGGCGCAGGACGCACACGAGCAGCGCTACGCGACCATCACGACCGACGTGTCCGGCCTGCGGTTCATCGACCGCCTGGTGGCCGACAGCCGCACCGTGGCCCTGAATCACACCGCGGGCCTGTCCACGCCGCAGCAGGTGCAGATGGTGTTGTTCTCGCTCTTTGCGCTGATGGACGAGCACGACCGCTACAAGGCCACGCTCAAGACGCTGATCCGGCGGCGGCAGGCGGCGCTGTACGCCGAGCTTGGCGTGGCGCTGCCGCAAGACGACAACGCGGTCGACTACTACACCTTGCTGGATCTGGAATGGCTGGCCCGGGAACTGCACGGCGAGGCCTTTGCTGCCTGGGTGACGACGCGATTCTCGGCCAACGAACTGCTGTTTCGCATCGCCGACGAAACCGGCATCGTGCTGCTGCCGGGCCGAGGCTTTGGCACGCAGCATCCGTCCGGGCGTGCGTCGCTGGCCAACCTGAACGAGTTCGAATATGCGGCCATGGGCCGTTCGCTGCGCCGCATGGCCGACGAGCTGCACCAAACGTTCAGCAGCGGCAAGGCGTGAGTCCGCGGGGCCGCTCACGGTGGCCCCCGAGCGCGTCGGTGCCCAAGGTCAAGGGTCGCACGCCGCGCGGCGTTTGGACGTGGGCTGAGGGCGGGGTGACGGACATGGCGTGAGGCCGATACCGATCGCGGCCCGAAGGGCCGATGGGCCGGTCGACGCGCCCGCGACCGGCATGTCACCGGGCAAACCCGGATGTTGCATGAAATTCCTGTGTGAGAATATCGATTCACACACAGGAATGATTGCATGACCGACCCTACCTGGCTCGTCCGCGAGTCCGCCGTCCCCGGCTACCACCCCGCCAACCACACCGGCACGCTCAATCGCCGCCTGATCGGGCGCGACAACGTGGGCGCGCAGGGCGTCGAAGTCCTGCTCGGCACGATCGAGCCGGGGCAGGGCGCTCTGCCGCATGCGCATCCGGGGATCGAGCAGGTCTGCTACCTGTTGAGCGGCACGGCCCACGCCGAGGTCGATGGCGAAGGGGCGGACATGGTGGCGGGTGACTGCTGCTATTTCCCGCCGGACATCCCGCACCGGTTCGTCGTGACGGGCACGCAGCCCGCGCGTCTGCTCGTCATCTACACCCCGCCGTACGAAGAGTCCCCGGATCGCGTGATCCGCTGATCCGCGTCCGGTCCTGCCCCGCGCGGTCGCCAGAACCGCCGCCACCCAAGGAGACACCCATGCCCGATTTCCGTCTAGCGTCGCGCCTGCTGGCGCTGTGCGCCGGCACCCTCATGGTCGCCGGTGCGGCCGCCCAGTCCTATCCGGACCGCACGATCAGCCTGATCGTGCCGTTCCCGGCGGGTTCGGGCACGGACGCCGTGGGGCGCGTGTTCGCCAACGAGATCGGCAACCGGCTGGGACAGTCGGTGGTGGTGGAGAACAAGCCGGGTGCCAATGCGACGATCGCTGCGCAGTACGTGGCGCGCGCCAGGCCGGATGGCTACACCCTGTTCGTGACGACCAACACGTCGCACTCGGCCGCGCCCGCGCTCATGAAGAGCATTCCCTATGATCCGGTGAAGGACTTCACGCCGATCGCGCGCGGTGGCAATCTGCCCTTCATCCTGGTGGTGAACCCCAAGGTGCCGGCGCAGGACCTGAAGTCGCTGATCGCCTATGCCAAGGCCAACCCCGGCAAGCTGACCTACGCCAGCGGCAACAGCACGGGCATCGTGGCGGGCGCGACGCTGGCCGACCGGGCGGGGCTGGACCTGCTGCACGTGCCGTACAAGGGCACACCGCAGGCCCTCACCGACGTGGTCAGCGGCCAGGTCAACATGATGTTCACCGACCTGACCTCGGGCATGCCCTTCGTGCAGTCGGGGCAGTTGCGCGCCTTCGCCGTGTCGACCGCCGAGCGCAGCGACGTGGTGCCGGACCTGCCCTCGATGCAGGAGGCGGGCGTGGAGAACTTCGACATCAATTCCTGGAACGGCTTCTTCGGGCCGGCGGGCCTGCCGCCGGAGGTGGTCGCCAAGCTCAACGCGGCCATCAACGAGATCGTGGCCGACGAGGCCGTGCGCAAGCGCCTGGCAGCCCTGGGCTTCGATGCCTTCAGCGGCACTCCCCAGGAATTCGAGGGCTTCGTGCAGGCGCAGCTCGCGCTGTGGAGCGGGCTGATCCGGGATGCGGGGATCGAGCCGCAATGACGGGATCGGACACTCCGGCACCAAGCAGGCAGGACGCCGCCCGCGCGACGTCGAGCGCGCGGCCCGACGTCGCGCGGGCGGGGGCGGAATCGCGCCACCGGGCATCACACGCAGGCGCCACCGGCACGACGCCGCCGAACACGGGCCCGCTGACGGGCCTGCGCATCCTGGATCTGTCCGCCGTCGTGATGGGCCCCTATGCCACGCAGGTGCTTGGCGACCTGGGCGCCGACGTCATCAAGGTCGAGTCGCCCGCGGGCGACAACATGCGGGCGGTGGGGCCGATGCGCCACGAGAACATGGGTGCCATGTTCCTGCATTTGAACCGGAACAAGCGTTCCGTGGTGATCGACCTGAAACAGCCCGAGGGCCGGGCGGCCTGCCTGGTGCTGGCCCGGGACTGCGATGCCTTGCTCTACAACGTGCGCCCGCAGGCGATGGCACGCCTGGGGCTGGACTACGACACGGTGGCCGCGGTCAATCCGCGCATTGCCTATGTCGGTGCCTATGGCTTTGGCGAGCGCGGGCCCTATGCGGGGCGGCCCGCATACGACGACCTGATCCAGGGCATGACGGGCATCGCCGCCCTGTACGAGCGCCAGGGTGGTGACATGCCGCGCTACGCCCCGCTGACGCTGGCCGATCGCGCGGTCGGCCTGCATGTCGGCATCGCGCTGCTCGCGGCCGTCATGCATGCGCGCGCGACCGGGCAGGGGCAGGCCGTGGAGGTGCCGATGTTCGAGGGGATGGCGCACCTCGTGCTGGGCGATCACCTGGGCGGGCGCAGCTTCGAGCCCGCGCAGGGCGACAGCGGCTACGCGCGCCTGCTGGCGCCGCACCGCCGACCCTACGCCACGCGCGACGGGCATCTGAGCCTGCTGATCTACAACGACAAGCACTGGCGCGCGTTCTTCGCGCTCATCGACCGACCGGATCTGGCCGCCGATCCGCGCTTTGCGACGCACTCGGCGCGGGCAGCGCACATCGGCGAGGTCTATGCGTTCGTCGCGCAGGTCATGGCCACGCGCACGACGGCCGACTGGCTGGCCCGGTTCGGCGCAGCCGACATTCCCGCTGCGCCGCTCTATGGCGTGGACGACCTGATCGATGACGCGCATCTGCGCGCCGTGGACTTCGTGCGCGAGGTCGAGCATCCGAGCGAAGGGCGCCTGCGCACGCCCGCACCGCTCGGACAGTTCTCCGCCACGCCGCTGGCGTTGCGCCGGCCCGCGCCGCGCCTGGGCGAGCACAGCGTGCCGCTGCTGCGCGAGGCGGGGCTGGACGACGAGACGATTGCCGCCCTGATGGCGCGCGGTGTGGTGCGCGACGACGGCCCGCCGTCGCGCTGACCCGCGGTCGTGACCCCAACCCTGACGAGACACCCCATGGATTTCCAATTCTCCGACGACCAGCAGGCGATTCGCACGGCCGTCGAGCGCCTGTGCGCCGATTTCGATGACGACTACTGGCTGCAGCGTGACCGCGATGGCGGCTTTCCGCACGACTTTCATGCCGCGCTCGCGCAGTCCGGCTGGCTGGGCATCGCGATGGCGCCGGAATACGGCGGGGCGGGGCTGGGCATGACCGAGGCTGCGATCGTCATGCAGACGATCAGCGCGTCGGGCGCGGGACTGTCCGGTGCCTCGGCCGTGCACATGAACATCTTCGGACTCAACCCGGTGCAGGTGTTCGGGACGGCCGAGCAGAAGGCGCGCTTTCTGCCGCCCTTGATCCGCGGCGAGGAAAAGGCGTGCTTTGCCGTCACCGAGCCCGATGCCGGCCTGGACACGACGCGCCTGTCGACGACGGCCCGCCGGGTGGGCGAGCACTATGTGGTGCATGGCCGCAAGATCTGGATCTCGACCGCCCAGGTCGCCGATCGCATGCTGCTGATCGCGCGCACCACGCCGCTGTCCGAGGTGAGCAAGCCCACGCAGGGCCTGAGTCTGTTCTACACCCGCCTGGACCGCGACGCCGTTGACGTGCGCGAGATCGAGAAGATGGGCCGCAAGGCGGTCGATTCCAACATGCTCTTCATCGACGGCCTGCACGTACCGCGCGACGATCTGGTGGGCGAAGAAGGCCAGGGCTTCCAGTATCTGCTGCACGGCCTGAATCCCGAGCGCATCCTGATCGCCGCCGAGTCCGTGGGACTGGGCCGGGCCGCGCTGCGCAAGGCCACGCAGTATGCGCGCGAGCGCGTGGTCTTCGGGCGACCCATCGGCCAGAACCAGTCGATCCAGCATCCGCTTGCGCAATGCTGGATGCAGCTGGAAGCCGCCGATCTGATGACCTTCAAGGCAGCGTCGCTGTACGACGCCGGCAAGCCCTGCGGCGCCGAGGCCAACGCCGCCAAGTACCTGGCCGCCGAGGCCGCCAGCCAGGCCTGCCAGACGGCCATCGCCACGCTGGGCGGCATGGGCTATGCCAAGGAATACCATGTCGAGCGCTACCTGCGCGAATCCTGGATCCCGCGCCTTGCCCCCGTCAGTCCGCAGTTGATCCTGTGCCACATCGCGGAGAAGGTGCTGGGCCTGCCCAAGTCGTACTGAGCGCCATCCGGCGGCCACGGACCGGGCCGTGCCGTGGCCGCAGGCGCGGGCGGCATCGCTTCGCGGGTCATCGTCCCGCGCGGCGCGGCCGCCGCGTTCGGGGCGGGCGGTTTGCTAGTATCTGCCGTTGCTCGTCGCGTTCAGGATCCCATGGAAGTCAAACTCGTCGCCCGCACGCTCGACCTCATCGACTACTTCGCCGAGCAGGCCCGGCCACTGTCGCTGACCGAGATCGCGCAAGGCATCGATGCCCCGGTGTCGAGCTGTCTTGCCATGCTGCGTACGCTGCTGGCCAAGGGCTACCTGTACGAGGCGTCGCGCCGCGGCAGCTACTACCCGACGCGAAAGCTGCTGATGGCCGCGCAGCGCATCGATGCCGGCGATCCGCTGCTGGAGCTGCTGCGCCCGCACCTGGTCGCGTTGCGTGATGCCACGCGCGAGACCGCGGTGCTGGGCAAACTGCAGGCGGGTCGCGTGATCTACCTTGATTGCGTCGAGTCGGCACAGGTGATCCGCTACCGAGCCGAACCCGGCGAGACCCGGCTCGCGCATGCCAACTCGATCGGCAAGGCCTTGCTCAGCACCCTCGCGCCGCAGGCGCTGGACGAGGCGCTGGCCGGCACCCTCGAACACCTGAGCGATGCCACGCTGCTGGGCGAGGCCCTGCGCGAGGACCTGCGCCTGAGCGCCGAGCGCGGCTGGGCCGCGAACGTGGGCGAGAGCGTGCCGGACCTGGCGGCCCTCGCCATGCCGGTGACTGTGGCGGGCCAGACGCTTGCCGTGTCCATCGCGGGCCCGAGGCAGCGCGTCGTGGCGAACTGGGACACGAACCTGGCCGCCTTGCAGCAGGCGGTGGCGACCATCCGCCAGACGCTCGCGGTGAGCTAGGCCGCGGGCGCTGCCTGCCTCAGGCAGCCATCGGATAGTCCAGATAGCCTTCCACGCCCCCACCGTAGTAGGTCTCGCGGTCAGGCGTGGTCAGGGGCAGGTCGTGCTCGAGCCGGTGCACCAGGTCCGGGTTGCCGATGAAGGGCTGGCCGAAGGCAGCCAGATCGATGAGGCCCGCGTCGATGAGGCGGATGGCGCGATCGCGCTGCATCGCGCCCGCCAGGATGACGGTGCCGCCGAAGGCCTGCTTGAAGCGGCGCAGGAAATCCTCGCCGATCGCCGCCTGGCCGTTGGCCCGGTTGTCGTTCAGGTGGGCGTAGGCGATGCCGCGTGAGCGCAACTGCTCGGCCAGGTACAGATAGCTCGCTTCGTTATCCGCATACGTCGGCATGTCGAATACGTGGTTGTTGGGCGCAAGCCGCACGCCCACCCGCGACGCCCCGATGCGGGCGGCGACCGCGTCCACGGTGTCGAGCAGCAGGCGGGCGCGGTTCTGCAGCGAGCCACCGTAGGCGTCGGTGCGTGCGTTGGTGAGCGGATTCAGGAATTGTTCGAACAGATAGCCGTTGGCGCCGTGGATCTCGACCCCATCGAACCCGGCCTGGATCGCGCGTTCGGCCGCGGCGGCGAAGTCACCGATGACGCCCGGGATCTCGTCCGTGCCAAGCGCGCGGGGCGGCGTCGGCTGGGCAAAGCCGGGGCTGCCGTCCGCATGACGGATGAAGGCCATGCTCTTGCCATCGCTGGCGACGGGCGTGTCGCTGGCGGCGACCGGCTGGCCGCCATCCGGCTGCAGGGACGCGTGCGACATGCGTCCGACGTGCCAGACCTGGGCAAACATGCGCCCACCGGCGGCGTGCACGGCATCGGTCACGTGGCGCCAGCCTGCCGCCTGCTCGTCCGTCCAGATGCCGGGCACGTCGATGTAGCCCTGGCCTTGCGGCGATACCGGGGTGCCTTCGCTGATGATGAGCCCGGCACTGGCGCGCTGGCGGTAATACGCGGCGGTCAGGGCATTGGCGACGCAGTCGGGGTTGCGGGCGCGCGTCATGGGCGCCATCACGATGCGGTTGGCCATCGGGGTGCCGGACAGGTCGAAGGCTTGGAAGAGGCGGGCGGTCATGGATTCTCCGGACAGGCGGGTGAGGGTGACGGCGCGGCGCATCGGCCCGGCAGGTTGCCGGGCAACGCCGTGACGTCGTTGTCACCATCGTATCGACGACTGCCGGGCGGATAAACAGGCCTTGGGTCGAATCAAAGTAGACATGAAGTCGACAATCTGGCGGGGCGACGCCCTTGCTCGGCCCCTCAGTCCAGCCGTCCCGCCTTGCCCAGGGCCACGAGCGTATCCACGACATGCCGCACCTTGGGCCGCAGGTGCGCCACCTTGGGCCAGACCGCGTTCACGTCGACGCCGTCCGGCGTGAAAGCGGCGAGCACCGGAACCAGGTGGCCGCTGGCGATATACGGCCGGAACAGGAATTCGGGCATCTGGCACAGGCCGAACCCCGCCAGCGTCAACGCATTCATGGCGTCGCCATCGTCCAGCTCATGCGTGGCAGGTGGCTGCACGCGGATCGCCTCGCCGCGCACCCGAAAGCGCCAGGACAGCGGCTGGCCCTTGCGCTGGCCGACGATGCAGTCGTGATCGCGCAGCGCATCGGGAGATAGCGGCGTGCCGCGGCGCGCCAGGTAGTCGGGGGCCGCACACACCAGCCAGCGCTGCGTCGTCAGGCGGCGGGCGACGATGCCCGAGCCGTCGCCGGGATGGCCGAACCGGATCGCCAGGTCCACGCCTTCCTCGACCAGGTCCACCAGATGGTCCGCGAAGCGGATGGTGTACTGCAGCCCCGGATGCGCCTTGCCGATGTCCTGCAGTATCGGCAGGACGATGCGGCGTCCGTAGGCCGCGGGCATGTTGATGCGCAGGCGGCCCGCTGGCCGCTCGGCGCGCGCGGCCAGCGCGTCTTCGGCCGCGCCGATGTCGTCCAGGGCCGCCGCGCACGCGGCGAAGTAGGCTTCGCCATCGGCCGTCAGCGTGACCTTGCGCGTGGTGCGATGAAACAGCTCCACCCCCAGGCGCTGTTCAAGCCGCTGGATGGCCTTGCCGACCGCCGACTTGGACACGCCCAGCCGCTCGGCGGCCTGCGTGAAGCTGCGGGCGCGAGCGGCGGCAACGAAGGTGGCGACACCGCTCAGGGATTCGGGAGGCAGCATGAGGCAGGCGCGGGGGCAGGGCGGCGATCGGTCGACTCTAGCACGCGCGGTCGCGGGCTACAGCGGCCGCTCGCCCTCACGCAGGGTCAGCACCTGCACGCCATCGCGCGTCACCGCCACCGTGTGCTCGAATTGTGCTGACAATTGACCGTCCCGCGTCACCACCGTCCAGTCGTCGTCCTCGGTCACCACGTCGCGCCGGCCCTGGTTCAGCATCGGCTCGATCGTGAACACCATGCCTTCGCGCAAGGTCAGCCCCGTGCGCGGCTTGCCGTAGTGCAGCACCTGCGGGTCCTCGTGCATCTCGCGCCCGATGCCGTGGCCGCAGTACTCGCGCACGACGCTGTAGCCGTGCTTGCGGGCGTGCCGCTCGATGGCGTGGCCGACGTCACCCAGGGTCGCGCCGGGGCGCACGGCGCGAATGCCCTTCCACAGGGCCTCGTAGGTCGTCTGCACCAGCCGCTGCGCGGGCGCTGCGACGTTGCCCACCAGGTAGGTCTTGCTGGAGTCGGCGATGTAGCCGTTGGCCTCCAGGGTGATGTCGAAGTTGACGATGTCGCCGCTGCGCAGGATGTCCGACGCCGAGGGCATGCCGTGGCAGACGACCTGGTTGATCGAGGCGTTCAGGGCGAAGGCATAGCCATACTGCCCCTTGCTGGCCGGTCGCGCGCGCAGCTCGTGGGTGATCATGTCGTCGACCAGCGTGTCGACCGCGAGCGTGGACATGCCCACGAGCTCGAGCTGGTCCAGCCTGGCGAACACCTGTGCCAGCAGCCGCCCGGATGCGGCCATGAGGGCGATCTCGTCGGGACGTTTGATCATGCGGACCTCGATATATGAAGCATATATGGATCATATATTCTGGATTCGGGCGGGTGCAAGCCTCCAGATGTGTCAGGTGGCAGGCGCCTGCGGATGCGTTGGCCGGCGCTGCGCCGATCTGCGGGCAAACCCTGCCTTTGTGTGCCCAAACCCCCCTTTTGCAATGCCAAGTGTTCAGGCCGGACCCCCGCTGCCAGAATCGATTGCACAAGGAGACACGCCGCATGACCTGGCAAGCAGAAATCGATGAGCTCAACCGTCGCCGCGCCATGGCGCAGGAGATGGGGGGCGCGGACAAGGTCCGCAAACAGAAGGACGCGGGCAAGCTGACGGTGCGCGAGCGCATCGCCGGCATCGCCGACCGCGACAGCTTCGACGAGCTGGGCAGCATCGCCGGCTTCACCGAGTACGACGAGCACAATGAGCTCGCGTCGTTCGTGCCGTCCAACATGATCATGGGCCGGGCGCGCCTGGATGGGCGTGCGGTGGTGCTGGTGGGCGACGACTTCACGATCCGGGGCGGCGCCAACGATGGCGCCGTCACCGAGAAGCTGGCCTTTGCCGAGCGCATGGCGCATGACCTGCGCATTCCCATGATCCGCCTGGTGGATGGCACGGGCGGTGGCGGATCGGTGAAGAACATCGAAACCAAGGGGCATACCCTGCTGCCCATCATGCGCGACTGGCAGCCGGTGGCGGACAACCTGACGCGGGTGCCCGTCGTGGGCCTGGCGCTGGGCTCGGTGGCGGGCAAGGGCGCGGCGCGGGTCGCGGCCAGCCATTATTCCTTGATGGTGCGCGAGACCAGCCAGCTCTTCAATGCCGGGCCGCCCGTGGTGGCCCGCATCGGGCAGAAAGTGGGCAAGAATGAACTGGGCGGCAGCCAGGTGCACACCCGCAACGGCGTGGTGGACGACGAGGTCGATTCCGAGGCCGAGGCCTTTGCGCGCGTACGCCGTTTCCTGTCGTATCTGCCGAGCTCGGTGTTTGCCTTGCCCCCGCGCGTGGCCTGCGAGGATCCCACCGACAGGCGCGACGAGCACCTGATCTCCGTCATTCCGCGGGACTCGCGCAAGGTCTACAAGATTCGCCCGATCCTGGACACAGTCTTCGACGCCGGGTCCGTCTTCGAGATGGGGCGGCACTGGGGCAAGGGGGTGGTGACGGCGCTGGCGCGGGTCGACGGCTGGCCGGTGGCGGTGCTCGCCAGCGACCCGTATCACTACGGTGGCGTGTGGGATCGGGACACGACGGACAAGGTCTGCCGCTTCGTGGACTTCGCCGAGCTGTTCCACCTGCCGGTCGTCAACTTCGTGGACGTGCCGGGCTTTCAGATCGGCGTCGAAGCCGAACGATCCGGCGTCATGCGGGCCGGCGTGCGGGCGCTCTCGGCGCTGTACCAGACCACCGTGCCCTGGTGCACGATGATCATCCGCAAGGCCTATGGGGTGGCGGCCGCCGCCCACCAGCACCAGGGGCGATTTGCCTTCCGGTACGCGTGGCCATCCGCCAACTGGGGATCGCTGCCCATCGAGGGCGGCCTGGAGGCCGCCTACAAGGGCGAGATCGAGCGCAGCGCGGATCCCCAGGCCAAGGCGAGGGAGATCGAAGACCGGCTACGCAAGCTGTCCTCGCCCCTGCGCAGCGCCGAAGCCTTCGTGGTCGAGGAAATCATCGACCCGCGCGACACCCGCCGCCTGCTGTGCGAGTTCGCCAACCTTGCCGCGCCGCTGCGCACCCCCGGCATGACGAACTTCCGGTATCGGCCCTGATCGGCCAGGCCGGTGTGCTGCCACGGCATCGCGCCGCCCGGGCTGGCGGACCGCGACGGCCGGGCGCGCCATTCCCACAACAACAGGAGAAGAGCATGAGGAGACGTTCGTTCATTCAGGGGGCGTCGGCACTGGCCGCGTCGGCTGGCGCCGGTGGCCTGGTGGCTGGCTGGCCAGGACCGGCGCTGGCGGCCTATCCCGATCGGCCCATCAACATCGTCGTGCCGTTTCCGCCCGGCGGACTCACGGACCTGATCGGGCGGCGCTTTGCGATGTACCTGGAGAAGACGACCGGGCAGCCGGCGATCATCGAGAACAAGGCGGGCGCGAGCGGGCAGGTGGGCGCCCAGGGCGTGGCGCGTGCCAGGCCTGATGGCCAGACCCTGCTCGTCACGGCAACGCACTTTGCGCTGAGCGCGGCCGTGCGCGATGACCTGCCCTACGACCCGGTCAAGGACTTCGCTCCGGTTGCGCTGTTCGTGACGACGCCGAACATCCTGGTGGTCAACCCCAAGGTGCCCGTGCACAACCTGCAGGAATACATCGACTACGCCAATCGCAGCCCGGGCGGCATCTCGTTCGGATCGTCGGGCGCGGGCGGCGCCACCCATCTGTCCGGTGAACTGCTCAAGCTCATGACCCAGGCAAAAATGGAGCACATCCCCTACAAGGGCATGGTGCTGCAGGTCAACGACCTGCTGGGCGGGCAGCTGGAGTCCGGGTTCGTCGACCCGAGCTCGGTGACGCAGTTCCTGGCCGACGGCAAGCTGCGCGCCATCGGCGTGACGGGCAAGGAGCGCTTCGGCATCCTGCCGGATGTACCCACATTCGACGAGCAGGGCGTGAAGGGCTACGAGTCCACGACCTGGATCGCGTTGCTCGCACCGGCGGGCACGCCGCCGGACATCGTCCGGCAGCTCAACGAACTGGCCATCGCCAGCCTGCAGGAACCCGGTGCGCAGACGTTCATCGAGCAGATCCAGGCCACGCCCAACACCATGAGCGCGGAGGACTTCGCGGCCTACCTGCAGTCGGATGTGGACCGCTGGACGCAAGTGGCAAAGGCCGCCGGGCTGCGGGGGAAGGTCTGACATGGGGGACGATCTGAGACGTGTGCTGGCCCCCCGGTCAGTGGCGGTGCTGGGCGCATCGGAAGATGCGCTCAAGCCGGGCGGCAAGGTGATCGACTACATGAAGCGGCACCGCTTCGCCGGGGACATCTATCCGGTGTCGCTGAACCGCACCGAGGTGCAGGGGATCCGCGCCTATGCGGACCTTGCCGACCTGCCGGGCGTGCCGGACCTCGTCGTCATCGCGCTGGCCGAGGCCCACATCGCGCAGGCGCTGGAGGCGTGCGCCACCGCGGGAGCGGCGGGCGCGGTGATCTTCGCATCCGGCTACGCCGAGCTGGGCGAGGCGGGGCGGGCGCAGCAGGCCGATCTGACCCGCTTCGCACGGGCGTCCGGCGTGCGCCTCATCGGTCCCAACACCCAGGGGCTGGCCAACTTCGCCACCGGCGCCGTCGCGCACTTCGGCACCATCATCGACCAGTTGCCCACGCGCGTGTCGCCGGTCGGCATCGTGAGCCAGAGCGGCGCGGGCTCGCAGATCCTGTATGCGCGCCTGCACGAGGTCGGCATCGGTGCGAAGTACTTGGTCGCCACGGGCAACGAGGCGGATGTGGACGTGGGCACGGTGGCGCTCGCGTATGCCCAGGATCCTGACGTCGAGCTGATCCTGGTCTACGCCGAGTCCATCCAGCACCCGGCTCGGCTGGCCCGGGCCGCCGAGCTGGCCCGGCGGCGCGGCGTGCCCATCCTGATGGTCAAGGCCGGGCGCACGCAGAGCGGGCAGCGCACGGCGGCCTCGCATACGGGCGCGCTGGCGTCGGAGGACCGGCTGGTGGACGCCTTTCTGGAGCACCATGGCATCCTGCGGCTCGGTGACTTCGAAGAGATGGCGCGCACGAGCCAGGTTTTCCTGCGCCGTGGCCATCGCGTGGGGCGGCGCGTGGCGTCCATCAGCAACTCGGGCGCGACGTGCGTGCTGAGCGCCGATGCCATCGAGGACGCGGGGCTGGAGCTCGCCACCTTCGATGCCGCGCTGTGCGAGGGACTGCGCGGCGTGCTGCCCGCCTTCATCAGCGCGGGCAACCCGGTGGACATGACGACCGCCACCTTGAAGAACCCGCGCCTCTTCGCCCAGGTGCTTGAGCAGATCCACCAGCATGAGGGCGCGGACCTGGTCCATGTCGGCTTTCCCATCGGGGGCAAGGGCTACGACCTGGGCGGCTTTGCGGACGACCTGCGCCAGTTCGTGCAGGCGTCAGGCGCGACCGCCGCGGTCAGCGTCAACCAGGACTGGGTCACGCAGGCGTTCCTGGAGCGCGGCATTCCGGTGTTCGGCAGCGAGCGCGCCGCGGTGGGCGCCCTGGCCGCGCTGGCCCGATGGCAGGCGCTGACAGGCGAGCGGAGCGGTGGGCCTGGGCACGCGTTGGCCGAGTCGCCCGGCGCGGCGGGCATCGGGCGCGAATCGACGCAGACCGGAGTGTCTGCCCCGGCCCTGGCCGATGCCGCGTCCGCCGCCACGACGGGTCAGGTCGGGCCTGGCACGGCCGCCACCCGTGTGCTGAGCGAAGCGCAAAGCCTGGCTGAACTGGCGGCAGCGGGCCTGCCCGTGGTTCGCCACCACGTCTGCCAGACGCCGGATGACGCGGTGGCGGCCTGGCAGGCGCTGGGCGGCGCCGAGGTCGTGGTCAAGGGCGTGAGCGCCAGCGTGGCCCACAAGTCCGAGCACGGCCTGGTCCGGGTCGGGCTGGCAAGCGAAGCCGCCGTGCGCGAGGCGGCGCAGGCGATGCTGGCGACCCTGCACACGCTGCAGGCCGCGGCGCCGGCCATCCTGGTGGCCGAGCGCATGCGTGCCGACGTCGAGCTCGTGCTGGGCGGTCATGTCGACCCCGCGTTCGGCCCCATGGTGGCCATCGGCCACGGTGGCGTGCTGGTCGAGCTGATGGACGACGTGCAGTTCGTGCCCGCGCCCTGCACGCCGGCACAGGCGCTGCGCCGGCTGCAGCGGCTGCACGTGGCGCGCGTCTTTCCGGCCGCGCGCGGGTTGCCCGCCATCGAAACGCAGCGCCTGGTCGATCTGATCGTGCGCTTTGGCGATCACGTGGCGGCGCAGGCCACGCGGCTGCATTCCATCGACATCAATCCCGTGCTCGTGCGGCGCGGGCCCCACGACCCCGTCATCGTGGATGCGCTCGTCGTGCAGGAGGTGGCGTCATGAAGACCGTGCTGGTGGCCAATCGTGGCGCGGTGGCCTCGCGCGTCATCCGGGCCTTGCGCAAGCTTGGCCTGCGGTCGGTCGCGGTGTATTCGCAAGCCGATGCCGAGCTGCCGTACGTGGCCGAGGCGGACGTGGCGGTCGCGCTGGGCGCGGGCGGGGCGCGCGATACCTATCTGAATCAGGACGCGTTGTTGCAGGCGGCGCTGGCGCAGCAGTGCGATGGCGTGCATCCGGGCTATGGCTTCCTGTCCGAGAACGCCGGCTTTGCGCGGCGGGTGGAGGAAGCGGGCCTGGTCTTCATCGGGCCGTCGCCGCGCTGGATCGCCCTGCTGGGTGACAAGATCCAGGCGCGCGATTATCTGGCGCCGTTCGGCATGCCGATGCTGCCCAGCAGCACCGAGCTGCACAGCGTGGATGACCTGCGCGCCGCCGTGGCGCAGCTGGGGCTGCCGGTGTTGCTCAAGCCGTCCGGGGGCGGTGGTGGCATCGGCATGAGCCCGATTCATCGCGAAGACGAGATCGAGTCCGCCTGGACGCGCTCTGCGAGCGTCACCGCCAAGGCCTTCGGCAATGGCGGGCTGTATGTCGAGAAGCTGGCGGCGCGACCGCGCCACATCGAGTTCCAGATCCTGGCCGACCGCTTCGGCAACGTGCGTTGCCTGTTCGAGCGCGATTGCAGCGTGCAGCGTCGACGCCAGAAGGTGGTGGAGGAATCCCCGGCCGGACGCCTGCCCGCCGACGCCGTCAAGGCGCTCGTGGCACGGCTCGAGGACATCTTCGCCCGCATCGGCTATGACGTGATCGGCACGGTGGAAATGCTGTACGACGACGAGATGGGCTTCAGCTTCCTCGAGGTCAACACGCGGCTGCAGGTCGAGCATGCGGTGACGGAAGAGGTGACGGGCGTGGACCTGGTGGCGGCGCAGATCCTGCTTGCAGGCGGAGCGCGCCTGGACGCGGTGCTCGCCGACGCCGTGCAGCAGCAGGGCCACGCCATCGAGGCGCGCATCTACGCCGAAGACCCCGTGCGCTTCTATCCCTCGTGCGGCACGTTGCAGCGTTACCGGCTGCCGCAGATGCCGGGCGTGCGCATCGAGGCCGCGTATCGCGAAGGCAATCAGGTCACGCCGCTCTACGACCCCATGCTGGCCAAGATCATCGTGCACGCCGATGACCGGCCAACGGCCATCGCGCGCCTGCAGGCCGCGCTGGCGCAGACCTGCATCGAAGGCGTAAAGACCAATATCCCGTTCGTGCTCGCCACGCTGGCGCACGACGACTTCCTGGCGCATCGCCACTACACCAACAAACATTGAGATGCCATGAGCTCCCAGACTTTCTCTCTGCTGTCCCCCGTGTCCGGCACGGTGCTTCGCCTGGAGGCCGACGCGGGCCAGACGGTTGCCGACGATGACGTGGTCGCCATCGTGGAATCCATGAAAATGGAGATCCCGGTGGAAGCCGAGCGTGCCGGCGCGCTGCTCGAATGGCGCGTGAAGGAAGGCGATGCGGTGGAGGAGGGTGCCGTGATCGCCGTGCTGCGCCTGGCCTGACCGCAAGGCCGCTCAGGCGGGTTCCATGTGGCGGCGCCAGTGCTCGACCACGTACGCGAGGAAGTCCGTGACGTGATGGCTGGCGCAGGCCGCGTCCGCCAGCAGGGCATAGCGGCGATGCTGGGCCCAGGCGGCCTCGATCGGCACGATGCGCACGGCATCGCCACCCTGGCGCCGCACGACGGAGGCGTGGGCGACCCCCACGCCGATGCCGGCCGCCACCATGTCCAGCATGTCGCCATAGCTTTCCACGCTGACCCGCACGTTCATCGTCAGTCCGTCCTCGGCCAGCCGGTCCACCAGGTAGCTGCGCAGCGTGCCGCCATCGCCCAGCATCACCATGGGCTGCGCGGCCAGCGTGCGCACGTCCACGCTCGCGGGCGCCGCCAGCGCCGTGTCGGCAGCAGCCACCATGACCAGCGGGTCGGCCCCGAACTCGATGGGCGCGGTCGTGAAGTGCGTGTTCGGCGAGGACAGAAAGCCGATGTCGATCCGCCCGGCCATGAGGTCGCTTTCGATGGCGGGACGGCCGGCGGCGTGCAGATCGATGCTCAGGTCCGGGTGGGTCGCGAGGTAGCTGCGCACGATGGCCGGCAGCAGTTCGGTCAGGTAGGACGAGCTCGCGGCCACGCGCAACGTGCGGCGCTCGGGCTGGCGAAGTGCGGCCAGGCCTTGCTTCAAGCCTTCCATCGCGCTCAGGACCTTGCCTGCGTGCTCGACGAAGTAGCGGCCTTCCTCGGTGAGCGCCATGCCATGGGGCTGTCGAAGAAAGAGCTTCAGGCCCAGTTCGCCCTCCAGTGCCTTCAGGCGCAGGCTGGCTGCCGGCAGTGACAGGAAGGTGTCGCGCCCGCCCGCGGTCAGACTGGTCGTGCGGGCGGTGTTGAGCACCAGTCGCAGATCGACGAGGTCCATGGAAGTGTCTCCGGCAGGCCCGGTCGCAGGGTGCCGCGCCGGGTGCTGATGTTGTGCGCGCAGCGTAGCACGGCGCCGTCGGGATCCTGGCGCATGCAGCCAGGGCCCAAGCGGCTCGCAGGTCACGGGAATCGAATCCCGAACGACGCTAGACTGGCCGATGTTTCCAGAACCCAACGTTGCGTCCCTCATGCCTGGCTGTCGCCTTTCCCGACCCTTCCGCGTCCTTGCCTTCGTCCTTGGCAGCGTGACGCTGCCGGCCCACGCCGAACGCGCCACGCCAGCGCTGGACGCCGCCAGCGTTGTGCAGACGACGACGTTGCGGGCGCACGTCGATCGTGTCATCCAGCCGCTGATGGCAGCCCAGGACATTCCCGGGATGTCGGTGGCCGTCACCGTGGACGGCAGGGCGCAGGTGTTCCATTACGGCACCGCGGGCAAGGACGATGCGCGCCCGGTCGACGACGCCACGCTGTTCGAGATCGGCTCGCTCAGCAAGCCCTTCACGGGTACGCTGGGCGCCTGGCTTGCGGCCCGCCATGGCTGGTCGATGGATGACCCTGCCAGCGCCGCCTGGCCGGCCTTGCAGGGGACGGCGTTCGACGGCATCCGGATGCGCGACCTCGCGACGTATGCCGCCGGGGGGCTGCCGCTGCAGTTCCCGGCGGGCGTCAGCAATGACGCACAGATCGCCGCGTACTTCGCGGGATGGCAGCCCACGTATCCGCCAGGCACGCAGCGCCTGTATTCCAACCCCAGCATCGGCCTGTTCGGCTACCTGGCTGCCCGCCAGGCACCGGGCGGCTTCGCGGGCGTGATGACGACCGCGTTCCTGCCGGCCCTGGGGCTGTCCAGCACCTATCTGACGGTGCCGCCCGAGCAGCAGGTGAACTACGCATGGGGCGTGGCCAAGGACGATGCGCGCGTGCGGGTGTCGCCAGGTCCGCTCGATGCCGAGGCCTATGGCGTGAAGACCACCGCACGGGACATGATCCGGTTCGTCACGCTTGCCATGGATCCCCCCGAAGGGGATGCCACGCTTGCCCAGGCGCTGCGGCTGGCGCAGACGGGGTTCTACCGTGTCGGGCCGGTGCTGCAGGGGCTGGGGTGGGAGATCTATGACGGGCCGGTGTCGCTCGACACGTTGCTGGCAGGCAACTCGACGCCCATGGCGCTCGAGCCGCAACCGGTGACGCAGATGGCGCTTGCGCAGGCCCCTGCGCCGGACCGCTTCGTCAACAAGACCGGGTCCACGCGCGGTTTTGGCGCCTATGCGGCCTTCCTGCCCTCAGCGCAGGCTGGCGTCGTCTTGCTGGCGAACCGGAACTATCCGAATGCCGAGCGCGTGAAGGCGGCGTGGGAAATCCTGCATGCGCTGAACTGATCAGCATCGCGCGCAATTCGCCGGCATCTGGCGACGATCGGCATGCTATCTGCTGACTGGCGGGCTTCGTAACCCGATGTGAGATCGCCGCCGATGCCTGTCACGACATCCGAACGACGTCCCCTGTCCGATCGAATCGCCCGTGGGGCGCTGGTGTTCGGTGCGTTGATCTGCCTGATCCTGGGGCTCACCATGGCTGTCATGGGCGGCTGGCTGATCGTGCTGGGCGGCAGTTTCTACTATGCGCTGGCAGGCATCGCGCTGTGTGCCGCCGGCGTGCAGGTCCTGCGGCGGCGCGAGCCGCAGGGTGTCACGCTGTTGTCGGTGGTGGTCTTTGCCAGCGTGATCTGGTCCATCATCGAGATCCATGGCAAGGGCTGGATGCCCTCCTGGGGCTTTGATCTGGCAGGCCGCGTGGGCTTGTTGTTCGGCCTCTTGATCGTCATGACGGTGGCCGTGACAACCCGCGCGCGCAACGAGCCCGGTTCGTCACCCACCAGCGCGCGCGTGCTGTGGTCGGCGCTGCTGGCGCCCGTCGTGGCGCTGTCCGGTGCGGTCGTGATCGGTGTCGAGTCGCAAGAGCCCAGGTTGAAGACGCAAGCGCCGTCAACCGCGTCGGGCCCGTCGAACGGGACGGCGGCCGCGGCAGCCACCACGCCGCACGGTCAGGGCAGGGCCACGGACAACGTGCCGCGGGCGGCCGATGCGGCGCCGGGCTTGGCCGCGCAGGCGGATGCGCCGCCCACGGCGGGCGCAGGCATGACCGCAGCCGGCATGGCGCCGGGGCGGGCCGCCGTGCAACGCGATGCCGGCGAATGGACGGCCTACGGCGGCTCCAATCTGGGCCAGCGCTTTTCGATGGCCACGCAGATCACCCCGGACAACGTCGCGCAGCTCGAGCCGGCGTGGACCTTCCGCACGCACGACATGCCGCCCAGCGAGCGCGTGTTCTATGCCTTTCAGAACACCCCGCTCAAGATCGACGACACGCTGTATGTCTGCTCGAACAGCAATCAGGTCTTCGCGCTGGATGCGGCGAGCGGCGAGCCGCGGTGGCACTACGACCCCGAGCTCGGGGCCAAGGCGATGGAGCCGCTCTTCAGCGTGGCCTGCCGTGCCGTGGCGTATCACGAGGACGTGAGCGACACCCCGGGCGCCGAGTGTCCCCGCCGCATCCTGCTGTCCACCCAGGACAGTCGCCTGATCGCGCTCGATGCGCAGACGGGCGCGCTGTGCGCGGGCTTTGGCGAGAACGGCACGGTCGACCTGGCCGAGGGCATGGGCAACCAGGCCGTGGGCCTGTCCTCCAGCACCTCGGGGCCCACCATCGTCGGGGACCGCGTGATCGTCGGCCAGCAGGTCAGCGACAACCAGCGCGAAGACGCGCCTTCCGGCGTCGTGCGCGCCTATGACGTGCGCACGGGCGAGTTCGCCTGGGCCTGGGATGCCAAGCGCGTGGACCGGCCGCAAGCGCCCCTCGCCGAGGGCGAGGTCTGGCCGCGCGGCACCCCCAACGTGTGGGCGGTGATCTCGGCGGACGAGGACCTGGGACTCGTCTACTTGCCCACCGGCAATGCCGCCAACGACCACTTCGGTGGCCATCGCACGGCCAAGGACGACGAGTACACCGATGCCGTCATTGCCGTCGATGCGCAGACCGGCGCGATGCGCTGGCACTTTCGCACGGTGGACCACGACCTCTGGGACTACGACCTGGGTGCGCAGCCGGTCGTCATGGATCTGGACATCGATGGCCAGATGCGTCGCGTGGTGCTGGTCGGCACCAAGACTGGCTCGATCTTCGTCGTGGATGCCGCCACGGGCGAGCCGCTGCGCCCGGTCGAGCGCAAGCCCGCCCCGCAGGGCGCGGTGGCCGGCGACTGGACCGCGCCCACGCAGCCGCAGTCCGTGTACTACCCGAACTTCGCGGGCGCCCCGGGTCGCGACCCGGAACGCATCGACGCGAGCCACGCCTTTGGCCTGACCCCCATCGATGCCCTGATGTGCCGCGTGCAGTTCCATCGCATGCGCTATGACGGCATCTACACGCCGCCGACGGACGAAGGTCTGGGCATGCTGCTGTTCCCGGGTACGGTGGGCGGCCTGAACTGGGGCGGCCTGTCCGTCAATCCCGAGCAGCAGATCCTCGTCACCAACCACAGCCGCCTGCCCAATCGCGTGCAGCTCTATCCGCGTGACCAGGTGCAGGACCAGGCCATCGGCGATGGCGGCGCCCGGCCGGATCAGGAGATCGCGCCGCAGGCTGGCGCGCCGTATGGCGTGGACCGGCCGATGTGGCTGTCGCCGCTGGGCGTGCCCTGCATCTCGCCGCCCTGGGGCTACCTGGCCGCCACCGATCTGCGCACGGGCGATCTGCTGTGGAGCCAGCCGCTGGGCACGGGCTATGACATCGGTCCGCTGGGCATCCCCACGCGCGTCAAGCTCACCATCGGCACGCCCAACATCGGCGGGGCCGTGTCCACGCGATCGGGCCTGACCTTCATCGCGGCTGCCCAGGACAACTTCCTGCGCGCCTTCGACACGCGCACGGGCGAACTGCTGTGGGAAGGCCGCCTGCCGTACGCCGCGCAGTCCGGTCCGATGACCTACGAGCACGACGGCCGCCAGTACGTGGCGATCGCCGCCGGTGGGCACGCCCGGCTGGAGACCGCGGTGGGCGACGCGCTGGTGGTGTTCGCACTGCCGCAGTAAGGGGACCCGCGCCCGCGGCGGCCCGGGCCAGGCCGGCGTGCGCGTGGGCCGCACGCCGGCCTGGCCCGATCACTCGATGGCGACCTTGGCGTCGCGCACCAGTTGCCGGTACTTCGCCGTGTCGGCAGCGATGCGCTGGGCCATGGCCTGGGGCGTGTCACCCACGGGCTGCGCGCCGATCTCGCGCAGGCGGGATTGGAAGTCCGGCGCCTGGATCACGGCGACCATCGCCTGATTCAGTCGCTCGACGATGGCCGGCGGCGTCGCCTGCGGGGCGAGGACGCCGAACCAGGTGCCCTGGTCGAAGCCTGCCAGGCCGGCTTCCGCAAGGGTCGGCACATCGGGCAGGGCAGGCGCGCGCTGCGCCGTCGTCACGGCCAGCGCGCGCAGCTTGCCCGTCTGGATGAACGGCAGGACCGGTGTGATCGTGTCAAAGGACATGTCCACCTGCCCGCCCAGCAGATCGGTGGTCAGCGGTGCGCTGCCCCGGTAGGGGACATGCAGCAGCTCGACCCCTGTCAGGGCCGCGAACTGGGTGCCGATCAGGTGCTGCACCGTGCCGTTGCCGTTGGAGCCATAGGACAGGCGGGCCGGGGCGGCCTTGGCGAGCGCCACCAGGGCGCCGACGTTCCTGGCGGGATTCGTGGCGTTGACCACGAGGACGTTGGGCACCAGCGCGACGGTCGTGATCGGCGCAAAGCTGCGCTCGAAGTCGTACGGCAGCTTCTGGTACACGCTGGTCGCCACGGTGTGGTGCACGGCACCCAGCAGCAGGGTGTAGCCATCGGGCTGCGCCCGGGCGACGTAGTCCGCACCCAGCGTGGCCCCCGCGCCCGGCTTGCTCTCGACGATGACCGGCTGGCCGATGCGCCTGGACAGCCCCTCGCCCAGGGCGCGCGCCAGCATGTCCGAACTTCCCCCCGGTGGAAACGGCACCACCAGGCTGACTGGCTTGGTCGGCCAGGACTGCGCGCCGGCGGCACCGGCGGCAGCGGCCAGCACGGTGGCCGCGAGGCCCCTCAAGACCTTCGTTGATATGGTCATGCGTGTCTCCTGTTGTCGTTGTCTGAGCCAGGCCCGCTCGTCGCTCGGACCCGGCCGATGTCACGCGTGAGCGCCCGACGAGGCGATACCGCTGCGGCCCGGCCAGGCCGCGTCCCGCTCCTTCACAGCTGTGCCACGTGCAGCAGGTTGGTCGTGCCCGGCAGGTTGAACGGCATGCCGGCGGAAATGACGATGAACTGGCCCGGCTCGCCAAAGCCCTCGCGCCGGGTGGTGAGGGTGGCAAGCTCGGTCATCTCCGCGACATCGGCGATCTCGTGGCACAGCACCGCGTGCACGCCCCAGGCCAATGCCAGCCGGCGCGCCGTGGCTCGCCGCGGGGTCATGCCGATGATGGGTGCCGCGGGGCGCTCGCGCGCCATGCGCAGCGCGCTGTAGCCCGAGCTCGTGTAGGCGACGTTGGCGGTGGCCCTGAGCAGGTCGGAGATGTCGCGCAGCGCCACGCCGATGGCGTCTGCCACCGTGGGGCGCGGCTCCGCGCGCGACGCCTGGATCGCGATGCGATAGCTGTGATCGCGCTCCGTGTGTTCGATGATCCGCCGCATGATGGTCACGGCCTGGATGGGGTGCTCGCCGCTGGCCGATTCCGCCGACAACATGACCGCATCCGCGCCGTCGTAGATGGCGGTGGCGACATCGGAGGCCTCCGCCCGCGTCGGCACCGGGGCGTGCACCATGGATTCGAGCATCTGCGTGGCGACGATGACCGGCTTGCCGGCGCGCCGGCAGGCCCGGATGATGCGCTTCTGGATGGCCGGCACCTGTTCGGCGGGCAGCTCCACGCCAAGGTCGCCGCGCGCCACCATCACCGCATCGGTTTCGCTCACGATCGCGTCCAGCAGGTCGATCGCGGACGGCTTTTCGAGCTTGGCGATGATGCCGGCGCGCTCGCCGACGAGCGCCTTGACCTCGGCGATGTCCTCGGGGCGCTGCACGAACGACAGCGCCACCCAGTCCACGCCCTGCGACAGCGCGAACTCCAGGTCGCGCCGGTCCTTGTCGGTGATGGCCGACAGCGGCAGCACCACGCCCGGGACGTTGACGCCCTTGCGGTCCGAGATCACGCCGCCGGACAGGACGGTTGCGCACGCAACGGTCTCGTGTACCTCGTCGACGCGCAGCCGCACCCGGCCATCGTCGATCAACAGTTCCGTGCCTGCCTGCAAGGCCGCGAAGATCTCGGGGTGCGGCAGCGCCACCTGGGTGGCATCACCGCGCGTGCCTGGCTCCAGGCAGAGCCGGAACGCCTGGCCGGCCGTCAGCATGACCGGGCCCTCGGCAAAGGTGCCGATACGCAACTTGGGGCCTTGCAGGTCCGCGATGATGCCGACCGGTCTGCCCGTGGCCGCCTCGATCTCGCGCACGCACTGCAATCGGCGCTGGTGGTCCGCATGGGCGCCGTGGCTGAAGTTCAGGCGAAACACATCGGCCCCTTCATCGAACAGGGCGCGAATCGTGTCGAGGTCGCTGCTGGCAGGGCCCAGGGTGGCGACGATCTTGGCTTGCTTGTGTCTTCTCATGGGTTTGACGGGAGGCAGAAGGCGCTGTCGGCATCCGGTTCGGGACGAACCAGGATGGCTCTGAAATCGTTGACGTTGGTCAGCGTGGGGCCGGTCAGCACGCCGTCTCCGAGGGCCTCGAAAAAGGCATGTGCATCGTTGTCGTCCAGGACGGCCCGGGCATCGAGCCCCTGCGCGCGGGCACGGCGCAGCGTCTGGGGGCCGACGAGCGCGCCGGCAGCGGGCCCGGCGCCATCGATGCCGTCGGTGTCACCGGCCAGGGCGTGCACGGCGGGGTGCTGCTTCAGGGCGATGGCCAGTGCGAGCAGGAACTCGACGTTGCGCCCGCCCCGACCTCGACCGCGAACCGTGACGGTGCTCTCGCCCCCGCTGATGAGGACGCAGGGGGCCGCGAGCGGCTGATGCCGGTTCGCCACCTGCAGCGCGATGCCCGCCAGCGTGCGAGCCACCTCGCGTGCTTCGCCTTCGATCGCGTCGCCCAGGATGCAGGCGGCGTAGCCCGCGGTCCGGGCCACGGCTGCCGCGGCTTCCAGGGCCTGTTGCGCGCTGGCGATCAGGTGCGTCTGGATGTCGGGCAGTTGCGCGTAGCCGGGCTTGAGGCTTTCGCCATCGCCGGACACGAGGATGCGCCGCGCTTCGGGCGACAGCGGGATGTCATATCGGCGCAGGATGTCCAGGGCGTGTGCACAGGTCGTGACATCAGGCACGGTCGGTCCTGACGCGATGTCGGCGGGGTCATCGCCCGGCACGTCGGACATGACCAGGTTGACGACGCGCGCGGGTCGGCAGGCCAGCGCCAGGCGGCCGCCCTTGATGGCCGACAGATGCCGGCGCACGCAGTTCATCTCGTTGATCGTGGCGCCGCTGGCAAGAAGGCCGCGATTCAGCGCCTGTTCGTCCGCCAGCGTCAGGCCGGGCAGGGGCAGAGGCAGCAGCGACGAGCCACCGCCCGACATCAGGCAGAGCACGAGGTCGTCCGCCGTCAGGCCCTGCACGGCCTGCAGCAGCGCGCGAGCCGCCGCTTCGCCCTGGGCGTCCGGCACGGGGTGGGCGGCTTCCCGGACCTGGATGTGTCGGCAAGGCGCGGTGTGGCCGTAGGGCACCACGACCACGCCCTGCAGGGCGCCGGCCCAATGCGCCTCCACCACCTGTGCCATGGCCGCGGAGGCCTTGCCGGCCCCGATCACGACGGTGCGGCCGCGGGGCGGTGCCGGCAGGTGCGCGGGCACGCAATGCCTGGGCTGTGCACTGGCGATCGCGGCATCGAACATGGCGCGCAGCAAGGTGGCGGGAGCCTGCATGGAAGACGACCTTTCTGAGGTTGCGATCGGCGCGGTCAGCGCGCGGGCGCGCTGCGCTGCAGCTGCGCGCACACGGCGTCGGTGACCTCGAGCGTGGTGGCGCTGCCGCCAAGGTCCCGCGTATGCAGGGCAGGATCGCGCGTGACGGCTTCGATGGCCTGCATCAGGAGGCCCGCGGCAGCGGTCTCGCCCAGGTGCTCGAGCAACATGACCGCCGACCAGAATGTCCCCACGGGATTGGCGAGGCCCTTGCCCATGATGTCGAACGCCGACCCATGGATGGGCTCGAACATCGAGGGATAGCGCCGCTGCGGATCGATGTTGGCGGTGGGGGCGATGCCCAGGCTGCCGGCAAGCGCGGCGGCAAGGTCGCTCAGGATGTCCGCGTGCAGGTTGGTGGCGACGATGGTGTCCAGGGTGGCGGGACGATTGACCATGCGCGCGGTCATGGCGTCCACCAGTTCCTTGTCCCAGCGCACATCGGGAAACTCCGTGGCGATCTGGGCGGCGATTTCGTCCCACATCACCATGGCGTGACGCTGCGCGTTGCTCTTGGTGACCACGGTGAGCAGCTTGCGAGGCCGCGTGCGGGCCAGCTCGAAGGCAAAGCGCAGGATGCGCTCGACGCCGGCGCGCGTCATCATGCTGACGTCGGTCGCCGCCTCGATGGGGTGCCCCTGGTGCACGCGGCCGCCCACGCCGGCATACTCGCCTTCGGTGTTCTCGCGCACGATGATCCAGTCCAGATCCTGCGGGCCACAGCGCTTGAGCGGCGCGTCGATGCCGGGCAGGATGCGCGTGGGACGCACGTTGGCATACTGGTCAAAGCCCTGGCAGATCTTCAGGCGCAGGCCCCACAGGGTGATATGGTCTGCGATGTCGGGGTCGCCCGCCGAACCGAAGAGAATGGCGTCCTTGTCCTTCAGCGCCGCCAGGCCGTCCTGCGGCATCATGACGCCATGCTGGCGGTAATGGTCGCCACCCCAGTCGAAGTCCTCGAACGCGAAGCGGAACGTGGTGCTGCGTTCGGCCAGGACCTGGAGGACGCGGCGTCCGGCAGGCACCACTTCCTTGCCGATGCCGTCGCCGGGAATGGTGGCGATCTTGTAGGTTTTCACGGGATGGGCTCCTGTTGACTCGAGGGTTTTGCGATGGGAGCACTGTAGGTGGGGCAGGGCGCCACCCGACGCGCCCCCGCTCAAGGCGCTCTTAACTCGGATTCACAGGTGGGACATGGGTGACAGGATTCTTCCGGGCGACATCGCGTTCTTTTCGGCATTGGCTGCGGCCGGCAGCCTGAGCGCCGCGGCGCGCGAGCTCGGCGTGACGACGGCCGCGGTGAGCAAGCACCTGGCGCAGATGGAGGCACGGGTGGGCATGGCGCTGGTGAACCGCACGACGCGCCGGATGAGCCTGACCCCGGAGGGCGACATCCTGCTCAAGGGGGCGCGACGCGTGCTGGCGGAGATCGAGGCGATCGACCAGGCCCTGGTCGGACCCCGGCAGCAACCGGCCGGGCTGCTGCGGGTGAACGCATCACTGGGCTTTGGCCGGCTGCGCGTGGCGCCGGTGATCTCGGCCTTCGTGCGCCAGTACCCGGAGGTCGAGGTGCAGTTGCAGCTGACCGTCGATCCGCCCGTCTTGACCGACGATGCCTATGACCTGTGCGTGCGGTTCGGCGCGCCGCCGGATGCGCGCGTGATCGCGCGCCACGTGGCGGCCAACCGCAGGCTCCTGTGCGCCTCGCCGGCCTATCTGGCGCGGCGCGGTCATCCGCAGACGCCCACGGATCTGCTGAGTCACGACTGCATCGGCCTGCGCCAGGGCGAAGACGCCTACGGGCTGTGGCGCCTGTCGAGCGCGCGCGGGGGCGAGGCCATCACCGAGGCGGTGAAGGTGCGCGGCACCCTGGCCACCAACGATGGCGAGACTGCCGTGCGCTGGGCGCTCGATGGCCACGGCATCCTCATGCGCGCCGAGTGGGATGTCGAGCCGTACCTGGCCAGCGGGCGGCTGGTGCATGTGTTGTCGGACTATCACACCGCCGGGGCCGACATCTATGCGGTCTATCCGAAACGCCACCAGCGCACGTTGCGGGTCAAGGCGTTCGTGGAGGCCTTGTGCGCCGCCCTGGGAAGCCCGGGCGCACCGTGACGCGGCGCGCGTCCTCGACTAGCAGGCGACGAGCGTCCATCCCGCGGAGCCCGCCTGCAGGCGATGGGTGAGCTGCAGGTTGTCCAGGAACGTCGCATCATGGGACACGACGACCAGCGCCCCGCGGTATCCCTGCAGCATCGTCTCCAGGGCCAGGGTGGCGTCCAGGTCGAGGTGGTTGCCGGGCTCATCCAGCAACAGCAGGCCGGCGGGCGGTTCGGCGTACAGGACGCAGGCGAGGGTGGCCTTGAGCCGTTCGCCACCGCTCAGCACGCCACTGGGCTTGAGGATCGTGACGGCATCCAGCCCCAGGTGCGCCAGTTTCGTGCGCAGCTCGGCCGAGGTGGCGAGCGGGCTGGCCGCCTGCAGCGCCTGGAGCACGCTCGCATCCGGGTCCAGGCTGGCGAGCCGTTGATCGAGATAGACCGCATCGACGTGCCGTGCGCAGCCTCCGTCCAGTGGCGCCTGCAGGCCGGCCATGACCCTGAGCAGGGTCGACTTGCCGCTGCCGTTGGGACCCGTGATGCCCAGCCGCTGCCGGCCGTGGATCGTCAGTGACAGCGTGCGCGTCGGCCCGTGGACGTGCGGCAGGCGGACATCGGTCAGTGTCAGCACCTCGCGCGGGGCCGCTGGCGGCGCGGCGGGCAGATGCAGGGAGATGCCCGCGCTGGCCTGCACGGCGCGGGCGGCCTCGCGCACGCCGTCATCCAGCGCGTGTCGACGGGCGGCATGTTGCAGGCGCAGTCGCCCGGCGGTGGCCTCGCTGCGGCCCTTCTGGCGATCCAGCAGGATCTTCGCCTGATTGGCGTCCTTGCGTTGCCGGCTGCCACGCGCGTCGCGCCGGGCTTGGCGTTCGTCCGCCTGGCGCATGGCCAGGGTTTCGCGGCGCCGTTCCTGGCGTTGGTGCGCCAGATCCTGCTGCGCGCTTGCCTGCGCCACGGCCCTGGCCTGGACGTAGGCCGCGTAGTTGCCGCCATGGCTGCGCAGCCCCAGGCTGGACAGCTCGACGATGCGCGACATGGCCGCGAGCAACTGGCGGTCATGGCTGATGACGAGCAGGCCGCCGGACCACTGGCGCAACTGATCGCTCATGGCTTGCCGGCTGGCGCCGTCCAGGTGGTTGGTGGGCTCGTCCAGGATCAGGAAGTCGGCCTCCGACAGCCAGGCCCCGGCCAGGGCGACGCGCATGCTCTCGCCCCCGCTCAGGGTGCGGGCCGGCGTGTCGGCGTGCAGGTGGCCAAGCCCATGCGCATGCAGGACCTGCGCCAGGCGGGCTTCGATATCCCAGTCGTTGCCAACGGCATCGAAGTCGGCCTGCGCCGTGCTGCCGCTGGCGATGCGGCGCAGGGCCGCCAGCGTGGGCGCGACACCCGCCAGGGCGGCCACGGTGTCGTGCGCCGTTGCATCGATCTGCTGGGCGAGGTGGAAGACGCGGCCGTTGCGCACGCAACGACCCGTGGTCGGTTCGAGCTGTCCCGCCAGGATCCGGCCAAGTACGGACTTGCCCACGCCATTGCGCCCCACCAGTCCGGTGGGCCGTGCGTCGAACGTCTCGTGAAGGTCGCTGAAAAGGACGCTGCCATCGGGCAGCGCACAGGACACGCCATCCAGCGTGAGTGTGGGATTCGTCATGCATGATTTCCGCGGATGCCAGGAACTCCCCTGCAGAGGGGCGGTGGAGGCTGGCCGTCAGGTCGACGGCGAAATCAATGGCGCATGGGACGAAGACTCGCAGGGATGGGCAAGGCCGTCATTCTAGGACGGGTCCACGGATGTGACCAGTATCAGGACGTGACGGTGCGCGGCACGGCCCAGGTGGCCGAGCCGCTGCGCCGCATCGGATTGTCGGCTGCTTGCCGTGGGGGGTGCAGCGACGTGGACAGCAGGCCCGGGGCGAGCGGCCGCGCCGGTGGCGTGAGCTCGCGCTGGGGCACCGGTTCCGGTTCCCGGGGCGTCGGGTGATCCAGGAACGTGAGATAAAAGATGCCTGCGATCAGGAGGGCGAACACCAGCACGACGCCGGCAACCAGGGCCAGTGCCAGTCGATTCATCCAGATGAGCAGCCGGCTCCTGGGCTTGCCACGCTCCTCCTCGAAGCGCCGCTGCTTGGCCTCCCAGTCTTCCCGGATCCACACCCAGGGCGGTTTGAAACTCATGGCTGTGCCCCCTTGGGTTGCGTGATGGCCTGACCTGGTTTCACCAGCACCAGGACGTTGCCCAGCAGGATGCCGGCCAGCCCCAGGGCTGCGGGCTTGGTCAGCCGATAGCCTTCGAAGAAGTACGACAGCGTCAGTGCCACGACCGGGAACAGGACGGTCATGTAGGCGGCGCGGTCGGGCCCCAGGCGGTGCACCACGGTCAGGTAGGTCGTGAATCCTATCACCGAGCCGGGAATGGCCAGGTACAGCAACGAGCCGACATAGGTCGTCGAGGGATCGAAGCTGAAGGGCACCCCGCGCACCCACGCAAACAGCGCGACGATGAGCGCGCCGTAGAGCATGGCGGTGGCGATGACGGAGGCGACCGGCAGGCCGCGGCTGGTGTTGCGCGCGGACACGAGGTTGCCCAGCGAGAAGAACCAGGTGCCGGCCAGGGCCAGCCCCAGGCCCAGGGTGGTCGCCTCGTTCAGCGTCGTGCTGGTCACGGTGTCCCAGAAAAGGCCGAGGATGCCCAGGACGCCCAGGCAGGCCCCGGCCAGCACGCGGCCCGACGGACGGCGCCGCTGGAACACATAACCATTGGCGATGTTGAACACCGTGGCGGCAGAGAACACGACCGAGACGATGCCGCTCGTCACGTGCGCGCTGGCCGCGTAGATGAGCAGGAAGTTGCAGGAGAACAGGCACAGGGCCTGCAGCAGGATGTAGGGCTGCTGCGACCACGGGATGGCGCGCAGCTTGCCCGTCAGGCGCAGGAACAGCCACAGGACGATGCCTGCCAGGGCGAAGCGGTAGGCAATCGACGCCTCGACGGGCACGCTGCCCAGCTGGCCCTTGATGGCGATCCAGGTGGTGCCCCAGATGAGGACGGTCAGAACATAGCAGAGCGCGGTCACGCGGGACTTCCGAAACGGGCAAGCCTGCATTGTCGGCTCAATCGGCCGGCCGCGAAAGTCGGCCCCGCGCGCCAGGTCCAGGCTTGCGCCGCAGGTGGCGCGCGCTTGCGCGCCATGCACGCGCCAAGGCGCGGGCTTGCGCTTGGTGAGTCGCGGGCGGTCGAGGTCGACGATGGGGCGGCCCCGCGGGGGGCGCGCGAGCCGCCTACGCCGCCGTCAGCGCGGGTTCCTGCGTCGTCGACGCGCGCAACTGCGCGATGTCGCGGCGGGGCGGCGCGCCGAAGCGCCGGCTGTACTCGCGGCTGAACTGTGACGGGCTTTCGTAGCCGACCTTGAAGGCCGCGCTGGCGACGTCGGCATGTTCGGTCAGCATGAGGCGCCGGGCCTCGTTCAGGCGCAGCCACTTCTGGTACTGCAGCGGACTCATGGCCGTGAGCTGGCGAAAGTGCAGGTGAAAGCTCGGCGTGCTCATCTGCACGCGCTCGGCCAGGGCGTCGACGCGCAGGGGCTGCGCGTAATGCCGCTTGAGCCAATCCACCGCACGCGCGATGCGATGGCCCTGGCCATCGATGGCGGCGATCTGGCGCAGGCGCGCGGACTGGTCGCTCAGCAGCAGGCGGAAATGCACTTCGCGCACGATGAGGGGCGCGAGCACGGCGATGGCCTCCGGCTCGTCCAGCAGCGCCACCAGGCGCCGCAGGGGCGAGGTCAACGCGTGGGAAATCGCGCCGATGCCCACGCCCTTGCCGGTGTTGCGCTCGCGCGGGATGCGCAGGTCGCCCTCGGTGATGAGGCTTGCAAGGACGTGTCGATCCAGCTGGAGCGCCAGGCCCAGGCACGGCGTCTCGGGCGTCGCACGGGTGACCTCGGCATTGGCCGGCAAGTCCAGCGAGGTGACCAGAAAGTGCGAGGCGTCGTAGGGGTAGGCATCGCCACCCACCCAGAGCCGCTTTGCGCCCTGGGCCACCAGGACGACGCTGGGACCGATCAGGCAGTCGGCAGGGGGCGAGGGCCGATCCCGGCGAAAGACATGTAGGCCGGTGATCTCCGTCGGGAAGTCGCCCTCGTGCGGGGCGAGGCTGGCGATGGTGTCGGACAGGTCCGCCAATCGGGCAGGTGGCGGTGCTGCGGGTGCAGGGCAAGTTTCCATGGTGGACTCGGATGGGCCTGGATGGCACTCTACGGCGACGACCTCGGTCAGCCCAGCGATTGTCGACGGCCAGATAGGATCAGGCAAGAAATCGATCGGATCACGATAGTGCGCCAGCCACCGGGTCGGCCAGAATGCATGCCTGTCACGACCCTGAATCTGGAGTTCCTCATGCACGTTCACGCCTACGGTGCCCATGCGGGCGACCAACCCCTCGGCCCCTTGCAGATCACGCGACGTGCGCCCGGCGCACACGACGTGCAGATCGACATCGCCTACTGCGGGATCTGCCATTCGGACCTGCACCAGGTCCGTGCGGAATGGGAGGGCACGATGTTCCCGTGCGTCCCGGGCCACGAGATCGTGGGGCGCGTGACCGCGGTGGGCGCGCACGTCTCGCGATTCTCGCTCGGCCAGCTCGTCGGCATCGGCTGCATCGTCGACAGCTGCCAGCATTGTGCGGAATGCGACGACGGGCTCGAGAACTACTGCGACGGCATGGTCGGCACATACAACGGTCCGACGCAGGACGAGCCGGGCTGGACGCAGGGCGGCTACTCGCAGAAGATCGTCGTGCACGAACGCTATGTCCTGCGCATCGACCATCCCGAAGAACAGCTCGCCGCCGTGGCCCCCTTGCTGTGCGCGGGCATCACCACGTATTCGCCACTGCGCCACTGGCAGGCCGGCCCGGGCAAGAAGGTGGGCGTGGTGGGCATCGGGGGCCTGGGCCACATGGGCATCAAGATCGCGCACGCCATGGGTGCCCACGTGGTGGCGTTCACCACGTCCGAATCCAAGCGCGAAGCGGCCCTGGCCCTGGGCGCCGACGAAGTCGTCGTGTCGCGCAACGCCGACGAGATGGCGGCCCACGTGAAGAGCTTCGACCTCATCCTGAACACGGTGGCCGCGCCGCACGACCTGGACGCGCTGCTCGTCCTGCTCAAGCGTGACGGCACCATGACGCTGGTCGGCGCGCCTGCCACCCCGCACCCGTCGCCCAATGTGTTCAACCTCATCATGAAGCGCCGGTCGATCGCAGGCTCCATGATCGGCGGCATCCCGGAGACCCAGGAGATGCTGGATTTCTGCGCCGAGCATGGCATCGTGGCGGATATCGAGTTGATCCGTGCCGACGAGATCAACGACGCCTACGAGCGCATGCTCAAGGGCGACGTGAAGTATCGCTTCGTGATCGACAACGCGACGCTGGCGGCGTAGCGGGCGGGCGCTGGGCTCGCGTCTGGTCGCCGGGCTTCACGGCGACCCGTGTCGGACCGGCGCCGCCACGCCGTGTGGCTACAGGCGGAAGCTGACCTCGCCACCCGCGTAGGTCACCCGCACGGCGTGCCCCTGCGCGGGCATGTCGAAAGGTTGGCACATGGCGCCGGTGGACACGATCTCGCCCGCCTTGAGCGTGATGCCACGCGCTGCGGCATGGGCGAAAAGGGCGGCGAGCGATGCCAGCGGATCGGTCGCCATGTCCCCTGACAGGGCCCGGGCGCGCGGCTCGCCGTCGACGAGGACGGTGGCCGAGTCGTTCACGCGGCGCAAGGCGTCGACGTCCAGGCCCTGGCAGAACGCGTCGCCCACGACCAGGGCCTCGAAGCCCACGTTGTCGGCCACGAAGCTTGGCCAGCCCACGGCGCGCCGATCGGCGAAGCGGGACCGCACGAGCTCGAACGTGACGCATGCGTGACGCACGTCGTCCGCAGTCAGCGCGCGATCCGCCTGGGGCGGCAGGTCACGGGCCAGGACGATGCCGATCTCGCATTCCAGCGTGAGGGCGTCGGGCGTGGGCAGCGTGAGCGCCGCGCCCGAGGGGTGGATGCGGGCGGCATCCAGCTGGCCCACGAGCGGCCGCGCCAGGTCGTTGGCCCGCAGTTGTGCCGGGCTGCCCACCCCGAGCTTCCAGCCGCCGCGCCGGCCGCCCGCGGCTGCGAACAAGGCGTCCTGGGCGTCGTAGCCCTGCGCCAGGTCGGCAGGGCGCATCGATTCGGGCAGGTTGGCGAGCCGGGTGCCGGAACGCCAGGCGTCCAGCAGCACGCGGGCGGCGGGTGCGGGGTCGAAGGGGGCAAGGGTCATGGCAGGCAGTATACGAGGGGGCACCCTCAGTCCAGCTGGATGCCGCGGGCCTGGATCAGCTCGCCATACAGCCGGCTGTCGGCGGTGATGCGCTGCGCCAGGGCTTGCGCCGAGACGTCGCCCACGTTCCAGCCTTGCTGGAACAGCTTCTGCCGGACCTCTGGCGCCTGCAGGATGTCCGCCAGCGCGCGACTCAGCGTGTCGCGGTGCGCCTGCGGCATGGCCGCCGGCGCCATGACGGCATTCCAGACTTCGATGTTCACGTCCGGGGCGCCGACCTCGCGCATGGCGGGCACGTCGGGGGCGAGCGGACTGCGCTCGGCCGAGGTCACCGCCACGGCCTTCAGCTTGCCCGATTGCAGCAGCGGGGCCACGGTGGACGTGGGCAGCATGGCCATCTGCAACTGGCCGCCCAGGATGTCGGTGATGATGGCCGGCCCACCCGCATAGGGCACGTGCAGCGGATCGATGCCGAAGGCGGGCTTCAGGATCTCCATGCCGAGGTGACCGCCCGAGCCTGCGCCGATCGAGCCATACGCGAGCTTGTCGCCGGCCTGGCGCGCCTCATCCAGGTAGCGGGCCGCGTCACCCGGCATGCTGCCCGCTGGCACCACCCAGACGAGGGGCGAGGTGCCGATGAGCGCGATCGGGGCGAAGTCCTTGGCCGGGTCGTAGGGCAGCCGCGTGTACAGGTAGGGCGAACTGGTCAGCGGGCCATTGCCAATGATGCCGATCGTGTGCCCGTCCTTCGCCTTGGCAAGCTGGTCGGCGCCGATGTTGCCGCTGGCCCCCGGGCGATTCTCGACCACGACCGGTTGGCCCAGCGCCTTGGCAAGTGGCTCGGACAGCAGCCGGGCCTGTACGTCGGGCGACGAGCCGGGCGGGTAGCCGACGATGAGGCGCAAGGGCTTGTCGGGCCAGGCGGCAGCGGCCTGGGCCCAGGCGGGCACGGGTGACGCGGCGGCGAACATGCCGGCGCAGGCCAGCGCGGCGCCGAGCCAGGCGCGGCGCGACAGGCGGGTGGTGAGGGGCATGGTTGTCTCCTTCTGGGGGCGGGTGTCGTGACGCGCCGGGGGGCGATCACGATCGGGAATGCACATGGGCAGCGCGCCGATCCGTCGGCGCGGCGCGTGGGTCACGGTGCCGGGTCGCGCGCGCCGCGATGGCGATCCATCAGATCGTTCCGGGCTGGCTGGCGCGAGAACCCGGTGGGTCCGACAGGGGCGGGCGGCAGGTCCGCGTGATGCACGTCGGTCAGCCATTCGTACATCCCGGTGGGATGCCCGGGTCGCGCCCAGGACGACATCGCACGGGACAGCGCATCGGCGGAGTCTTCCAACGCCGCCAGGTCGAGGTGTTCGAGCAGCACGACACAGGCGCGCGCCGCAGGACCTGTCGCGTTGGCAAGCGGAAAGTCATCCGATGGCATGGCGCGGCCCCATTGCGCACGCAGCACCGCGCCGCGGTCCGCCAGCTGGCTTGCGTGCGTGGCCAGCGCGGCCTCGAACGCCGCGACGTCCGCGCCATCCTGGACCAGGTGCAAGGGCGCCAGGTAGCGCCCGCTGACTGCACCGGCGGTGCCGAGCCGGTCGCACGGCAGCCGGAAGAATCCGGTCAGGGACCCGCGCATGCGCGCGCTCCACGCCGTGGGGTGCGTGAAGACGTCGCGATAGGCCGGGGTGGCCAGGGCCTCGCGACTGGCCAGCGAATAGCACGTGAAGTACCGGGTACCCGGGCCATCCGGACGCACGGTGCGATAGCGCTGACCACGCACGAAGCCGGGCAGCCCGACGCGCTCGGGCACGTGCTCGATGCTGTGCCAGGCCTCGTACTCCGGCTCATGCGCCGGGCTGGCGATGCCGTTCCACAAGGCCAGGAAGGCGGCGGATGTCATGCGGCCTCCTGCGGCAGCACCATCACCTTGGTTGCCACCTTGTCTCGGGCCAGCGCAAAGCCCCGCAGGGCGTCGTTCAGGGGCACACGGTGCGTCACCATGTGCGCCAGCACGTCCTGCTCGCGCGTCATGAAGTCCACGACCTTCGGCCAGTCGGCCTCGGGGGCACGGTAGGACCCGCGGATCTCGTGATGGCGTCGCACGAGCGCGGCCAGATCGATCGCCACGGGCGCTGCGTGGATGCCCGTGATGACCAGCACGCCACGCGGCTTGAGCACCTGGAGCGCGGGCGGGATCACGGCGGCCGCACCGGTGGCCTCGATCACCACGTCGAACGGGCCGTCCGCCACGAAGGGCGCGAGCCCCGCTTCCATGGTCGTGTGCGCAAAGTCGATGAGATCGTCGAACCCCATGCGGCGCAGCACGTCGAGCCGAGGCGCATCGCCGTGGCCTGCCACGACCACCTGTCGCGCCCCCGCGTCGCGCGCAAAGAGCGCGATGCCCTGGCCGATGTTGCCGGGTCCGAGGACCAGGACGCGATCGCCCGGGCGCACGCCGCCCGCGCGCACGGCCTCGTGGCTCACGCTCAGGGGCTCGGCCAGCGCGGCCACCGCGGCCGGCATGCCGGCCGGCATGGGCAGGCAGTTGCGCGCCGGCACGGTGACCCAGGGCGCGAAGGCGCCGTCACGCGCCACCCCGATCCCCAGGCGCGTCGTGCAGGCATCGAAGTCGCCCGCCAGACAGGCGGCGCACCGCCCGCAGGTGGTGGATGGCCGCACGCAGACGAGCTGACCTGGCGCGAGGCCTTGCACGCCGGCCCCGACCGCGTCGATGCACCCGCTGAACTCGTGGCCGATCGTGACCGGCAGCCGCGCCGCCATGAAGTGGTAGCTGGGCGTCCACTCGTCGATATGTAGATCGGTGCCGCACACGCCGGTCGCCAGCACGCGGATGCGCACCTCGTGCGCACCGGGGGGCGAGGCGTCGGGGACGTCGCAGAGCTCGAGGCCGTGGCCGGGTCGGATCTTGCGCAGGGATTGCATGGCGGTCTCGCAAAGGCGCCGGGCGGCGGGACGCCGGGCCGACACGACACAGTGTGCGTGGCGCGATACCATACGTCAAAGACGCGATTCATATGCATGGCATACCTTTCACGTATGTCAGAACTTGCCGGGACGAGCCATGGAACTGCGGCACCTGCGCTACTTCATCACCGTGGCCGAGCTTGGCAGCATCAGCCGTGCGGCGGACAAGCTGTACATGGCCCAGCCGCCCCTGTCCGCGCAGATCCGCCAGCTGGAGGACGAGGTCGGCGCGGCGCTGTTCGTGCGCGTGCCGCGCGGCGTGCGGCTGACGGCCGCGGGCCAGTCGTTTCTGGAGGACGCCCGCGCCATCCTGGCCCGCGCCCAGCAGGCTGCCGTGCGTGCGCGTGAATCCCAGGCCGGTCTGCGCGCCACCTGGCGCCTGGGCCTGATGCCGTCGACGACGCATACCGTGCTGCCCGGCCTGCTGCGCCGCGTGGCCGCCGCCGGGCTGGCGATCCGCATCGAGGCCCGCGAGATGCTGCCATCGTCGCGGCAGTTGCGGGCTTTGCGCAACGACGAGCTCGACCTGGGCTTCCTGCGCCCGGGGGATGATCTGCAGGGCCTGGAAACGGTGGCCGGCATCGATGACCCGTATTGTCTGGCCATACCGGCCGACCACCCCCTGGCGGGCGAGCGGGGGCCGTTGCGCCTGCGCGCGGCAGCCCACGAAGCCTTCGTGAGCTTCTCGCGGCACGGCGAGTCCGATTACTTCGACCAGACGGCGGCGCTGTGTGCCGAGGCCGGGTTCACGCCCGATATCCGGCACGAAGCCGGCCAGTTCGTGAACGTGCTGGCGCTGGTCGCCTGCGGACTGGGCGTGGCGATCGTGCCGGCATCCTGCGCCACCCTGCCCATGCGCCAGGGCGTCGTCTTCCGGCGCCTGGCGGGCTCGCGGTATCAGAGCCGGCTGGTGATCGTGGCGGCGCGGCCACGCGCCCCGGACGACTGGGCGGGACAGGCGGTGGGGCTGGCGGTGATGGAACTGCAGGCGCTGGGCAAGGCGCTGGCCGCCATCGGCGGGCGCTGAGCGGGACCGGGGCGGCGGGATGGGTACGCCCATGCACGACGCTCACCCGCTGGCAGGCGGCGAGCCTGTCCGGGGGCAAGGGTGGGGAGTCGAAGATCGCGGAAGCCGGCCGCCAAGCGCGGAGGGCGACCAGGACGACGCTCAGCACCGATAGGCGCGCGCAGGGCCGTCGAACGCGGCCGCCGCCAGCAGGTCGTCCACGTGCACGAGCAGCGCGCGCACCATGTGCAGCACGGCATATTGTTCGCGCATGGCGTGCCAGCCTGGCGCCTGCAGCAATTGCTGCCACACCGGGTCCAGTTGCTCGGGGTCGGCCGTGCCGCCGGCGAGGCCGTCCGCGTAGGCCAGGCTGGTCGGGTTGGACAGCAGTTGCATGCGGCTTGCGGCGGCCAGCAGGCGAGGCGTCGAATCGGCCGACGCGTCCGAGCAATACACCACGTGCTCGGCCAGGGTGGCCGGATCGGTGCCCAGTGCCGCCAGTGATGCGCCGCGCAGGCGCACCTCGCCCTCGCGCGCGACGAAGGTGTAGTCGAGCGCCGGCTGGGCCGCGGCGAGCAGTTGCAAGCCGCGCAGCAGGCGGGGGTAGTCGGTGGTGGCAGCATCGATGGACGCCTTGGCCTCGGCCAGCAGGCAGATGTCCCACACGTCCGCGTCGCCCGCGCCAGCCGGCGCGCGCTGCAGGAGCACGGCGTCCCATTCCGTCTTGGCGTGATCCGAGCTGCCCGAGAGCGCCGCCGGAACCCGCAGCGACGTCACGACGCGAAAGCCCTGAGGCATGTCCTCGGCCATCGCCAGGCAGCGGGCCAGCGCGGTGAGCGCATCGGCGGTAAGCGCCTCGACGGCCTCGCCGCGGGCGCGTGCGACCTGCCCCTGGGACGCCGCCTCGGCCGTGCCGGTCCGGGGGCCCTGGCGGTCCCAGAGGGCACGGTACTGCTGCACGTCGGCCTGCGATTCCAGTGCCGCCAGGCGCCGCAGATGATCGAGCGCACCGGATTCGATCAGTCGGTCCAGGCCGCGCCGGGTGTCGGCGTCGGCCAACTGCAGGGCCGGCGGGATGGCGCGGGCCAGGTCGTCCCAGGCCGCGGCGGCTGCCGCATCCTGCAGTGGCGTCAGGGCATCGCGCGCCGCCCCGGGCGGCGTGCGGCTCAGCTTTTCGGGGTGGGCGATGGCGTTGACGGCCTGGATGACGGTTCGGCGGTCGCGCTCGGCTTGCGTGGCGAGTCCCGCATATTCGCGCACGCTGGCCGAGTCCTGACGCATCTGCAGGGCCTGGAACACCGGGTCGCCGCGCCATGCGTCCTCGATCAGGTGGGCCAGCGCCCGCAGAAAGCGCCGCCGCGTGGCTTCACCCGGTGCGCGGCCCTCGGCCAGCGCGGCACGGGTCGCCTCGATGGTGATGGCCAGTTCCTGGGCGATGCTGTGGCGCACCCCGTTCTCGCCAGGCGGCGTGATGTCGTGCGGCGCGGCGGGTACGCGGAAGCGGCGCGGCACGCCGCGCAGCAACCGGGCAAGCAGGGCAGGGCGAGAAGACTCAGGCATGGTCCACCGGCAGCAGGCTGTTGGTGCATTCTAGCGGCCCGCCCGGCGGCATGCGCGGATCACGCCGGCTGCGTGGCAGAATGGCCGTCCCGTCGCCCGCACTGGCCGTCCCGGGGCGCCCGGACGCTGGCGGCCCCGCGCCCGAGCGCTTCAGCCTGTCTTCATCTTCACCGGATAACCTCCCGCGATGCGCATTCTCCTCATCGAAGACGACCCCTCGCTCGGCCAGTCCCTGCAGTCATGGCTGCAGATGGATGGCTATGCCGTGGACTGGCTGCAGCGTGGCGATCAGGCGGCGGGGGCGCTCGCCATGCACGCGTACCAGTGCGTGCTGCTGGATCGCGGCCTGCCGGGCCTGGACGGCGATGATGTGCTCAGGGCGTTGCGCGGCGCACAGGCTGGCCAGGCACTGCCCGTGATCGTGATCACCGCGCGCGACACGCTGTCGGACCGGGTGCAGGGCCTGGACCTGGGCGCGGACGATTACCTGGTCAAGCCCTTCGATCTGGAGGAACTGTCGGCGCGCGTGCGGGCCGTGACCCGGCGCAGTGCCGGCCAGGCCGAGTCCGTGCTGCGCCACGGCGCCGTCAGCCTGGACCCGGCCGCCAAGCGCACAACGCTCGAGGGCGCGCCGGTGGCCCTGACCGCCCGGGAGTTCGCCATCCTGCAGGCGCTGATGCGCCGCCCGACCCACATCCTGAGCCGGGCCCAGCTGGAAGAAGCCTTGTACGGCTGGGGCGAGGAAGTCGAGAGCAACGCGATCGAGGTGCACATTTCCAACTTGCGCAAGAAGCTGGGCACGGGCTTCATCGTCACGGTGCGCAACCAGGGTTACGGGCTGGCAAGCGCATGACATGGCGCTTGCCGATGCGTCGCCGGCGCCCGGCGCCGGCCCGGCCCCGGCCCCGGTCCTGGTCGCTGCGCGGCCGTCTGCTGTGGACGGTGATGGGGACGAGCGTGGGCCTGTGGCTGGTGAGCCTGGGCGTGGTGATGGCCGTGTCGTGGTTTGCCGCGAGCGACATCTTCGATGACGCCCTGGAAGAAGGCTCGCGCCTGGTCCTGCAGCTGGGCGTCGATGGCGAGGGCCATGCGCCGGACGACGATGAACTGCGCTCCGGGCGTGGCGAAGAGCTGCGCCTGCGCATGTACTACCAATTGGTCGACGGGGATGGCCGGGTGCTGTTGCGCGCGGACGATACGCCGCGCGCGGCCTTCGTGGCCGACGGCGCGCGCTCGCGCGGATATGCCACGGTGTGGGCGGACGGCGAGCTCTGGCGCGTCCATGTGCGCCGTGGCGAGGGCGGCATCACGGCCCAGGTCGGGCAGCCCATGGACGAACGCCTGGACCTGCTGGAAGACCTGGCGGTCAGCCTGGCCTGGCCGGCGCTGGCGATGCTGCTGGTGCTGGGCCTGCTGTGCTGGGTGCTGATCCGGCGCCTGTTGCGTCCGCTCGATGATGCGGCGCTGCGCATCGGCACGAAGTCGCCCCAGGACCTGTCACCCGTGCACGCCGACAACCCGCCGCGTGAACTGCAGCCCATGCTGGACGCGATCAACGTGCTGTTGGCGCGCCTGGCCACAGCCCTGGACAGCGAGCGCCGTTTCACGAGCGATGCCGCCCACGAGCTGCGCACCCCGCTCGCGGCCCTGCGCATGCGCGTGCAGCTGATCGAGCGTGAATTGCAGCTGCCCTCGGCCCACCTGCAGCAACTGCGCGCCGACGTCGACCGCTGCACGGCGCTGATCGAGAGCCTGCTGGCGCTGGCGCGCCTGGAGCCGCAGGCCGAGCCGTTGAAGACGGAGCCGGTCAGCCTGGCGACGGTGCTGGACACCGTGACGGCCGGTCGCGCCGAGGCTGGGCGTATCGAACGCGAGCTTGCCGTGCCCACCGTGCAGGCCGCACCCGTGCTGCTGGCAAGCGCCCTGCGCAACCTGATCGACAACGCCTTGCGTTATGGCGCGGCGAACGGGCGGGTGCGGGTCAGCGCCACGCCCCTGGCCGATGGCGGCGTGCGTCTGGCCGTGCGCGACGACGGACCGGGCGTGTCGGCGGCCGAGCGCGCCCGCCTGGGCGAGCGCTTCTTTCGTGTCCTGGGCACCGGGCAGGCCGGCAACGGCATGGGCCTGTCCATCGTCGTGCGGATCGCGGCGCTGCACGAGGCGCCGCTGCGCTTCGAGCAGGGGCTGGACGGCCGGGGCCTGGGCGTGGTGATCGATTTTCCGCCCGCGCATCGGGCTTCCTAAGGTTGCCTTCAGGTTCGGGGCGCCTAATGGGGTCAAGGCGCGGTTGACGCGCCGCGCAACCCAGAGATCAAGGCGCGCTCGACGCGCCGTCCATCCCAACCGATCAGGAGTCTTTCCATGACCAAGCTTCGTTCCACGCTCGCCATCGCTGCCATGCTCGGTTTCGGCGCTGCCGCCGTTGCCCAGCCCACGGGCTACACCGGCCCCGGCAGCCAGCCGCAGGCGCAAGCCCAGGCGCCGGCGCAGGCCGGCTACACCGGCCCGAGCAGCATCCAGGTGATGAGCGTCAAGCAGTTGCTGGACGAGGGCAAGGATGACCAGCACGCACGCCTGCAGGGCCGCATCGTGTCCTACGACGGCGGCGAGCGCTACACCTTCGAAGACGACACCGGCCGCATCACGGTGGAAATCGACGACAAGGACTTCCCGCGTGGCCAGGCCATCAGCGCCGAGCAACGGGTCGAACTGCTGGGCGAGCTCGACAAGGGCCGCAACAAGGTGGAATTCGAAGTCGACCGCCTGACCGTGATCCCTTAAGCCACGAGAGGCCGGCGCGTGCAGCGGCGGCGCCAGGGCCGTGATGCACGCGGCCCTGCCGCCGCTTGCGTCACGGCCCTGCGCCCGCGGCCTCGCGCAGGCGCGCCCGCCCGGCGTTGCCACGCAGCAGCGCGTTGGGCGGCGCGTGCAGGCGGGCACACTGCGCGTTGCGAAAGTGGCGCTCCAGCGGGTTGTTGCGGCTGATGCCGTGATTGCCGGCAAGCTCCAGCGCCAGCGTGGTGGCCTGCACGGCGTGGTCGATCGCCACGTGTTTGGCGGTCGCACCCAGCGCCACGGCGTCACCGCCCGTATCGAACACCCGGGCGTGATGCGCCAGCAGGGCGTCGCTCGTGTCCAGCCACAGCTCGATCTGTCCCACCGTGTCCTGCGGGCCGGGCAGGTCCGCCAGGGCCGCGCCGTTCAGGGCGCTGGGCCGACGGCGCACCAGGAAGTCCGCGAGCCACGCCTGCGCTGCCCTGGCCGCGCCCGTGTACACAGCCCCCACCAGATTGAAGTACCAGGACTGCGCAAGCGGATCGCGACGCAGTCCGTGGCTCGCGTCGTACAGGCCCACCGCATGTTCCAGCGGGATGTCCACGTCCTCGAACACGATGTCGTGGCTCGCCGTGGCGCGCATGCCCATCGGGTCCCAGGTCTCGATGATTCTGACGCCCGGTGCGTCGCGTGGCACCAGGAAGGAGCCGATGCGCGGCGACGCTTCGTCCGTGATGGCCAGCACCGCCAGCCACGACAGCAGGTGCGAGCCCGTGGAGTACAGCTTGTGGCCGCAGATGCGCCAATGCCCGTCGATGCACCGCGCCGTCGTGGCGAGCGTGCCGCCGTGGGAGGGCGACCCGAGCGCGGGCTCCACCTGGATCGCATTGATCAGTGCGGGCGCATCCAGCGCGTGGGCGATGAGCTCGCCCGCCAGTTCGTGCGGCCAGGCGCCCGCGCCGTCCGGCAGGCGGCGTGAGCGGGCGATGGCGGCGTGCTGGCTGTAGTGCATGGCCAGGATCAGGGCTACCGACGGGTCGCCCGTGGCGATGATGCCAACCACCTCGCTCGCCAGGCCCAGGCCCGCGCCGTGGCCGCCGTCGCGACGCGCAATGGTCAGGCGCAGCAGGCCCGCATCGAAGAGCGCCTGGATCTGCGCCGCGGGCGGCGCGCCCGTGCGGTCGTGTTCGCCGGCGAGCTCGGCGAAGCGCGCGGCAAGGTCGCGGGCAACATCGCGCAGGACGGCGGGGTCGGCGGCCAGGGCAGCGGCCTCGTCGGCCTTGGCTGGGTATCGGGCAGACGGGGCCGGCGCATGCCAGACGGACGAATCCGCGGGTTCCGGAAGCAGGGTTGGGTGATGCATGGGCGGGTAGGGTCCTTGGGGCGCGCCTCTGACCGCGCACCCGCGGTCAGAGGCGCAGGCCGGCCTGCTTCATGAGCGGCAGGATCTGCGCGCCAAAGAAGTCGAGGTCGGGCTGGAAGTCATAGAAGCTCAGTTGCAGTCCATCGATGCCGGCGCGCTGGAGCTGCACGAATTGATCGACGACCTGTTCGGGCGTACCGACCACTTCGATGTTGCCGCCGATGGCCCGGCGTGCCGGGCCGTCGATCCGGGCGCGGCCTTGCCAGGCATGGGCATCGCTGTGCAGGGTCTGGAAACCGTCGGGTGTGCGAAAGTCCTGATGCGCGACGATGGCGTCGTAGTAGGCCCGTGTCTCGGCCTCGGTGGCGCGGCTGATGACCATCGGATTGAGCAGGGTGCGGATCTCGCGCCCCTGCTCGCGCGCCGCCTGCTTCACACGGGCCGCGTGCGCGGGCAATGCCTGGATGGCGCCTGCAAAGTCCGACGCCCCGGGACTGGTGATGAACATGATGTCGGCGTGGCGTGCGCCAAAGGCGATGCCGGCGTCCGATCCCGTGGCGTTCACGAGCAGCGGACGCCCGTAGCGCGGCTTGGGCGTCACGAAGGCATTCTTCAATGCCCAGGACGAGCGGCCCGCGTAGCTGAACGGCTCGTCGTGCGACCACAGGGCCTGCAGGACATCGACGAATTCGTCGGCCAGGGCATAGCGCTCGTCGTGTTCGATGCGATCCCACCCGAAGGCCTCGTGCTCGACCGCGCGGTGGCCCGTCACGACATTGATGCCCCAGCGCCCGCCCGAGATGTGGTCCAGCGTGGCGCCCCACTTGGCCAGGTGCAGCGGATGCAGCGGCCCGTACAGCACATGGATGGTCGAGACCAGCAGGATGCGGCGAGTGATGGCGGTCAGCGCCGCGGTGGTCTGGAACGAGTCCAGTGCATTGCCATCGAAGACGCCGCCATAACCACCCTTGGGCAGCCACTGCGACAAGGCGAACACGAGGTCAAAGCCCAGCGCTTCGGCCGTCAGGACCAGGTCGCGGTTGTATTCCCAGCGCCAGTCGGTGGTGCGGGGCAGGGTGGATGCGCTCCAGCCGCCCGCCTGGATGGGCAGGAACAGGCCCAGCAGCATCGGCTGTCGCAGGGCCAGGGACAGCGGACTGTCGGCGAAATCGGTGGGCGCGGGTCGCGCGCCTGGTGCAGTCTGTCGGGTCAGCGTCGCAGTCATCGGGTCGAATCGGGAAACGGGGTGCGGGAATGCCCCCGGGCATCGCGATGGCGATGACGTGGCCCATTGTCTGGACATCTCTGGCGCACCGTCAAATACCCATTCGGCATGCGCAAATAACCCGCCGCACCCGATCCGGTCCGCCATCCGGCGGCTGGCGCAGACACGCGCGCATAATCGGTGCAGGGGCCGCTGGCAACGTATTTGCTCAGTCGAATTGCGTCTTTGACCCCGGTTTCGGCGCTGCTTAGCATGGAACGCTATCCCATGATCCATGCACGCATTCCCCGATCACATGAGCTACCGCTATCTGGGCCGCAGCGCCCTCAAGGTTTCCCGCCTCACCCTGGGCACGATGATGTTCGGCGGGCCGACGGACGAGGCGACCTCGCACGAGATCATCGCGCACGCCAAGGCCAGCGGCATCAACTTCCTGGACACGGCGGACGTCTATCAGAAGGGGCGCACCGAGGAAGTCGTGGGCCGTGCCATCCGCCAGGATCGTGACGACTGGGTGCTCGCCACCAAGTTCGGCAACCCCATGGGCCAGACGCCCAATCGCAGCGGCAGTTCGCGCAAGTGGATCACCGAGGCCGTCGAAGGCAGCCTGCGTCGCCTGGGCACGGACTACATCGACATCCTGTACTTTCACCGCGCCGACTTCGCGGCGCCGCTGGGCGAGGGCGTGCGCGCCATCGCCGACCTGGTGCGTGCCGGCAAGATCCGCTACTTCGGCGTATCGAATTTCCGCGGCTGGCGGATTGCCGAGGTGGCGCACCTCGCCGATGCCGAAGGCATCGATCGACCGGTCGCAAGCCAGCCGCTGTACAACCTCGTCAATCGTGCCGCCGAGGCCGAGATCCTGCCAGCCGCGCACGCCTATGGCCTGGGCACCGTGTCCTACAGCCCGCTGGCGCGCGGCATCCTGACGGCGAAGTACGACAGCATCGATGCCGCGCCCGAAGGGTCGCGCGCGGGCCGCGGCGACAAGCGCCTGAAGGAAACCGAGTGGCGCCAGGAGTCCGTGGACATCGCGCGCGAGATCCGCGATCACATCGCCCGGCGTGACGTGGATCCGGTCGCGTTCGCCGTGGGCTGGGTGCTCAACAACCGGCTCGTCACGTCGGCCATCGCCGGCCCGCGCACGCTGGCGCAATGGGAAAGCTACGTGAAGGCGCTGGACTATACGTTCACCGCCGAGGACGAGGCCCTGGTGGATCGATGGGTGGCCGCGGGCCATGCCTCCACCCCCGGGTACACCGATCCCGGCCACCCGATCGAAGGGCGGGTGGCGCGCGTCGGTGCCGATGCGGCGGGGGCCTGACGCCATGGGTGCGCTTGCCGAACGATTGCGCGATGTCGTCGTGCCTGATCCCGTTGCCGCGGTGACGAGACCCGGCCCGTGGCAGCGCGACGCCATCCTTGCCCAGGTTGCCGTGCTCGCGGACCGGCTTCGCGAGGAGGTGCTGCAGCGCGAGCAGCGGCGCGAGCCGCCCGTGTTCGCGTTTGAGCATGTGCGCCAGCACGGGCTGGGCACGCTGCTGATACCCCAGGCGCTGGGCGGCCCTGACGGCACGCTGGAAGACGTGACGCGCCTGCTGGTCGAGCTCGCCGAGGGCGACTCGAACGTGCCGCACGCGCTGCGCCTGCACTTCAACCTGACTGCGCTCTGGCGGGTGACGCCCGTCACCGACTTCACGCGCCGGCAGGTCGACCGCGTGCTGGAGGGCAAGCTGTTTGGCGGTGCCTCGACCGAGGCTGGCACGGCCAAGCCGGGCGTGGTCACCACGCCGCTCATCCACCATGGTGATCACTATCGTCTGAATGGCCGCAAGTTCTATGCGACCGGCACGGCGTACTCGGACTTTGCCTCGATCACGGTGCTGAATGCGGCGGGCGAGACGGTGACCGCCGTGCTGCCTCTGGACCGCCAGGGGCTGGAAGTCGCCGATGACTGGGATGGCATGGGCCAGCGTCTGACCGCCAGCGGCAGCCTGATCTTTCACGACGTTCGCGTGGAGGAGGACGAGGTGCTGCATGCGTCGACCATCGGCTTCGGACTGGCGAGCCGGCATACCTCTGCCTGGCGCCAGCTGGTGCTGGTGGCGACGGCCGCGGGGATCGTGCGGGCCTTGCTGCGCGAGATCACGGACTATGTCCGCAGCAAGGGGCGCGCGGCGCTGCACAGTCAGGCCGAGCGTGCGCAGGACGATCCCTTCGTGCAGCACGTGGTTGGCGAGGTGGCAGCCGCCAGCCACACCATCGACGCCCTGGTCTTTGACAATGCCCGCATCCTCGAGCGTGGCGCCCAGGCCCTGCGGGCCGACGATCCGCAGGCCGAGGCCATCATCCTGGCGGGTGCGCTGGCCACGGCCAAGACGCAGTGGATCGTGAGCCGGCTCGCGCTGCAGACGGCCGAGCGCGCCTTCGAGGCGGGCGGCGCGTCCGCCACGTCCGCCAGTCTGCTGCTGGACCGGCACTGGCGCAATCTGCGCACCATTTTCAGCCACAACCCGCTGCTGCAGAAGGTGCGGGTCGTGGGTGACTACCACCTGAACGGCACCACCACCGTGCTGGAATCCGCCCGGGTGTTCTGACCTCCGGCCGCCAGCGGCGGCCTTTTCCTGTCGAGTCCTCATCATGTTTCTGTCTGACGCGCGCCCCGGGGCGGGGCGCCGTGGCGCCCGTGCGCGCCTGCATCGCTGGCTCAGTGGCGCTGCGCTGGGCCTTACCTTTTGCGCGGCAGCCCAGGCCGAGCCCCAGGCAGGCGGCACGCTGACCTGGTCCGTGTTCCCGGAGCCGACCAGCAGCCTGCTGCCGTTCACCACCACCGAGCACGGCAACCAGCGGGTGGGCCCCAAGATCGTCGAAGGCCTGCTCACCTATGACTTCGACCTGAAGCCACTGCCCCTGCTCGCCACGGCCTGGACGGTGAGCCCGGACGGGCTGCGCTACACCTTCGCGCTGCGCGAAGGCGTGACCTGGCACGATGGCAAACCCTTCACGGCCGACGACGTGAAGTTCTCGATCGAGGCCTTGCGCCAGCACCATCCGCGCGGGCGCACCACGTTTGCGAGCGTCACGGACATCCAGACGCCGACGCCGCACCAGGTGGTGCTGGTGCTGGACAAGCCCGCGCCGTACCTGCTGACGGCGCTGGCGGCTTCCGAATCGCCCATCGTGCCGCGCCACGTCTATGCCGGGGCCGAGGTGCTCGGGCATCCGGCCAACCAGGCGCCGATCGGCACGGGACCTTTCCGCTTCAAGGAATGGGTCAAGGGCAGTCACATCGTGCTGGAGCGCAATCCGACCTACTGGGATGCGCCGCGTCCGTACCTGGACCAGATCGTGATCCGGGCCATCCCCGATGCCGCCGCCCGCATGGCCGCACTGGAGTCCGGCGAGCTGCTGCTTGCAGGCGATCGTCCCATTCCGCTGTCCGACATCGCGCGGGTATCCGCCATCCCCGGGCTGGCGGTGGACACGCGAAACTGGCCGTATGCGGGGACGCACCTGCAGATGTACTTCAATTTCGACAAGCCGCTGCTGCAGGATCGACGCGTTCGCGAGGCAATCGCCTCGGCGCTGGACCTGGAGGCGTTTCAGCGCCTCATCTGGTACGGCCATGGCTTGCCGTCGGCCTCTCCAATCGGCCAACTGCTGACGGCCTTCCATGACGACAGCGTGAGGCCCGTGCCGTATGACGTGGCCAGAGCCAACCAGTTGCTGGACGATGCCGGCCACCCGCGGGCAGGCGGGGGCGTGCGCCTGCGCCTGAAGCTGCTGATCACGCCCTTCCAGGATCCGCGCGCCGCGGGCTTCGTGCGCCAGTCGCTGGCACGCGTGGGCATCGATGCGGCCGTCGTGACCAACGACTTCGCGTCCTACGCCAAGCAGGTCTACACGGACCGCGACTTTGATCTGACATTGGAATCGCTGGCGAACGTGTTCGACCCGACCATCGGCGTGCAGCGCGTGTTCTGGTCGAAGAACTTCAAGCCGGGCGTGCCGTTCACGCACACGCCGCATTACCAGAACCCGCCCGTGGATGCCGCGCTGGAAGCGGCGGCCGTGGAGCCGGATCCGGCGCGCCGCCGCGCGCATTTCGTGACCTTCCAGCAGCTGGTGCGTGAAGACGTGGCGTCGATCGAGCTGGGCGCGCCGCCCAACCTGACCGTGTCCAGCACCCGCGTGAAGGACTACGCCGTGACGGGCGAGGGCGTGAGCGGCAGCTTCTCGCAGCTCTACCTGGAGCGCCAGTAACGCGGCGGGCCGCCGGGGTGACAGGCATGAGCTCATCACCCAAGAGTCGTTGTCGCAGGCATGCCGCATCCCTAGGATGACGACATGCCGCGATACGCGGTCAACCTCGCCATTCGACCTTCTCATCATGATTCGTGCCGCCGTGGTTCCCGTTCGACGTCGTGACTTCGGGCTCAAGCCCCGGGTCCGCAGCCTGCCATCCCTGCTGACGGCCCTCGCGCTGTGCGTGACGGCGCCGCTGGCCGCGCAGACGCCGGCGGCACAGCCGGCCACACCCGAGGCGCGCCATGGTGGCACATTGACGGCCATCGTCACGCCCGAGCCGTCGGTGTTCGTGCCGCTGACCACCACGGCAGGCGGCAGCACGGAACTGGGCCCCAAGGTGGTCGAAGGGCTGCTGAACTACGACCTGGCGCTGCAGCCGGTGCCCTCCCTCGCGACGGCCTGGACGGTGGCGCCGGACGGCCTGACCTACACCTTCACCTTGCGCCAGGGCGTGAAGTGGCACGATGGCGAGGACTTCACGTCCGATGACGTCGCGTTCTCCATCCGCACCCTCAAGGAAGTGCATCCCCGCGGACGCGTGACCTTTGCCAACGTGCAGGCCGTGGACACGCCCGATGCGCACACGGTGGTGCTGCGCCTGGACAAGCCCGCGCCGTTCCTGTTGACGGCGCTGGACGCCGCCGAGTCCCCGATCATCCCGCAGCATCGGTACGAAGGTCAGGACATTGCGTCGCATCCTCTGAACAACGCGCCGATCGGCACCGGCCCGTTCCTCTTCAAGGAATGGGTGCGGGGCAGTCATGCGAGCCTTGCGCGCAACCCCGACTACTGGGATGCGCCGCGCCCATACCTTGACGGCATCGTCGTGCGCTTCGTCGCCGACGCCGCTGCCCGCGCGGCGGCCGTGGAATCGGGCGAGGTGCAGCTGGGCAACAAGATCATTCCCCTGTCCGACATCGAGCGCTTCCAGAAGCTGCCCAAGGTCACGGTGGATATCACGCCATGGCCTTATGTGGGCGATCACCAGCAGATCTACTTCAACCTGGATTCGCCGCCCTTCCAGAAGCGCGAGGTGCGCCAGGCCGTGGCCCAGGCGCTGAACCTGGACAACTTCGCCAAGGTGGTGTGGTACGGGCATGGCGTGCCCTCGGCCTCGCCGATCGGCGTGGCGTCGCCGTTCCACAACCCCGACATCAAGCCGTATCCCTACGACCTCGCGGCCGCGCAGGCCGCGCTGGACGCGGCGGGCTATCCGAAGGGCGCTGGTGGCAAGCGCTTCTCGGTGCGCCTGCTCTACAACCCGTTCCAGGACCGCCGTGCAGCCGATTTCGTGCGGCAGTCGCTGGGGCGCATCGGCATCGATGCCGAGCTGCAGAGCCTGGATTTCGCAACCTATGTGACGCGCGTCTACACCGATCGGGCCTTCGACATCACGCTCGAGAACCTGACCAACATCTTCGATCCGACGATCGGCGTGCAGCGCGTGTTCTGGTCCAAGAATTTCAAGATCGGGCTGCCCTTCTCGAACGCCCCGCACTATGTCAACCCCGAGGTCGACCGCCTGCTGGAAGCGGCGGCCTCGCAAGCCGATCCCGACCAGCGCAAGGCCCTGTTCTTCGCGTTCCAGGAACGGGTGCATGCGGACGTGCCATCCATCGAGCTGGGCGCGAACCCGAATGTCACGGTGGCCGCAAGCAACCTGCATGGCTGGCGCGCGTCCGCAGGCGGCACGCGCGCCAGCCTGGCGCATACCTTCTTTGCTGCGCCATGACCGGGGCGAGGTCCGTACGATGAGCCGCGACGGCACCTGGCAGCGGGTCGGTGCGACCCTGCGGCGCAATGCCTGGCAGGCCGTGCCCACGGTGCTGGGCATCATCATCCTGAACTTCATCCTCATGGAGATGGTGCCGGGCGATGCGGCGGACGTGATCGCCGCCGAGTCGGGCGCGGCCACCGCCGAGAGCATGCTGCAGCTGCGTGCGCACTTCGGCCTGGACCTGCCGATGCTGCAGCGGCTGTGGAACTACCTGGCGGGCCTCGTGCAGCTCGATCTGGGCGTCTCGCCCCGGCACAACGTGCCGGTGCTGAGTCTCGTCCTGGATCGCCTGGGCAACACGCTGCTGCTGATGGGCACGGCGCTGGGGATTGCCATGCTGGGCGGCGTGCTGATGGGCGTGCTGATGTCGATGCGGGCCGGCCGGTGGCAGGACCGCGTGCTCTCGGTGCTGGCGCTGCTGCTGTATTCCACGCCCGGCTTCTGGCTGGGCCTGATGGCGATCGTGCTGTTTTCCGTCAAGCTCGGCTGGCTGCCCACCGGCGGCAGCCACACCATCGGGGCGGGCCTGACCGGCTGGCCGGCGGTGATCGACGGCGTGCGTCACCTCATCCTGCCCGCGCTGGCCACCGCCGGCTTCTATCTGGCCATCTTCTCGCGCCTGACGCGGGCGGCGATGCTGGAAGTGAATCGGCAGGATTACGTGCGCACCGCCGAATCCAAGGGCCTGAGCCCAGCTGCCGTGACGTTTCGCCATGTGCTGCGCAATGCGCTGATTCCGGTCACCACGGTGGCGGGCATGCATGTGGGCGCGCTGCTGGGCGGGGCGACGGTCATCGAGACCGTGTTCAGCTGGCCCGGCCTGGGCCGGCTGGCCTTCGAGTCGGTGCTGGCCCGTGACTATTCCGTGCTGCTGGGCATCCTGTTCCTGGCTTCCCTTCTGGTCATCGTGGCCAACATGCTCGTGGACCTGTTGCAGGCGTGGCTGGATCCGCGCATCCACATCCGATGAGTCTGGAGACGAAGGAATGAACCGACAAGCGTCATGGGGATGGCCGATGCGGCGCCACGCCGCGACCCGCGAAGGGGCGAGAACCACGGTCCCTGCCGACCACCTCCTGCTCGCCATGCAGGCGGGGGCGGCGGCATCGTCCGGCGCGTTCGGCGCAGCGGCCTTGCACGCCGTCGTGGCCGACGCGGGCGCGCACTCGCGTGCCGCAGCGGCGGCCAGTGCGCCTGCCGTGTCTTCGGATCCGGCGCCGGCCGATCTGCTGCTGCCCTCGCCGCGTGGCCAGGCCTGGCGCACCTTGCTGCGCAACCCCTCGGCTGTCGTCGGCCTGCTGATACTGGCCACGTTCGTGGGTCTGGCGCTGGCCGCGGGCTGGCTCTACCCCGGCGACCCGCTGGACATGGTGGCCGAACCCCTGGTGTGGCCCGGCCAGGACGCCGCGCTGCTGCTGGGGACCGATTCGCTGGGGCGCGACGTGATGGCGGGCGTCGTGCACGGTGCCCGCGTGTCGCTGGCGGTGGGCGCGGCGGCCGCGCTCATCAGCCTGAGCATCGGCGTGAGCGTCGGCGCTGTGGGCGGGTATTTTGGCGGCTGGGTCGATGATGTTCTGGTGCGTCTGACCGAACTCGTCCAGACCATCCCGACGTTTCTGCTGGTGATCGTCATCGTGGCCATCGGCCAGCCGTCCGTCAAGGTCATCGTGGCTGCGATCGGCCTCGCGTCCTGGCCCGTCATTGCGCGGCTCGTGCGCGCGGAGTTCCGCACCCTGCGCGAGTCCGAGTTCGTCCTGGCCGCGCGCGCCCAGGGGTTCAGCGACGCCTGGATCATCTTCCGGGAGATCCTGCCCAACGCCTTGCCGCCCGTGGTGGTGACGACCTCGGTACTCGTGGCCACCGCCATCCTGCAGGAGTCGGCACTCTCGTTCCTGGGCATGGGGGACCCGAATGCCGTGTCCTGGGGCAGCATGATCGGCGAAGGGCGCGAGATGTTGCGCACTGCGTGGTATCTGACGGCCGTTCCCGGTGTCGCCATCATCCTGGCCGTGCTGTCGCTGAACCTGCTGGGCGATGGCCTGAACGATGCCTTCAATCCCCGGCTGCGCGGCTGAGATGATGTCGCGCCCGCCCTTCGCCACCACGAGGCTTGCATGACTGCCGACCCGAGCCTGCCTGCGGGATCCCCATCGCCCGCGCCGCTGCTGGACGTCCGTGGCCTGGACGTCCATTTCGACAGCCATCGGGGCGCGCACCACGCGGTGCGCAACCTGGATTTCCAGCTGGCCCAGGGCCAGACCCTGGCCCTGGTGGGCGAGTCCGGTTGCGGCAAGTCCACGACGGCGTTGTCCATCCTGCGCCTGCTGGGACCCGAGGCACGGATCACGGGGCAGGTCAGGCTGCAGGACACCGATATCCTGGCCCTGCCACCGCGCGAGCTGCGCGCGCTGCGCGGACGCGACGTGTCGATGATCTTCCAGGAGCCGATGACCTCGCTCAACCCGGTGCACACCGTGGGCGCGCAGATCATCGAGACATTGCGGCTGCACCAGGGCCTGAGCCGGCAAGCCGCGCGTGCGCGCACGCTCGAGATGCTGGAACTCGTCGGCATCCCGGAGCCCGCCCGTCGCATCGACGATTACCCGCATCACCTGTCCGGGGGGCAGCGGCAGCGCGTCATGATCGCCACGGCCGTGGCCTGCCAGCCCCGGCTGCTGATCGCCGACGAGCCCACGACGGCGCTGGACGTCACGGTGCAGGCGCGCATCCTGGAACTGCTCGATCGGCTGCGGCGGGACTTGTCGATGGGCCTGCTGCTGATCACCCATGACCTGGGGGTGGTGTCGCAGTGGGCGGACCGCGTGCTGGTCATGTTCGATGGCCAGTGCGTGGAGGAGGGCGCGGCAGGCGAGGTCTTCGCGCATCCACGACATGCCTATGCCCGCGGGCTGCTGGGGGCGTCGCTGCACGCAGGCAAGGAAGCGCACTACACGGCGGGTCTGCTGCCCGAGATCCATCGTGTCGTGGACCCCGCCACCGGCGAGCGCGGATTCGAACTGGTGACGCCTGCGCGGGGGTCGCGCCAGACACCGGACGAGCCTGCCTGGCGCAGGGGGCATGCCGTCGTGCGTGACGCGAGCCGTATGCCCGCGCCCGGCGATGCGGCGGTGCAGGGCAGGCTTGGGCGCGATGCCGCGAGCACGCCACCCATCCTGCTGTCCGTCCAGGGTCTTCGGACCTCCTATGCCAGGCGCGACGGCGGAATGTTCCACGCCGTCGATGACGTGTCCTTCGAGATCACGCGTGGCGAATCGCTGGGCCTCGTGGGCGAGTCCGGTTGCGGCAAGTCCAGCCTGTCGCGCACGCTGATGCGTCTGATTCCTGCCTCGGGCGGACGCATCCTTTTCGATGGTGTCGACATCGCGGCCTTGAGCGAGCGCCAGTTCAAGCCCTGGCGACCGCGCATCCAGATGGTGTTCCAGGACCCTTTCGCGTCGCTCAATCCGCGTCGCAACGTGCACGATGCCCTGGATGCCGTGCTGTCGCTGCACGGCGAAAAGGACCGCGCGCGCCGCCGCCAGCGCATCGCGCAGGTCCTGGACCGTGTCGGCCTGCCGGCATCGGCTGCCGCGCGCTTTCCGCACGAGTTCTCGGGCGGGCAGCGCCAGCGCATCGGCATCGCCCGGGCGCTGATCGTGCGCCCCGACCTCCTGATCCTGGATGAGCCCGTCTCCGCATTGGACGTCTCGATCCAGGCGCAGATCCTGAACCTGCTGGTGGAGCTCAAGCAGGAATTCGGTCTGTCCTACCTCTTCATCTCGCACGACCTGTCGGTCGTGCGCTACATCGCGGACCGTGTGATGGTGATGCACGGTGGCCGCATCGTGGAAGAAGGCAGTCACGATCGCATCTGGCACGCGCCCCGGCATGCGTACACCCGGACGTTGATCGCCGCCGTGCCGCGGCCGCTGCCGGATGCCGGATCTGCGGGCGCCGTGAGACAGGCCGCCTAGCTCGGGCGGCCACGGTGTGCACCGGGCCGGCGCCGCTTGCCAGGGACAGGGGCACGCCGGCCTTCATGGGTGTGCGTCGCGAAACCTGCGTCATCCCTGCTCCTGGTGAACGTGTGCGGCGCCGGGCGCGCCAGTGCAACGATTCCAGGAGCGGGGTCTCCGTCAACCCACCAATGGCTGGTAGTCAGCCTGTCTGGCGCGCAAGCCAGGGCATGCGACCGATGCGCGCGGCCTCGAACGATCGGATGGTGTCGGCGTGGCGCAGGGTCAGTTCGATGTCGTCGAGTCCGTTGAAGAGGCAGTGCTTGCGAAACGGCTCGATCTCGAATGCAAAGCGTGCCGTGTCCGACACGATGACGCGCTGCTCGCCAAGGTCGATCGTAAAGGCCGTGCCAGGCGCGCCGAGCACGTGGGCGAACAGGGCGTCGACCTGCTCGGCGGGCAGCACGATCGGCAGCAGGCCGTTCTTGAAGCAGTTGTTGAAGAAGATGTCGGCGTAGCTTGGCGCGATGATGGCCCGAAAGCCGTATTGCGCCAGCGCCCAGGGCGCATGCTCGCGGCTGGAGCCACAACCGAAGTTCTCGCGGCCGAGCAGGATGCTGGCGCCGGCGTATGCGGGCTGGTTCAGGACGAAGTCGGGGTTGGGCGTGCGTGCAAGCGGGTCCATGCCGGGCTCGCCACGATCCAGGTAACGCCAGGCGTCGAACAGGTGGGGGCCGAATCCCGTGCGATGGATGGATTTCAGGAACTGCTTGGGAATGATCGCGTCGGTGTCGACGTTGGCGCGATCGAGCGGGGCCACGCGGCCCTGGTGACAGGTGAAGGCTTGCATGTGGGATCTTCCGAAAGGCGTCAGGCGAGTTCGCGGATATCGACGAAATGTCCGTACAGGGCGGCGGCGGCAGCCATGGCCGGGCTGACCAGATGGGTGCGGCCGCCGGCGCCCTGGCGGCCTTCGAAGTTGCGGTTGCTGGTGCTGGCGCAGCGCTCGCCGGGCTCCAGGCGGTCGGCGTTCATGGCCAGGCACATGCTGCAGCCCGGCTCGCGCCAGGCAAAGCCCGCGGCCGTGAAGACGTCATGCAGGCCTTCGCGTTCAGCCTGCGCCTTAACCTGGCCCGAGCCCGGCACGACCATCGCGAGCTTCACGCCGGGCGCCACGCGACGGCCCAGGCGCTGCACCACGGCCGCGGCCTCGCGCAGGTCCTCGATCCGGCTGTTGGTGCACGAGCCGACGAACACCTTGTCCACGCGGATGTCGGTGATGGCCTGCTCCGGCGCCAGCCCCATGTAGTGCAACGCGCGCTCGATGGCGCCACGGCGCGTGGCATCCGGTTCGGCCGCGGGGTCGGGCACCTTGGCACAGACGGGCAGCACCATCTCGGGGCTGGTGCCCCAGGTCACCTGCGGCGGGATGTCGGCCGCATCCAGCGTGATGACGGCATCGAAGTGCGCGCCGTCGTCCGAGCGCAGCGTGCGCCAGTGCGCCACGGCCTGGTCCCATTCGGCACCGGACGGCGCAAAGGGCCGGCCCTCGAGATAGGCGAGCGTGGTGTCGTCCACCGCGACCAGTCCCGCGCGCGCCCCGGCCTCGATCGCCATGTTGCACACTGTCATGCGGCCTTCCATGCTCATGGCACGCACGGCGCTGCCCGCGAACTCGATGGTGTAGCCGGTGCCGCCGGCCGTGCCGATGCGCCCGATGACGGCCAGCACCACGTCCTTGGGCGTGACGCCCGCGCCCAGCGCGCCGTCGACCTGCACGAGCATGTTCTTCGCCTTGCGCGCGAGCAGGGTCTGGGTCGCCATGACGTGCTCGACCTCGCTCGTGCCGATGCCGTGCGCGAGCGCGCCGAACGCCCCGTGGGTGGACGTGTGCGAGTCCCCACAGACCACGGTCATGCCCGGCAGGGTGGCGCCGGTTTCGGGGCCGACGACGTGCACGATGCCCTGGTTCGGGTCACGAAAGGGGTAGTACACCGCAGCGCCGAACGCCGCGATGTTGGCGTCGAGTGTCTCGAGCTGCTGCCGGCTGATCGGGTCTTCGATGCCGGCATAGCCCCGGTCCCACCCGGTCGTGGGGGTGTTGTGGTCGGCCGTGGCGACCACGCTGCTGATGCGCCAGAGCTTGCGATCGGCCAGGCGCAGGCCTTCGAAGGCCTGCGGGCTGGTGACTTCGTGCACCAGGTGGCGATCGATGTAAAGGAGGGCCGTGCCGTCCTCTTCGGTATGGACGACGTGATCGTCCCAGAGCTTGTCGTAGAGCGTGCGTGCAGCCATGGCGGGTTCCTTCTGGTGGTGGGGGCGGATTCGATCACCCGATGCCCGATGGTAGCCATGTCCTTACGTGCTATGTTCGATGTTTTGACACTGTTTGATTGCTGAATCGGCATGGCTAAATCCCTCGACATCGTGACCCTGCGGCTTTTCGTCGCGGTCTGCGAAGAAGGCAGCATTGCGCGCGCGGCCGAGCGCGAGGCCCTGGTCGCGTCCGCCGTCAGCCGGCGCATCGCGGCGGTCGAAGACCAGATCGGCGCGCCGCTCCTGCTGCGCGGGCGGCGCGGGATCCGGCCATCGCCCGCCGGCGAGACGCTGCTGCGCCAGGCGCGCGAGATCCTGCGCGCCCTGGACCGGCTGCAGGCCGATCTCGGCGAGTACGCGAGCGGCGTGCAAGGCCACGTGCGCGTGGTGGCCACCACCGCCGTCCTTGCCGAAGACCTGGCCGAGGACATCGGCACCTTCCTCGCCGAACACCCGCAGGTGCAGGTATCGACCGACGAGCGCGTCAGCCCCGAGGTGCTGCGCGCCGTGCGCGACGGCGCGGCCGACGTCGGCGTGCTGTGGGATGCGAGCGACACCGGCGAGCTGGCGGTGGCGCCGTACCGGCGCGACGCGCTCTGCCTGGCGGTGCGCCGCGACCATGCCCTGGCGCATGCCACCGCGGTGAGCTTCGAGACCGCGTTGGCCCACACGGCGGTCGGCGTGGCCCCCGGTGGCATGGTCGACACACTGCTGCGCCGCGAGGCCGCCCGGCTTGGCCGGCCGCTGGTGCAGCGCGTGCAGGTGTCGGGCATCGACGCCGCCGTGCGTTTCGTGGCCGCAGGCCTGGGGCCCGCGGTGCTGCCGCGCGAGGCCGCGATCGGCCACGGCAAGGCCAGCGAGCTGGCCTTCATCCCTCTGGCCGAGGCATGGGCCCAACGCCAGTTCGTGGTGGTGACGCGCGATGCGAAGGATCTGGCTGCGCCCGTGCTGTGGCTGGTGCGGCACCTGACGGCGCGGGCCGCGTCATAGACCCGTGCGTGGCACGCTGCGCGGGCGTCAGGCCGGCTGGAAGATGACCCCGTAGTCGCACTGCTCCTGTGCCAGCCGGGCGATGGCGGCGATCAGCGTGCTCTGGCGCTCGCTTCGGAACACGGCGGCGTAAGGCGCTGGTGGCAGGGCCGGGGAGACGCTCAGGATCTGGAGGGCACCAGACTCGACCATCGGCGCCAGGCATCGGCGCGGCAGGTAGCTGATGCCTGCACCGGACATCGTCAGGCCGATCATTGCCACGAGGCTGGTGCTGAACACGCGGTTCCCCGGCTCGATGCCGATCGATTGCATCCAGCGTTGATACAGCCGGCCCGTGCCCGATCGCTCGTCCTGGGTCAGCAGCCGGTCGCGGGCCAGGTCCTGCATGCGCAGGCGCTTGCGCCCCAGGCGGCCCGGCCTGCACATCCAGGCGTGTTCGACCATGCCGACGTGCAGCGACTGCAGGCGGCGATCCTCGAACACGTCGGGGACGACCATAATGTCGACCTGGTCGTCCAGCAACCGGTCGTGCAGTGTCAGGCTGGCATCCACCTGCGGTTCGATGATCAGCCGCGGGTAGGCTGCCTGGATCGCGCTGACCCAGCGCGGCAGCCACGTCATGGCCGTCAGTTCGGTCACGCCGATGCGCACGTGTCGCTCCAGGACCTGCGGCTGGACGATCTGCTCCACGGCAGCGTCGCGCTGTTCGAGAAGGCGCCGGGCAAGCAGGAACATTTCCTCGCCTTTCTCGGTCAGCCTGGCGCGATGTGCGCTGCGATCGAAAAACGGTGTCTGCAACAGGGATTCCAGTTCCTGCACGCGTTTGGACACGGCCGACTGCGTCGTGTGCAGGCGCTGGGCAGCCTGTGCGAACCCGCCCGCCTGCACGACCCAGAAGAACGCCTCGAGCTGTTTGAACGTCATCATGGCAAGCCCCTGCGGCGTGGATATTCATCTCTGAATGGAATATATCCCGATTCCTATTTATCGCTTTTATCGATGGAGGCTTCGTTCAAGAATACGTGCAACGTGATCGCGGCTGCCGCGACCACCGTCACGGAGACTTCACGAATGCTTCTGAGCGAAGAAGAGACCGCCATGCTCGATGGCGACAAAGGCGCTGCAGTCCAGAAAGCCATGCAGATCCTGGTGGCCCTGGGCGACAGCTTTGGTGCCGAGCGGCTGGTGCCGGTGAACAATGTCCACATGGCGGGCTCCTCCGTCCTGGTGGCCGAGGAAGCCGGCACCCGTTTCGTCGAGGACATTCGCCAGCAGGGCGGCACGTTCGTGACGCGTGTCACGACCAATCCGACGGCAGTCGACCCGACGCAATGGCGCGAGATCGGCATCCCCGAATCGGACAGTGTGCTGCAGACGCGCCTGACCGACGCCTATGCCGGCATGGGCGCGAACACCTGCAATACCTGTATTCCGTATCTGACGGGCAACATGCCGCGCTTTGGCGAGCACATGGCCTGGGGCGAGTCGTCGGCCGTGGTGTTCGCCAATTCGGTGTGCGGGGCGCGCACGAATCGCGAGGGGGGGCCAAGCGGGCTGGCATCGGCCCTGACCGGGCGTACGCCCGAGTACGGCTTTCATCTGCAGGAGAACCGTTACGGCAAGCTGTTGGTGCGGATCGAGACCCCGCTGCGTGACATGACCGACTACGGCACCCTGGGCTACTTCGCGGGGCGGGCAGCGGGGCAGGACACGCCGGTCTTCACCGGCATGCCCCTTCAGCCCACGCTGGAAGAGCTCAAGGCGCTGAGCGCGGCGCTGGCCTCGTCCGGGTCGGTGAGCATGTTCCACGCCGTGGGCATCACGCCGGAAGCGCCCTCGGAGCACGCCGCGTTCGGGGGCCGCGCGCCGCAGCAGGTGCTGGTGTTCGGTGAGGCCGAGAAGGCCGCGGCCGAGGCCGCCTTGAACCGCGAGCCCTCGGATCACGTGGACTGGATCCTCGTGGGCTGCCCCAACGCGTCGGTGCAGGAGATCCGCGAGGTCGCCGATGCCCTGCGCGGCAAGACCGTGGCGCCGGGCGTCACGCTCTGGGTGACGACCTCGGGCAGCATGTACGCCATGGCCGAGCGCAATGGCTACATCGACACCATCGTGCAGGCGGGCGGCGTCGTGGTGCGCGAGACCTGTCCGTTTCTTGCGCGCAGCCGGGTGATCGCGCCCACCAAAGGCTATCGCACGCTCACCACCAACTCGGCCAAGATGGCCTTCTATGCGCCAGGGCAGTTCGGCTTGCCCACGCATTACGGCAACCTGCAGCGGGTCATGCAGGCCGCCGTCGACGGTGTGTGGAGGTGAGCTCCATGGGCCAACGCACATTCGTCCTGAGAGGACGCAAGATCGTCACGGGCAAGGCAAGCGGCATTGCCGTCGTCACGCGCGAGGCCATCAGCTTCAACGGTGGCGTGGACAACATGACGGGCATCGTCACCGAGCCCGGGCATGACATCGAAGGTGTGAACATCGCCGGCAAGGTGCTCGTCTTCCTGACCGGGAAGGGCTCGACCGGCGGCTCCTACAAGATCTACGACATGGTCTCGCGGGGGACGGCGCCCGTTGCCTTCGTGCAGGTGAGCCCGGAAGGCGTCACCACCATTGGCGCCATCATCGGCAACATCCCCGCCGTGGCGGGCCTGGACCAGGATCCCACCCAGGTCATCACCACGGGCGACTTCGTCGAGGTGGATGCGGATGCCGGCACGGTCAGCATAAGAACCCAAGAGGAGACAACCCCATGAACCCGAAACTGCTTTCCTGCCTTGGTCTGGCAGGCTGTCTGGTCGCGGCGGGCACCGCCGCGCATGCGCAGGCCTGGCCCACCAAGACCGTGACGATGGTGGTGCCTTTCGCCCCAGGCGGCAGCACCGACGCCACGGCACGGCTTCTGGCGCAACGACTTGGTCAGGAGCTTGGCCAGCAGGTCATTGTCGAAAACAAGGCGGGCGCGGGCAGCAACATCGGCTCGGCCTATGCCGCCCGGGCGAGCGCAGACGGCTATACCGTGCTGTTCGCATCCAGTGCGATCGCTGCGAACATGTCGCTGTATCGCAATCCGGGGTTCGATCTTCGCAAGGACTTGAAGCCGGTGTCCCAGGTGGCATGGATCCCCAACGTCCTGACGGTGAACACGCAGTTCCCCGCGACCTCGCTCCAGCAGTTCGTCGATCATGTGCAGCAGCGCAAGAGCGACGTGAACTACGGCTCGGCCGGCAGCGGCTCGGCATCGCATCTGTCCGGCGCGCTCTTCAACAGCATGGCCAATGGCAGCATGCAGCACGTCGCGTATCGCGGCGGTGCGCCAGCCAATGCCGATCTCATGGGTGGACAGGTCCAGGCCGTGTTTTCCCCGCTGGTCGAGGTGCTGCCCTTCATCGAAGGCGGATCGCTGCGGGCGCTGGGCGTGACCACGCAGGGCCGCGCAGCGCGCCTGCCAGACGTGCCAGCCATCGCCGAGGCGCTGCCGGGCTTCGAGGTCGCGCTCTGGAATGGCGTGTTCGTGCCGGCGGGCACGCCCCCCGCCGTGGTCGACACGCTGGCGCAGGCCATCGGCCGTGCCGTCAGCCATCCGGCGCTGAGCAAAACGCTCACCGACCAGGGTTCCACGCCCGTGGGCAACGCGCCGGCGGCATTCGAGGCGATCGTTGCGCAGGAAATCGACAAGTGGGCCCGCCTCGTCGAGATCTCCGGCGCGGCGGTGGATTAGCGGGCTTTCCCGTCGCCCCGCCGGCTGTCGCACCGGGATGGCGCGCCCGCCGGCTGTCGCGGATCCGCGGCGCGTTGGCTGGGCGCGCCGCCCGCGGCGTCAGACAGCCGCCATGTGGGCTTCGCCTTAGCGCACCCTCGGCCTGCGCTGGGCCTGCAGCCAGGCCACGGCCGCATCCACCAGCGGATGGTGGCGCTCGGTGTTCCAGGCCAGCGCGGCCGTCACCACCATCACGCGCTCTTTCAGGGGGCGCACGACGACATTCTCCGGCGCGAGGCGCCGCATGGATGCCGGCACCAGGGCCACGCCCTGACCACAACCGACGTAGGCGATCTGTGACGTGACGGTGCGCACCTCGTGGGTGATGCGCGGGGCGAAGCCATGCGCGCGGCAGACGGCCGTGAGCATGTCGAAGTACATCGGACTGACCTGGCGTGCGGACATCACCAGCTGTTCGTCGGCAAGCGAGCGCAAGCGTACGCGCGGCAGTGCCGCCAGGGCATGCCCCTTGGGCAGGGCCACGGCCAGCCGATCCTCGGTCAGCGGCAACGTGGAGATGGCGCCACCCACCTCGCCGTCCAGCCGCACGAAGGCGAGGTCGAGCTCGCCGGCTTCCAGCCGGGGCACCGCCTCCACGCTGTCGATTTCCTGCACCAGCAGGGTGAGGTGCGGGTGGCTGTGCCGCAAGGCGTCCAGCAGGGCAGGCACGGTGTCCAGCATGGCCGAGGTGATCGCCCCGATGTGCAGGACGCCCGACTGGCCCGAGGCGACTTCGCGCACGACGCGCTCCAGCCGGCCGGCCTGTTCGACGAACTGGCGGACCGCGGGCAGGATCGCGGCACCCGCGGGGCTCAGTTGCGTGCCCTGGCGCGAGCGCTCGAATAGCTGCATGCGCAGGGCATGTTCGAGCACCTTGATCTGCTCGGTCAGGGGCGGCTGCGACATGTTCAGGCGTTTGGCCGCGCGCCCGAAGTGCTGTTCCTCGGCCACCGCAAGAAACATCCAGAGCTGGCGAATCAACCGGAAATCGATGCGCGTGTCGAGCATGGGGCGCGGGCTCCGTATTAGCAAATTCGTATCACGATGATCTTGGATTGGAATTTTACAGATCACGCGTTCAGGGCGATGCTGTTCGTCATCCGAACCCCGGGAGCCCCCCTCATGTCGAATTCCCTGCTTGACCGCCTTGCCTCGCTGGACACCAACACGGTGTCCGACGCCCTGGATTTCCTGGGTCTGCCGGGCGCCACCGTCGGGCTGCGCCCGCTGTGGGACTGCCCGAAGGTGACGGGGCGCGCCAGCACCATTCAACTTGGACCGAAGACGGATGCGAAGCCGGCGGTGCACCTGATCTCGCCCGTCGTCGACGCCGTGACAACGGCCGATCGGGTGCTTGTGATCGCTGGCGGCGCCCAGGGCATTTCCTGCTGGGGCGACATCCTGGCCAACGCCGCGCGCGCCAGGCGGATTCGCGGCTCGGTGATCGACGGGCTGAGCCGCGACATCGAAGGCAGCGAGTCCATCGGCTACCCGGTGTATGGCCGTGGCGTGACCATGATCAGCGCGCGCAACCGCGTGGTGCAGATCGATTCGGGCAAGCCCGTGCAGATGGCCGGCGTGACCGTGCACGAGGACGACTTCGTGATCGCCGACCGATGCGGGACGGTATTCGTGCCCGCCGCGCGCATCGAGGCCGTGCTGGACCTGGCCGAGCGCATCGCGCGGCGCCAGGACGGGATGGTGGCCGCGGTGCGCGCCGGCCGCTCGGTGGCCGAGGTGATGCACGACACGGAATTCGACGCCATTCAGACGCAGTGACACAGGAGACTTCCATGAGCCATCGCAACACGCAGACCGCCGAGGACCAGGCGCTGGTCGCCCTGTTCGAGGGGTTGGACACCCCGGCCGTCTCCGACGCCCTGGACAGGCTCGGCATCCACGGCCAGGCCCTAGGCATCATGCCGCTCACCGATGACAGCCGCACGGTGGTTGGCCCGGCCTTCACGGTCAAGTACGTGCCGGCGAGCGATCCCCCCGGGACGGTGGGCGATTTCATCGATGACGTGGCCTCGGGCGACGTGGTGGTGATCGACAACGACGGGCGCACCGACTGCACGGTGTGGGGCGACATCCTGACTCAGTACGCCGGGTCGCGCGCCATTGCCGGCACGGTGATCGACGGGGTGTGCCGCGACGTGGGCAGGGCGATAGCCGACGGATATCCGGTGTTCAGCGCGGGGCGCTTCATGCGCACGGGCAAGGATCGGGTGCAGGTCGAATCCGTCAACCACACGGTTGCGATCGGCTCGGTGCGCGTGGCCAGCCGCGACATCGTCGTGGCCGACGCCAACGGCGTGGTGATCGTGCCGCGTGCGCGGGCGCGTGACGTGGCGCAGGCAGCCCGCCGCATCGAGGATGCCGAGTCGCGCATCCGCGAGCAGATCGCCGGGGGCAGGACGCTGGGCGAGGCGCGTGCGGCGCTCGGCTATCACACGTTGCAGACCAAGGCATAGAGGATGACGATGACCATGCAAGCATCGCATGACGAGGACGTGCTGGCCCTGGCCCGTCGCCTGGGCACGTCCACGCTGTTCGAGGCGAGTGGCCTCGCGACGAGCTCGGTCGACCCGGCCATTGCCACGGTGTGGGCGGGCGCCTGCGTGGCGGGCCCCGCGTATCCGCTGCGCTGTCACCCCGCCGATAACCTGGCCATCCACATTGCCATGGAGCGGGCACCCCGGGGAAGCGTGCTCGTGGTGGACGCCGGCGGCTTCGTGGCCGGTTACTGGGGCGAGGTCCTGACGGTGGCGGCCGAGGCCGCGGGCATCCAGGCCCTGGTGATCGATGGCGGTGTGCGTGACGTTGCCGCGCTGCGGGCGCGGCGCTTCCCGGTGTTCAGCCGCGGCATCTCAATGCGCGGGACGATCAAGGCCAGCGCACCGTCCGTCGGCAGCCCGATCCAGCTGGCCGGCACGCCGGTCGTCGCGGGCGATCTGGTCGTGGCCGACGACGATGGCGTGCTGGTGATCCCGGCCGGCCACGTGCAGGCCACGCTGCGGGAGGGCCAGGCGCGAACGGACAAGGAGGAGGCGATGATGCAGGCGCTTCGCGAAGGACAGAGCACGCTGGCCCTGATGGGGCTGACCGCGTGGAGGCAACAGGCATGACGAATGGACAGCCGTTTCTGAACCGGTTCCTGGCCGAGGCCAGGCCGTCGGCCACGTACCAGATGATGGACCGCGTCGCGGCACGGCGGGCGTCGGGCGCGCAGGTGATCTCGCTCAGTGCGGGCGAGCCCGACTTCGATACGCCAGAGCACGTGCGCGAGGCTGGCATCGCGGCGATCCGCGCGGGCCAGACGCGCTACACCCAGGTGGCCGGCATGCGCGCGCTGCGCGAAGCCGTCGCCGCGAAGTTCCAGCGCGACAATGGCCTGGCGGTGCGCTGGCAGGACACGCTCGTGTGCAGCGGTGGCAAGCAGGTGATCTTCAACGCGCTGGCCGCCACGCTCAACGAGGGCGATGAAGTCATCGTGCCCGCGCCTTACTGGGTGAGCTATCCCGAGATCGTGCAGCTGTGCGGCGCGCGGCCCGTGGCGGTGGCCTGCGGCGCCGGGCACGGATTCAAGCTCACGCCTGCCGCCCTGCACGCAGCCATCACGCCGCGCACGCGCTGGCTGATCCTGAATTCGCCGGGCAATCCGACCGGGGCCGTCTACAGGCATGACGAGCTGCTGGCGCTGGCCGAGGTCCTGCTCGCTCATCCGCAGGTGCTGGTGCTGTCGGACGACATCTACGAGCACCTGATCTTCGATGGCCTGGCGTTCGCCACGCTGGCCCAGGTGGAGCCGCGCCTGCGTGATCGCGTGCTGACGATGAACGGCGTGTCCAAGGCCTACGCGATGACGGGCTGGCGCATCGGCTTTGGCACCGGCCCCGCATGGTTGATCGATGCGATGGAGAAGCTGCAGGGACAGCAGACGTCCGGCGCGTGCACGATCTCGCAGCATGCCGCCCTGGCGGCGCTGACCGGACCGCAGGATGTCGTGACCCGATCGCGCGCGGTCTTCCAGCGGCGCCGCGATGCCGTGGTGGCCGCACTGAATGCGGCGCCGGGCCTGGAGTGCGCCGTGCCGCAAGGGGCGTTCTATGCGTTCGCCTCGTGCCAGGCCCTGCTGGGCCGCGAGACACGGGGTGGGGCGCGCCTGGAAACGGACGAGGACGTGGCCATGGCCCTGCTCGATGAGGCCGGCGTGGCGACCGTGCACGGCAGCGCTTTCGGCCTGGGGCCGTACCTACGCATCGCGTATGCGCTGGACGATGCCTCGTTGCAGCGCGCGTGCGCGGCGATCCGGGATTTCTGCCTGACGCTGGAGGGCTGAGGCCGGGTGCAGGGCGCGAGCGGCGCCCTGCATGAACCGGATCTCGAGGCTGTCTGGTTGGGGCTGGATGCAAGCCCGGGGCGGCGCTCCTGCCATTTGTAGTATGATAGTTTGATCCAATAAATACAAAGCTCTGGCTGTGGAATTCTTTCGAGACGACGCCTCCATTACCCCGCGCCGACCCCAATGTGTCGCGCTTGACTGGGGCACCAGTTCCCTTCGCGCCTATCTGCTGTCCGACATCGGTGAAGTGATCGCCAAGCGCAGCAATGACTGCGGCATCATGAACCTGCCGGGCGACGAGACGCAGTCGCGCGAAGCGCGCTTTGCCCAGGCCCTGTGGGCGGTGGCGGGCGACTGGCTGAGCCAGCCTGCGACCTCGCGGCACGTGGTGTCCTGCGGCATGGTGGGCAGTGCCCAGGGCTGGCGCGAGGCCGCGTATCTGGCGCTGCCGGCGACCACCGATCAGCTGGCGGGCGCTCTTGTCGCGCTGGACGCCGGTCGTGGCGTGACCCTGCACATCGCGCCGGGCCTCATCCAGCACGGCGAGCTGCCCAATGTCATGCGCGGCGAGGAAACGCAGATCGCTGGGGTGCTCGCGCGCCTGCAGGAATACGGCCAGGACGCCTCGGCGCGCTGGCTGATCGGCCTGCCGGGCACGCACAGCAAGTGGGTGCGGGTGGAGCAGGGGGTGATCTCGCACTTCGACACCTTCATGACCGGCGAAATGTTCGGACTTTTGTCGCGCCACAGCGTGCTGGGCCGCACGATGTCGGAGCAGGCGCTGCCCGATGACGACACGGATGCGCGCGCCGCCTTCGATCGCGGCTTTCGCACGGCGCTCTCCGATCTGGGCGGGCGTGGCGTGCTGTCGACGATCTTCAGCAGCCGCACGCTGGGCCTGACCCAGGTGCTGTCCGGTGCCGAGCAGCGCGACTATCTGTCGGGCCTGCTGATCGGGCACGAGATCCGCGGCCTGACCGCGGCGCTGCCGCCGGCGTGGCGCGATGCGCGCGTGGCGGTGGTCGGCAACACCGGTCTGTGCCAGCGCTATCAGCGCGTGCTGGCCGACCGCGGCATGCATGCGATTTTTGTGGACGAAGGCGCGACCGTGCGTGGGCTGTGGGCGCTTGCCTGCGCCATGCCGCGTGGCGTCTGATTTCTGGCACGGAGCCATCCTTTCATGACTTCCTCCATTGTCGATCGCTTTCACGGCGCTCTGACCGAGACCGGCCTCGTGGCCATCCTGCGCGGCGTGCAGCCCGACGAGGTCGTGGCCATCGGCCAGGACCTGTATGACGCTGGCTTTCGACTGATCGAGGTGCCGCTGAATTCGCCGCAGCCCCTGGTCAGCATCGAGCGCCTGGTGGCCGCGCTGCCGGCCGATGCCATCGTGGGCGCCGGCACGGTGCTGAACACGGACGCGGTGCGCGACGTGCACGCGGCGGGCGGTCGCCTGGTGGTGATGCCGCACGCCGACCTCGCGGTCGTGCGCGCGGCGCGCGAGCGCGACATGGCCGTGACACCGGGCGTGGCCACGCCTACGGAGGCCTTCGCGGCCATCCACGCGGGTGCCACCGGCATCAAGGCCTTTCCGGCCGAACAGATCGCCCCTGCCGTGGTGAAGGCCTGGCGTGCGGTGCTGCCCGCGGGCATTCCCGTGGTGCCGGTGGGCGGCATCACCCCCGACAACATGGGACCTTATCTTGCCGCCGGCGCGAATGGCTTCGGCCTGGGCTCGGCGCTGTACCGCAAGGGCGATGGCGCCGCGGTGGTGGCCGCCAATGCCCGGGCCTTCGTCACGTCCTGGCGCGCGTTGCGCGCCGGCTGACCGTCCCTCGCATCGACCCGCACGCCAACGCCTGCCCGTCCCGATCCCCCGCGCACGCCTGCGCGCCAGACCTGCCAAGCCAGACCATGAAGATCACCAGCCTGAAGACGTACAACGTGCCGCCGCGGTGGCTGTTCCTGAAAATCGAGACCGACACGGGCATCGTCGGATGGGGCGAGCCCATCCTGGAGGGCCGCGCGCACAGCGTGGCCGCGGTCGTCGAGGAGATGGCCGACTATCTGGTGGGCCGCGACCCGCGCCTCATCGAAGACCACTGGACGGTGCTGTACCGTGGCGGCTTCTATCGTGGCGGCGGTCTGCACATGAGCGCGCTGGCCGGCATCGACCAGGCCTTGTGGGACATCAAGGGCAAGGCCCTGGGCACCTCGGTCGCCGACCTGCTGGGCGGCCCGGTGCGCCACAGCATGCGGGTGTACTCGTGGATCGGCGGCGACCGCCCGGCGGACACGGCGCGTGCCGCGCGTGATGCCGTGGATCGCGGGTTCACCGCCGTGAAGATGAACGGCACCGAGGAAATGCAGTACATCGACACCTTCGACAAGGTGACCGCGGCCATCGCCAACGTGCAGGCCGTGCGCGATGCCGTCGGCCCGGACGTGGGCATCGGCGTGGACTTCCATGGCCGCGTGCACAAGCCCATGGCCAAGGTGCTGATCCGCGAGCTCGCGCCGTTCAACCTGATGTTCATCGAAGAGCCGATCCTGTCCGAGAACTACGAGGCGCTGAAGGAACTCGCGCCGATCTCGAGCGCGCCGATCGCCCTGGGCGAGCGCCTTTTCTCGCGCTGGGAGTTCAAACACATCCTGTCGCAGGGGTACGTGGACATCATCCAGCCGGATGCCTCGCATGCGGGCGGCATCACCGAATGCCGCAAGATCGCCGCGATGGCCGAGGCCTATGACGTCGGCCTTGCGCTGCACTGCCCGCTCGGGCCGATCGCGCTGGCCGCCTGCCTGCAACTGGATGCGGTGTGCTACAACGCGTTCATCCAGGAACAGAGCCTGGGTATCCACTACAACGCCAGCAACGACCTGCTCGACTATGTCAGCAACCGCGAGGTCTTTGCCTACGAGGATGGCTACGTGAAGATTCCGCAAGGCCCGGGACTGGGTGTCGAGGTCGATGAGGCCTATGTGCAGGAGCGCGCCGAGGTCGGCCATCGCTGGCGCAACCCCATCTGGCGTCATCGCGACGGCAGCCTGGCGGAGTGGTAGACGTGGCCACCTACTCGGGACGCAGCCTGCATGGTCAGGTCGTGCATGAGCTGGGGCGGCGCATCGGCTGCGGCCGCTACCCGGAAAGCACGGTATTGCCGAACGAGGAAGATCTGGCGCTGGAGCTGGACGTCAGCCGCACGGCGCTGCGCGAGGCCACGAAGGTGCTGGTCGCCAAGGGCCTGCTGGATGTGAAGCCGCGCGTGGGCATGCGGGTGCGCCCGCGCTCGACGTGGAATCTGCTGGATCCCGACGTCCTGGCCTGGCGCAGTGTGCTGGGTCCGGAGCCGGACTTCTTGCTGGAACTCGCGGAAGTGCGCGAGGCGCTGGAACCGGGGGCCGCCGCACTGGCGGCGCGCAAGCGCACCCCGGCGCAGTTGAAGGTCGTGCTGGACTGCTGCGCGCGCATGGCGGCGGCCCGCACGGAAGCCGAGTGGGTGGCGGCGGACCTGGATTTCCACCGGGCCGTGCTGGCCGCGACCGGCAACGCCATGCTCAACACCCTGGGGGCGGTGATTGCTGTCGCCCTGGAAGGGATCCTGGTGCGCAACGCCGAGCGGGCAGGGCGTTATGACCTGTCCATGCCCGAGCACCAGGCCATTGCCAGCGCCATCGAGCGTCAGGACGAACCCGGCGCGTACGCGGCCATGCACAAGATGCTGTCCGAAGCGCGGGGTCGCCTGCCGGAGCCGGTCGCCACGGTGTGAATCAGCAGGCAAGCAGCAAGCGTGGTGGCCGTCCGTTTGCGGTCGCCATTCGTAGGATGATATTTTTATAAGCCAATATCACGGACGGGCCGGGCGAGTCTGCATCCGCCGCCGCCGTGATCCGCAGGAGGAACCATGAACTACCGCATGATCACTGCCGCCGGCTTCGCGCTGGCGACCACGCTGTCCCTGGGCGCCGTGCAGGCCGCCGAGTACCCGACCCGAGCCATCGAACTGGTGGTCCCGACCGCCGCCGGTGGCGGCACCGACGCCGTGGCGCGCGCCTTTGCCGAAGCCGCCCGTCCGCACCTGGGCCAGGCCCTGGGCGTGGTCAACAAGCCCGGTGGCGGCACCGCCATCGGCACGGCCGACGTGGCCAAGGCCCGTCCGAACGGCTACAAGCTCGGCATGGTCGTGGTCGAGATGGCCATTCTGCCCAGCCTGGGCCTGGCCCCGTTCAAGACCAGCGACCTGACGCCCATCGCCCGCGTGAACGCCGATCCGGCGGCCGTCACGGTGCGTGCCGACTCGCCCTGGAAGACCCTGGAAGAGTTCAACGCCCACGTGGCGCAGAACCCCGGCAAGGTGCGCGTGGGCAACGCCGGCACCGGCTCGATCTGGCATCTGGCGGCCATCGCCTACGAGCAGAAGATCGACAGCAAGTTCAGCCACATCCCCTACGATGGCGCGGCGCCGGCCGTGACCGCGTTGCTGGGTGGCCACATCGAAGCCGTCACCGTGAGCCCGGCCGAAGTGGCCTCGCACGTGTCGTCCGGCGCGCTGCGCACGCTGGCCGTGATGGCTGACGAGCGCGCCAAGGGCTTCGAGGAAGTGCCCACGCTCAAGGAACAGGACATCGATCTGTCGATCGGCACCTGGCGCGCGCTGGTCGGCCCCAAGGGCCTGCCGGATGACGTGGTCAACACGCTGCGCGAAGCCTCGCGCAAGGCCAGCGAAGACCCCGAGTTCATTGCCGTGCTGGACCGTCTGAACCTGGGCCGCGTCTTCGATGATGCGGATGCGTTCAAGGCAAGCCTGGCGGAAGAAGAAGCCATGTATGCCAAGCTGATCCAGGACCTGGGCCTGCGTCGCTGACCCTCATCAAGACCTCGACTGCCCGCCTTTTGGCGGGCAGTTTTCATGCAGACGCGGAATAAATCGTGTTGACTGAAAAGACAGCCGGCGGCATCGCCGGATTGCTGGCGATCGTGAGCGGCGCGGCCGCCGTCATCGCCGCCCGAAGTTTCCCGCCGAGCTTCACCGACACCGACGTGGGTCCGAGCATCTTCCCCACGACCTACGGCATCGTGCTGGCCGTGCTGGGGGCGCTGCTCTTTGCCCGGAGCCTGCGCGCCGCGCCGGTGGTGCCGGACGAGGACTCGCCCACCCCCGACATGGTCAAGCTCGGCCTGGGCATCCTGGGCGCGGGCGTGTACGTCTTTGCCATCTCGTACGCCGGGTTCGCCGTGTCCACGGTCGTCTACCTGTGGTCGATGATCGTGCTGATGCGTGGCGCGCCCGGGCTGCGCCAGGTGTCGCCCATCGTGCTTGCGCTGCTGATCGGACTGACCATCCACGCGGTGTTCGTGCAGGGACTGCAGGTGCCACTGCCTGCGGGCGAGTGGTTCGAGAGCGATGCGTGAGCGGAGCAAGACATGGATAGTCTGTTAGGTTTGCTGGAAGGCGCGCGCAGTCTGGGCGCGCAGTGGGACGCCATGCTGATGGCGGCGGTGGGCGTGGCCCTGGGCATCGTCGTGGGCGCCTTGCCGGGCCTGTCCGTGACCATGGGCGTGGCGATCATGCTGCCCTTCACCTATGGCATGGAGCCGCTGCACGGCCTGCTGCTGTTGTCGGGCATCTTCTTTGGCGGCGTGTACGGGGGCTCGATCACGGCCATCCTGTTGCGCATCCCGGGCACGCCCGCGGCCGCGGCCACCGCCATGGACGGCTATGCGATGACCAAGCGCGGCGAGGCCGGCCAGGCCCTGGGCGTGGCGGTCGTCTCGTCGGTGACGGGTGGCATCATCAGCGTGCTGGTGCTGATCTTTCTCGCACCCGTGCTGGCCGGGTTCGCGCTGCGATTCAGCGCGGCCGAGTCCTTTGCCCTGGCCATCTTCGGCCTGAGCATCATTTCGAGCATCTCGGGCGGGTCGGTGCTCAAGGGCCTGCTCGCGGGCTTTGCCGGCCTGTTGCTGGCCACGGTCGGCATGGACCCGGTGCTGGGCCTGCCGCGCTTCACGGGCGGCATGTCCGAGCTGTACTCCGTGCCGTTCATCCCGATCATGATCGGCCTGTTCGCCGCTGCCGAGGCGTTCCGCATGCTGTCCGAGAGCGGCCGCGTGGCCGACGTCAAGACGGTGATCGGACGCATCCTGCCCACGCGCGAGACCTTTCGCAAGATCCGCGGCACGGTGCTGCGCTCCAGCGGCATCGGCACGGCGATCGGCATCATCCCGGGCGCAGGCGCGGACATCGCGGCCTTCGTGTCCTACGGCGAAGCCAAGCGGTTCAGCAAGGAGCCGGACACCTTCGGCAAGGGCTCGGTGCAGGGCGTGGCCGCGGCCGAGGCCGGCGCCAATGGCTGCACGGGCGGCGCCATGCTGCCCATGCTGACGCTGGGCATCCCGGGGGATGCCGTCACCGCCATCATGCTGGGCGCGCTGACGCTGCAGGGTCTGCAGCCCGGTCCGCGCCTCTTCCAGGAGAACGGCGACCTGGTCTTCACCCTGTTCGCGGGCCTGCTGCTGTGCTACGTCCTGCTGCTGGTCATGGCGCTCACGAGCCTGCGCCAGGTGGCGCGCATGGTGCAGATTCCCAAGTCCATCCTGATGCCGGTCATCATGGTGCTGGCCGTGGCCGGCGCCTACGCGATCGGCAACAGCATGTTCGATGTGGGCATCATGCTGATCGCGGGCGTGGTGGGCTATCTGATGATCAAGGCCGGCATTCCGGCCTCGCCCATGGTGCTGGGGCTGGTGCTGGGCCCCATGGCCGAAAGCAATTTCCGCCGCGCGCTCACGCTGTCGGATGGCAGCTACGATTTCCTGTACACCCGGCCGATCACGGCCTTTCTCCTGGTGCTGGCCCTGCTGACCATGTTCGCGCCCGCCGTATCGGCACTGCGCCGCCGGCGGCGCGCGGCCGCGCTGGCCCGCCGGGAATCCGGAGTCAACCCATGAAGCCGCACGTGCTGAGAGTGGCCTATGTGCCGCATTTCCTGGAAGACCTGCTGACCGAGCATTTCCAGGTGCACCTGGCATCCCAGGATGCCGAACCCGGCTCGCTGGGCGCCATCGCGCCGCAGATCCGCGCGCTGGTCGCCAATGGCGAGTCGACGATCCGGGCGTCGCTGCTGGACCAGTTGCCCGCGCTGGAGCTGATCGTGGTCTTCGGCGTGGGCTATGACGGCGTGGACGTGGCAGCCGCCCGGGCGCGCGGCATCGCGGTCACCCACACGCCCGATGTCCTGACCGATGACGTGGCCGACATGGCCATGACGCTGCTGCTGGCCCAGTCCCGCCGCATCGTCGAGGCCGATGCCTTCGTGCGCGCCCAGCAATGGCAGAACGGCCCGTTCGCCTGGTCGCGCCGGGTGTCCGGCCAGCGTCTGGGCATCATGGGCCTGGGCCGCATCGGTTCGGCGCTCGCCCGTCGCGCCGAGGCCTTCGGCATGGACATCGCCTACACCGGTCGCGGCGCCAAGGCGGGTGTGCCGTACCGATATGAACCCACATTGCTGGCACTGGCCGCAAGCGTCGACTTCCTGGTCGTATGCGCCTATGGCGGGGACGACACGCGGGGCCTGGTCAACGCCCAGGTGCTGCAGGCGCTGGGTCCGGACGGCGTGCTCGTCAACGTCGGGCGCGGGTCGGTGGTGGACGAGGACGCACTGATCCATGCGCTGCAGAATGGCGTCATCGCCGGCGCCGCCCTGGATGTATACGCTGACGAGCCGCGGGTGCCCGAGGCCCTGTGCGCCTTGCCCAACGTCGTCCTGACCCCGCATTCGGCCAGCGCCACGACGCAGACACGCCGTGCCATGAGCGAGCTGGTCTTCGCCAACCTGGCCGCGCACTTCGCGGGCGAGCCCTTGCCGTCGCCGGTGCCGCAGGCCTGACGGTCGGCCTTCAGCGGGCCGCCGACCCGGCGCATGTCGGGGGCAGCGGCCAGCCGTTCTCGCCCATGGGCCGCTCGGGTCGATCGGCCTGCCAGGCGTTGGTATCCGCGCCGCTGGGCAGCGCGGCCCGCGGGTCATCGAGCCAGGCCAGCGCGTCGCGCCAGACCGTCTCGGCGCACAGGTCGCGCAGCAGCATGTGAAAGCCATCGTCGTAGATCGCCACGCGCAGCGGCGCGGTGGCCTCGCGCGCCTGCAGGCGCGACAGCGTCTGCGTCACGGAGGGTCGCGCCAGCACCTGTTCCTGCTGGCCGTACAGCACCAGGATCGGGACCTCTGGCGGCAGCCGCTCGACACCGTCTTGCGCCTCGGTCATCAGATCGACCAGCCCCTTCAGCGCATCCAGGCGTGTCTGCTTGAGCACGAGCGGATCGCGGCCCAGCGCGCGCAGCATGTCCAGATTGTCCGAGGGGATGATGCGCAGGCGTGCGGGCGGCTTGAGCGTCATGCCCGGCACGGTGTGGTATCCCGCCCATAGGGTCAGCCGAAATACCGGGTTCATCGTCTGCCGGCCCCAGAGGGCGGGCGCGGACAGGATGGCGCCGTCCAGGCGTGGCTGATCCGCATGGGCCGTGCGCTGCGCCAGGGCCGCGATGATGACCGCGCCGCCCATGCTTTCGCCCAGCGCATAGATCGGCACGCCCGGGTGGCGCATGCCGGCGCTGATGAGCGCCGCGTTCAGATCGGCAACCAGGGTGGCGGTGTCCGGCCAGACCCCCGGCCTGTCCGATGCGCCGAACCCGCGCTGGTCGTAGGCATACGTCGTCACGCCGTGCTGCGCCCAGTACTGCGCCGGGGCCGCGAAAGCCTGGCCGTAGTCGTTCATGCCGTGCAGGGCCAGGACCACGGCCCGGGTCGGGCCTTGGGCAGGCCAGTGGCGCAGCGGCAGCCGCGCATCATCCGGGGTGATCAGTTCGGCGGTGGTCATGCGGGGCTCGTCTCGCGCGGCGCCCATGGGCTGGTGGCTGGCCGTACAGGCGGCCAGCGTCGTGGCCAGGGTGGCAAGCGCGATGCGTGTGACGCGCGATGCGGCCATCTCTCCATGCGGTGCGAGGGGGGAGCGGAGGTGACGCCGGGCAGTCTGCATGGTGACCGTGACCGCAGGACAGGGGGTGTCGGCATTGTAGAGCGCCGCGGGTGTCGCACCGCATGGCGTTCGGGGGGCACGGCAGCCGACCTGGCCCAGGGACGGATGCCGCATGCAACGCCCTCGGCCAGTGCCCACGGCATCCCAAGTGTGGATAGAATGCGATCCATTCTCATCCACTCTGCGGCGCGTGCGTGGCATTCGCCGCTGGACTTCGACATGGCCGCGCCCGATTCCTCCCTGCCGTTCGACCGCGTCGAGACCCTGTATGTCGACCATCACGGCTGGCTTCGGCTGTGGCTGCGCCGGCGCCTGGGTTGTGCCGATCAGGCGGCGGACCTGGCGCACGATACCTTCATGAGCATCCTCGTCGCGCGCGGCGCGACGGCGGGGGAGGCCGTGCGTGAACCGCGTGCCTTCCTGTCGACGGTGGCGAGGCGGCTGATGGCCAATCAGCACCGCCGGCAATTGCTGGAGTCGAGCTACCTCGAGATGCTGGCGGCCTTGCCCGAGGCCGTGACGCCGCCGCCGGAAGTCCGCCTGCAGGCGCTGGAGACCTTGCAACAGGTCGACCGCGTGCTCGATGGCCTGCCGCCGCGCGTTCGCGAGGCCTTTCTGCTGGCGCACCTGGAAGCGCTGAGCTATGCCGAGATCGCGCAACGGCTGGGCGTGTCCATGAGTTCGGTCAAGCAGTACCTGACGCGGGCCAACCGCGAATGTCTGTTCGCCATCGCGGGGTGATGCCATGAGCCCACCCCGTGTTGCCGCGGCCTCCCGGCCCGACCCCGATGCGGCCGCCCACGGTGCGGCCTCGCGGACCCGGCGCGCCACCCCGGGGCCTGTGATGCTGCGTGACGGCGCGCCGGTCGCGCGGGCCATTGCGATGGCGGCCGCTGATTGGGTCACCCTGTTGATGTCGGGCGAGTCCACCGAGGCAGACCGCACGCGCTGGCAGGCCTGGCGAGCGGCGCACCCCGACCATGAACGGGCCTGGCAGCATGTCGAGGCCGTCACCGGCCGCCTCCAGCGACTCGAGGGCCCGGCGGCCTACCGGACCCTGTCTGCGCACGGGCCGGTCGCGACCGCCGAGCGCGCGGCGCGGCGCCGGATGCTGAGCTGGCTGATGTGGGGCGGCGCGGCGAGCGGCGCCGGATGGCTGACGCTGCGCACGGCCCCGGTCCAGCGCCTGGCGGCCGACCATCGCACCGGCACCGGCGAGCAGCGGCAGTGGATCCTGGACGACGGCACCCGCGTGCTGCTCAACACCGCCAGCGCCATCGACATCGACTTCGGCCCCCACGAACGCCTGCTGCGCCTCGTGGCAGGCGAGGTCTGCATCGAGACGGCCGCCGCCGCCGGCGAGACCCGGCCGCTGATCGTGCAGACGGCGCAAGGGCGCGTCCGGCCCCTGGGCACGCGCTTCATCGTCCGGTGCGACGCCGAGGCGCTCACCAGCGTCGCCGTGCTGGCGCAGGCGGTCGAGATCATGCCCGCGCAAGGCGCGCCGATGACGCTGCGCGCTGGGCAGCGGGCCAGCTTCTCGCGCGCCGGCGTGCAGGACACGGCGGCCGTGGGCGACGCCGACGCCGCCTGGGTGCGCGGCCAGATCGTGGCGGATCACCTGCGCCTGGATGCATTCGTGGCCGAGCTGTCACGCTATCGCACGGGCCTCATCCGCTGCGCGCCGGAGGTGGCCCACCTGCGCGTATCGGGCGTCTATCCGTTGAACGACATTGACCAGATCTTCGTCGCGCTCGCGCGCGTGCTGCCGGTGCGGGTACGCCAGCGCACACGCTTCTGGGTCACGCTCGACGCCAGGGCATAGCCGACCGGTGAGGACGCGTCCGGTCGGCATCCCGGTGCGCGTGGGCGGTGGTCCCCCGTGAGCCTTGCACCATCGGCGGGCGCCGCACCGGTGGCGGAAATGCCGTGTCTTTTTCGTCGACGCACTGCCCGATTCGCGGTGTCGCGTGACCTGTATCAGGAAGGCTCATCGTCGAGCCTCTTCTGGACACTGGACCATGAATCCCCTGTATCGCGAATCCCATCCCCACGCGGTGACCGAGGCACGTCCGCAGGCCCCCGCCCGACGCCCTGCGCCCACGCTCGCCCACTGCGCCGCCATGGCGTTGTGCTGCCTTGTGGCCGCAGGCGCGCTGACCACGCCTGCGGCCGCCCGGGCGCAGGGCACCGAGCCTGCCGAGCGCACGCCGGCGCGCGCGCGCTTCGACGTGCCCGCGGGGCCGCTGGCGCCCGCACTGCGCAGCCTGGCCGGCTCGGCCAACGTCCTCCTGAGTTTCACCGTGCAGCAGACCGAAGGCCGGCGCACCGCGGGCGTCTCGGGCCAGTACACCTTCGTCGAGGCCTTGTCTCGCGTGCTGGCGGGCACCGGGTTGCAGGCCGAAGCGCTGGAGAACGGCGGGTATGTGCTGCGGGCGGTGCCGGTCGTGCCGATGGGCGCGTCTGCCGTGACGGCCCTGGCGCCAGTCATAGTGCGCGCCTCCGCCGTGACGCAGGCGGCAACTGGCCCCGTCGAGGGGTATGTCGCTACCCGCACGGCGACGGCCACCAAGACCGACACGCCATTGCTGGAGACACCACAGTCCGTGTCGATCGTGACCGCCGACCAGATGCAGGTGCTAAACGCACAAAGCCTGTCCGAGGTGTTGTCCTACACCGCAGGTGTGGCTAGTACGGAGGCCGGGCGAGCCAACGAAAGATTCGTGTTGAGGGGTTTCGAGGCGACAGGCCAGAAGGGCAGCCTGTACCGTGACGGAACGAAGTTCACGAGCAACGTTTATCAAGGCCAGCAAGAGCCTTATGGCATGGAGCGAGTAGAACTGCTGCGCGGCGCGGCCTCGGTCCTCTACGGCAACTCGGCGCCGGGCGGGATCATCAACGCCATCAGCAAGCGCCCCTCGGAAGACGCCGTACGCGAAGTCGGTGTGGATGTGGGGAACTTTGATCGCAAGCAGATGAAGGCGGATGTGGGAGGGCGCCTGTCCAAGGATGGTCGGTGGCTCTACCGACTGACGGGTCTGGTGCGCGACAGCAACACCTTCATCGATCATATGCCGGATGATCGGCGCTACTTCGCGCCGGCGCTCACCTGGCAGCCTCTGTCCGACACGCGAATCACCGTCCTTGGGCAGTACCAGAAGACCATCGCCGGATATGTCTACGGACTCCCGGCGTCTGGCACGGTCAGCCCGACCACCAGCGGTCGGATTCCGCGCAACCGATTTCTTGGCGAGCCTGGCCATGACACGTTCGAGAACACCACCCGGGCGCTGGGATACTTGTTGGAGCAGGGGCTTGGTGATCGCCTCAAACTGCGCCAGCAGGTACGGCTGGAGCGAGTGATTACGCGTAACCAATACGCCGACGACTGGGGCTTCATCCCGAACTCGCGACGCGTCGTTCAGCGCAGTTTCGATCAGATGCTCACGTCCAATCGAGCCCTGACCGCGGATACCTCGATCCAGGCGACGTGGGGTTCGAGACTGATGGTCAACACCACGCTGCTTGGTGTCGATGTCGTGCGACAGCGGGAAGTGTTTGATCGCTATGGGTACACGCTGGGCGATCTGGACCTCTTCGAACCCCGCTATGGCGTCACTGTACCCACCGAGCCCAAGCCCAGCATCTATGCTGACAATCGGCATCTGCGCCGGACCGGACTGTATCTGCAGAACCAGGCGAAGATTCTGGAGCGCTGGGTCGTGTCACTGGGCGGACGCTACGACTGGACGCGGAACGAGATTTCCGCTTTCTCAGGCGACGGAAGCTGGAGCGGCGAAACCAACAATGCCTTCACCGGGCGCGCCGGCGCGGTCTACCTGGCCGATGGCGGCTGGGCACCCTTCGCAAGCTTCAGTCAATCGTTCGAGCCCGCCGCAGGGCGCGGCGCATCGGGCGAACGCTTCAAACCGACGACAGGTGAGCAGATCGAGGCGGGCCTGCGCTTCCAGCCGCACGAGGACTTCCTGGCCACCGCGACCGTGTATCGACTGGCGCAGCAGAACGTGCTGACGCTGGATCCCATGAATCGGGGTTTCCGGGTGCAGACAGGGGAGATCGTGGCAAAGGGGGCGGAGCTAGAACTCAAGGGCAAGCCTACACCCCATCTGGAGGTCATCGCCGCCTATGCCTATACCCAGTCAAAGACGACGAAGAGCACCATCGCCGCAGAATTGGGGCGCACACAACCGAACGTGCCGCGCCATCAGGCATCGGTCTGGGCCGAGCACGGCCTCGGGCCCTGGGGCATGCCTGGCGTGAAGCTGGGTGCGGGCGTGCGCTTCGTGGGTGCCACGCGAAGTCTGAGCTTTCTGGACGTAAGAGTGCCGAACTACACGCTGATCGATGCCATGGCCAGCTACACCACCGGCCCTTGGCGATTTGCCCTGAATGTGAGCAATCTGACCGACAGGGATTACGTCGCCAATTGCACGTACGGTTGCTTCTACGGAGAAGCGCGCAAGATCGTCGCAAATGCGCTGTACCGCTGGTAGTCGCGGCAGCAGAAAGGGAGGCACCGGGGCTCTGGTGCCCCGCGGATCGTCAGACCGATGCGCCTGCTCTCAAACCCAACGTATCGTGCAAGCTCGTGCCCGGGTAGGCCTCCCGGAACACGCCCAGTTGCTGCAGCCTAGGCACGACCTTATCGAGGAAGTCGTTAGCCGCTCCCGGCATGTAGGCAGGCAGCACGACAAAGCCGTCACAGGCCTTGTCGCGATACCAGCCCGCCATGGCCTCGGCGACCTGCTCTGCGGTGCCTACGGGTGTGAAGAACGCGTGGGACTCTGCGTACCACTTGCCGAGCTGGCCGAACGTCATCTCTCTTTCGATGGCGGTTTGCACCACCGAAAGGAATCTGCCGCGACTGCCGGTGATGAGGTCCGTGAAGTCATGGACCCGTTCGTCGATGCCGTACTGCGACAGGTCGTGGTTCATACTTGCCGACATGAAGGTCAGGCCGGCCTGGGGCAGGACAAGAGCCTTCAGTTCCTCAAACAGCTGTTGTGCGTCACGCTCGCTGTCGCCGATGATCGGCACCACGCCGGGCAACACCTTGATGGAATCGGGATCCCGACCCTGTTCGTGGACCTGGCGCTTGAAGTCCTGGTAAAAGCGGCGCGCGCCATCCTGAGTCGATTGGACAGTGAAAATGACGGCCGCATTCTGCGTGGAGACCGCACGAAAGTTGTCGGATACTCCAGCCTGAATGAGAACGGGTGGGCCCGTCTCGGGCATAGGGACATTCAACGGACCGCGTACGTCGAAGTACTCGCCTCGATGCTCGATCGGTTGAACCTTGCTGGCGTCTCCGTAGACGCCGCTTGCCTTGTCGTGAATGGCCCAGCCCGGCTGCCAGCTGCGCCACAGTTTGCTGACCACCTCGATGAACTCGTCCGCCTTGCGATAACGATCCGTGTGTCCCATGTGACTGCCGGCGCCGTAGTTGCGCGCTTCGCCATCACTGACCGAGGTCACGAGGTTCCAGCCGATGCGGCCCTGGCTCAGGTGCGCCAAGTTGGCCAGCGTGCGTGCCACCGTGTACGGCGTGCTGTAGCTGGATGACACCGTGCCGGCAAGGCCAATGCGCGTCGTCGAACCGATCAGGGCTGCCATGATCGACAGGGGTTCGACGTGCTGGGGCGTGGGCCTCCAGGTGATGGTGGATGCAGCGCTGCCCTGATAGATGTCGTCGACAGCCAGTTTGTCCGCGAAGAACAAGGTGTCGATGCAGGCGGCTTCGGCTCGCGCCGCCAGGGCTTGGTAAAAGGCAAGGTCCAGTGGCGCGACCCGTTCGGCGCGGGGATGTCGCCAGCCGCCCAGATGACTGCCGGTTTCGGTCACATACAGCGCCAGGTGCATGGTCATCGTCAGGCCGGCAATTGGTCGTTGAAGGACAAATCGAAGGCTGGGGCAATATCGAACTCGTTGCGGATGATGCCCGCGCCCGCGTAATAGGCGACCAGCGCTTGCTGATCCGCGATGATTTCGGGGGTGATCGGCACCGGGAGCATGCGCTCGAGCGTGTAGGCCTGTCGCGCCACGGATTCCGACGCCCCGATCATCGGGGCCCAGACTTTGGCGTATGCATCGACGTTATCTATCGCCCACAGCCTTGCGGCTGCCACGCGTCGAGCGTAGTCCGCGACCTGGTCGCGCTTGGTGTTCAGTGCATCCACGCGTGCGGTGAGGTAGGCAGTATTGTTGACCAGCCCCTTGCCATCGACCAGGACGCGTGCGCCGTGGTCCTGCTGTGCGCGGGCAATGTAGATGGTCCAGATCGCCCAGGCGTCGATCGAACCCGAGACGAAGGCGGGATAAGCGTCGGCAGGCTGCAGGAATCGATAGTTGACGCTGTCCACGGGCAAACCTTCACGTTCCAATGCTCGCGCAATCAGCAGGTGGCCAACGCTGCCACGCGAGACGGCCACGGATTTGCCGACCAGGTCCTTGACACTTTGCAGCGGCGAGCCAGATGGCACGATGACGGCGATGCAGGCCGGATCCGAGCGAAAGGCTCCGACGATCTTCGATGGGTTACCGGTGGCAAGCGTGAACGACGTGGCCGCGTCGCCGCCGTAGCCGACATCGATTGCACCCGCATTGAGCGCCTCCATCACGGGTGCTGCCGTGGGGAACTGAGAGATGCGCAGGTCGTAGTCGACCGACTTCAACTGGCCCGATGCATCGAGCAGCGACTGGATCGTGCGGGTCTGATCCCCGACGTGCAACCCGGCCGTGCGGGCAAACGTCGCGGCGGGAAGGAGGCTGCTGGCGAGCGCAGCGGAAGTGGTCAGAAGGAAGTTGCGGCGTGGGTGGTTCAGGGCGGGCATGACTACGAGGCGTGAAGGAGGGAGGCCAAGCCCGACAGGGCATCCGGCGAATCCCGACCATTATTCTCCGAAGCAATAATCGCTAGTACTACCTTTAAATCATTTGCATATGTCAGCTTCGACGCCGAGCTTGCCCGCATCGCCTAGTGGCACCCGAGGGACACCGCGTCAGTTGGCTAGTGCGCCGTAAGGGCCGTCTCCCGGCGCCCGCCGCGCCTGCATCACCTCGGCCATCACGCCCGCCTGCCAGGCGTAGTCCGGGTTGAAGGTCAGGCGGGCGTGGATCTTCTCCGGCTCCTGGTAGCCCCAGTCCGAATACCACACAGGGGCGCCTTGCTCGCAGGCGCGTCGGGCAGGGTCTGGTTGCCCGTTCCAGCACAGGCGCAGGCTGCCCGATGTGCCATACAGCGGATTGTCCGGAGAGAACAGCATGCCCATGTGCGAGAACTGGCTGATGCGCAGCTCTGGCCGGTAATCGGCACGCACGACGATGCGGGGATCCGCGGACTCGGGGGCGGCGCCATACCAGACCATCCGGCTGTCCGGATGCCGCAGCCGGGTCTGGAACACGTCCAGCAAGTACGCCGTGTCCAGGACCGAGTCGTGTTCGGCCACGACCATGAACACCGGCTTGTCATACGGTTTCGAGGCCAGCCGGCGTTGCGCTGCGTGGCTGCTGCGATAGAACTGCGCGAATCCGTTGGTCGGCGTGTTGAGGTATCGCACGGCGTTCTGCAAGGGGCGCGCGGGATTGGGCGGTGCCAGCCAGGGGCGCGCCCACGAGATCCACGGCGTGAGCCAGGCGTATCCGCTGTCGGCGCGAAAGCCGGGCGAGAACAGCAGCAGGCCGGCGATGGCCGCATCGTCGTAGGCCACGTCCAG